>ERZ773107.1944-NODE-1944-length-16784-cov-3.449339_pt1 | contig 16784 bp, 9 predicted proteins | sample MGYA00580571_ERZ773107 | MGnify/ENA primary metagenome ERZ773107 (study PRJEB29015, sample SAMEA2737843) | human gut metagenome | biome: human gut; feature: human-associated habitat; material: faeces | place: China | collected 2012 ... | reverse complement strand
TTTCCCTTTGAGTCATTATTTTTTTACTTGTTGCACTTATATTGTAAATTCAAGGCAAAAAAAAGAATAGCAAGTGAAACTTCTTTGTGTTATAGTTAATTCACCACAAAAAAACAAACAAAGGAGTCACTTGCTATGAATACTATAACACAAACTATGATATTTAGACAAGCATTAATTAAATATTCTTTAAAACACGGTGTAACTAAAGCTGCAATTCGTTACAAAGTAAATCGTCAATATGTTTATCGTTGGCGTAAAAGATATGATGGAACTCTGCAATCTTTAGCCGATAAATCACACAGACCTCATCATCATCCAAATCAACACACACCGGAAGAACTAAAGCTAATCGCTAATATGCGCAAACGAAACCCACATGCAGGCTTAGTTGTCTTTTGGATTAAACTTCGTCAAAGGGGTTATTCTCGCTCTATAACCGGTCTTTATCGTATTCTACGCAAAATGGGACAAATGGCTATTAAACCACCTAATCCAAAATATATCCCAAAACCCTATGAGAAAATGCTTTATCCCGGACAAAGAGTTCAGATAGATGTTAAGGTTGTACCTACAGCCTGCATCGTCGGTGATGCGACAGGTAAGAAATTCTATCAATACACTGCTATTGATGAATACTCTCGTTTCCGGTATTTAGAGGCTTTTGAAGAACACAGTTCTTATTCATCAGCGGTGTTTGTGGAACATCTGATTAAAGCTTTTAAGTTTCCAATAAAGTGCATACAAACAGACAATGGCATGGAGTTTACTAAAAAGCTTTCTGTTGGCAAGCAAACTCCAACAATGTTTGAAAGAGCATTACAAAGACATGGCATACATCATAAGCTTATACGTCCATTTACCACAAGACACAACGGCAAGGTAGAACGTTCTCACAGAAAGGATAATGAATACTTCTATGCTACGCATAAATTTTATTCATTTGATGATTTTGCAAAACAACTAAAGGTGCATAACTATAAATACAATAAGTTTCCCATGCGTCCTCTTAACTGGCATTCTCCACAAGAGTATATCAATGCTTTTGTTAATGACGGTGAAATTTTTTAGAAAATGTGTAACACATCATTGACAAACCTACAGTTATAATAATGTAATATTTAAAGTACTTGTTCCGTTGTCAGTTTATCTATTACCTGCGTTTCGGTTATAATGTCCTTTACTTTGCCGTCGTCACTTACAATATAAACCATATTATAGTCTTTCGGAATAAATTTATCCACTATGTCACAATAATTACACTCATTTTCAACCACAATATGTCTTACCGATTTTTTCTTTTTATTGTTGAACATCAATGTTTTAGTTAAATCCACATTATATTTTTCACTTTGAGTAAATATATTGCCTATCATCAAAGCAGAAAACAGCAATACCGAAAAATTGAATTTTGTAATGTACATCACATATATACCAAGTCCCATAATCATAGCAGAAAACACTGCGGATATTATAGTCATAATCTTATTTGCACTGTTATATCCGAGTCTGTATGCTATAATCTTTTTGAGCAAAATACCGCCGTCCAAAGGTACTGACGGAATCATATTCATACAAAACAGCATAGTATTGCTTATATAAAAAAACTTTACACTTTCATTCGGATAACAGCTGTACACAATCATTGCGATAAGTGCAAATAAAATATTACAAAACGGTCCGCTGAAATATAATATCATTTCATCTGCAAGTGAATATACAAGTTTATTTTTTAATTTCAAATTGACACCGAACGGATAAAAGTCAATATGCGATATTTTAAGTCCTATACACACAGCCGCAAGGCAATGTGCCAATTCGTGCAAAATCATAACCGCATATGTGACGCAAAGCATATCCGCCTTATTAAATATAATGCAAAACGCAAACAAGGCGATTGTCAGTACATTAACTCTTAAATAGTTTGTTATTTTAATCAAGACAAGCACCCCCTCTGATTATTATATTCACACATTATGCAATACAGAACACAAAAATACCCTTTATGCTTTCACACAAAGGGTATTAAATCATTTTGCCGTATATTCAAATTGAATATCCACACGTTTATAATGATGTGTATTATCGACAGGAATTTCATAAAAGCCGTATTTTTCATATATATGCAATGCCGGTTTTAAAATACTGTTTGACAGGATTGTAAGTTTATTGGCACCGTTTTCCAAGGCATAATCCATACACACTTTAAAAACAGCACTTCCCGCACCGTGTCCCTCATATCTTTCGTCTGTGGCAAGTTTACATATTTCCCACTCATCATTTGTCATAGGCTGTGCCATACACGTTGCATAAACCACACCGTTTTCAATAGCAAAATAAATCATTGCACCGTTTTTGATAAGTTTATCTATATTTTCAAAAACTTCAAAATCATCACTTTCAAGTGCAAAGTATTTTGTTATCCAATTCTTGCTCAAACGGATAAAATCGTTTTTGTATTCGGGTTTATATTTTACAATTTCCATATTAATCATACTTTCTCTTGAATTTTGATTTATTATAGCATATAGATTATTTTTAGTAAAGCGAATATTTTTAGACAAATTCCGATTTTATGCTAAAAGTTTTGGAAAATAAAAATTCTCTGCAAAACAAATTGCAGAGAATTTTTGGTTATTCTTCAGTAATTATCGGTTTCATATTGTCCATTGATTCCCAATAAAACTCTTTGTGTGATGATGTATTTTCAGTTTGCTTTATATCTTCGATACTGATTTTTTCGATTGAGCTGTCATTTAGCGTTCTGTTATCGTTGTAATCGGCCGTAATCTTTACACATTTCAAATCATCATTTGTAATTCTCGCCTCAATAACACCGCCTGCACAATTTGTACTGCTCTTTGGTGCAAATTTAACAGTAACGCTGTCCTTGCCTTTTGTATATTCTTCCGGTATTTCATAGAATACATCATATGCGTTATTCATCTTTTCGTTGTTAAGCGTTTGTTCGGCAAGTTTATTATCATCAATATAGATATAGAAATCACGCGTATAATTTACATTATTTTTTTTAAACGGACCGTCACTGCCCCAATATCTTACAAACAGATAATTTTTATTGTTCTTATCCACTTCCAAAGAATATTGGAAATATGCGTTGTCACTACCGTATGCGTCACGCCAGTAATATGTTTTTGTACCGCTTGTAAAACTGCCGTTATTTGAATTTTTACTTACCAAGCCGTGTCCGAGTTCGTCCTGCTGTCCGTCCGGTTCAACTCTGTCAATCGTTGCACTGTTCAGACGTTTATCATATTCATTCACACCGTTTCCTACGTTGAAATATACAGTATAGAAACTGTGGTGAATTTCATAGAACGGTTTAAGTTCAATATCCTTGCCTGTAGATGAATTTTCAGCCTTAATTTCAAACATCAACTTGTCCGTGTCAACCGTATCTATATACTTATCCAAATTGCTTGAATTACCCACAATATACGGTACATCAGTAGTTACACTGTCAATCTTAGTTTCGTTTGAAATGTATTCATTCACTCCGCTAACATTGCTGACGCTTCCAAGGTCTGCCGCCAAAACTACAGGACCGTACTGATATGCCACCTGTCCGTCAATTCTTGAATTGTATACTGTAACAGACATTGGAATTGTAATATCTATAATGTCGCCGTCTTTCCATTCGTTAGATATAGCAAGATATTCTCCGCCCTTGGATGTATACGTCTTATTGCCTGCTTTTACTGTCATATCACTTTCAAGCCATGACGGAGCTCGTAGGTTGATATTTGCACTGCCTGTGCCTGACACCTTGATTTTTACTTTGTCAGAATACGGATATGTTGTTTCAACTGTGAATGTAAGACCTTTTTCTTCCCATTCATATGTACCCGGCATATAAAGATTTACATATAAATCGTCACCGTCTTCATAATATGCACATCTTGTGTATCTTCCCGGGTTCTCCATACCTGTACCCGTACAACACCACCAAGATTTATCCTTTTGCTCATATACTCTGTGGTGTCCTTGCAAAAGCGATACAAAGTACATTTTTGCACCTGTTTCAGGCTCTTGCTGACCAAGAATATGGTTGTACAACGCCTTTTCATACCAATCCATATATGCACTGTCATGTTTCCAAGCGAATAAATGCTCAGACAGACGCATCATATTATATGTATTACAGCTTTCGCAAGTCTTAACTCCAAGCGTCTCCGCCCCATCTGCCTCGAAATGTTCAGCAATCGAGTTACCGCCTATTGCGTATGAACGATTGTTTACAACGTAATTCCAGAAATTTTCGCAAGCCTTTTTATAATCGGCATATTTCTCCGGATTTTGTTCGTATATTTCTGCCGCACCGATTATTTTAGGTATTTGAGTATTTGCGTGAAGTCCTGTCAAACTGTCCTTACCTTGTATAAGCGGATTTAAAATCGAATCATGAGTAAATCTTCTTGCCGTTTCCAAATACTTTTCATCACCTGTAATTTCATACATTCTCGCAAAAATTTCATTCATACCGCCGTATTCAACGTCAAGCATTGACTGCATTTGTGCGTCAGTAAGATTTGATGTACCGTCAACTGCCCAATCTGCAAATTTTTTCAATACTTCATAAGCAGTGTCATTTTCTGTATAGTCATACGCGTCAAGCAAGCCTTGATATATTTTGTGTATTCCGTACCATGGCACCCAATAGTTATCAGCCCACTTTGTATTACCGCTAAACAGTTTTGTAAAACAATCTTCGCTACATCCGCCTATATATGGTGAATTTGAAGTCTTTTGAAGTTCATCGAGTTTAGTTACCGCATAATTAAGTTTAGTTAAAACTTCTTCATTGCCTGTATCACGATATAATACCGCAGCTGCACTCATCCAATGTCCCAACGAATGTCCTGCAAGTGTGAATGTATCTTTTGAACTTCCCCAGTTGCTTGCACCTTTTCTTTCCCAACCGCCGTAACGCTGTGCATTGTTCGGAGCGGTCAGTCCGTGCATTTCGTATGACGGTGCAAGAAGTCTGTCAATGTCTATCGACAAAACATATTTAAGTCCTACTTGCTCACTCTTTTCAAATAAGCTGTCTTTCTCTAAATTAACTCTGTCTGTTCCGGCAAAGTTACCTGTATTATCTGCTTTTCTTTCCATTACGCTTGAAATTGCCTTTCCTGTTGATTTGTTATAAACGGCTGTTTTTACAGTCAAATTGCCCTTATAATCTCTAATATCTTTCTTCATTTTCACAATATTGTCGGACGGCACAAAATCTTTTGCATCTTCCGACAGAAGTGTATCACCACTGTAAATTTGCATTTTTAAAACCAAAGTATCGGTTAGTTCAGATGTTACAACATACTCTGCTTCAACAAATGATGAACTCGAATTTTTAATAATATTCATATTACGGATTACAGAATAATTATCGTCCAAAGAATCCGTTTCAACAGTTATATTTGCAATAACATCGTAGCTTTTTCCCGCTATTTTCGTAGTACCTGTTACCTTATACGTTCCCTTTTCGGTATAACTGTTCACTTCTCCCCAGTCCACTATCGTTTTGCTTGTCATTCCGTTTGTGTACGATACATCAACTTCTGACGGCAACTTAATTTTGTCACCGACTTTTACGGTTAAATCTGTTGTTTCTATAGATTTAACTTCTGCCGCAGTAGCCTGCATTCGTGTTATAATTTCGTCTTGTGTTAATGCGTCATTGTATATTTCCATTTCATCAATACAACCGGTATAATTAGGATCTGAAGTATATTGAGATTTAGCAATATAATTTGCAGCCGAAGACGCAAGCGAACTCATAGGCACTGTAATATTACCGCTTGCAACACTCTCACCGTTTATATACATTGTTGCCTTATTGTCTTTCATTGTAACAGTTAGATATGACCAAACATTTTTATTAAGCGATACCGAAGATGTAATATTTTGCTCTGTTTGATTATTGTATTTCACCGCCAAACGCGGATAACCGTTACCGTTGTTTACGGTAAGAAATATATAATTTTTTTGGTCAGAGCCAAAGTCAAATACTCTTTCCCACGAAGTTAATCCGCTCGGTTTTATCCAGGCTGATACAGTAAAATTATCGCTTAACGGAAATTGACTTAAAGTCGCACTTCCGCCGTTAAATTCTACCGCATTATTTTTTTGACCGAGTATATTCGACACCGTACCCATATAGGTTAATCCTGTCATATCATCCATTGAATATGATGCTGTTAAATCAGCCGCATATGCACTTGCCTGCAATATAAATGCCGTAGCCGCTGCCGTTAAAATCACTTTCTTAAGCTTCATTTTCTCCCTCCAAAAATAAATTTTCAACAAATTAATCTTTATATATCCCGGGTTTCTTTAGTAATATTATATAGTATATTTTTTTAAAATTCAATTAACTATATTAACATCATTTGAATGTATATTAACATTTTCACATTGACTTTAATAACTGTTAATGCTATACTGAATATGCAGGAGGTACGCTATGAATCCGAGATTATATTTTGATGAAAAAACGTTAAAAAAATTAGGTGATGTATTTGTTGTAAACACATATTTCCCTATTAAAACAGTTCCCGACAGTGCCGACTATTTTTTGCTTGTATATATTGCTCATTCTAACGCCATACACAACATTGATAATACAAGCAGAAAATTGGAAGAAGGCGATGTCGTGCTAATATCTCCGAATGTAGTCAATTCATTCACCTGTACTCATAAAGATGAACTAACTATTGCATATTGTTGCGCCTTTTCCAAAAACGCATTACAATACAGCTTAAAACAGTATTCAGGCAATTTTCCGTTGCTTTCAAATTTTTTTGAGGGAAAACGCTCATATATACAAGTACACGACACACCGTCAAAAACAATACGAAATTTTATGATACAAATGATAGATAATTTTAACTATTCACAACCCGGATATTTGTTTTCAATCCGCAGTACAATAACACTGATTTTAGTTAATATGTTCAGATTGTATTCAGTTGATAAAAATAAAGCCGACGGTTTTCATTCCAATGTGGTTATAAATAACGTTACCAACTACATAAATTCAAAAATATATTCAAAACTTTCGCTTAACGAAGTAGCTGATAAATTCGGTATCACCCCACAACACCTTTGCCGATTGTTTAAGAAACACTTTAATATGACTTTCACTCAGTTTTCAAACAGGCAACGTGTCGATAAAATCCGTGATGAACTCGAAAATATCGACAGACCGATATATCAAACCTATGAAGAATTTGATTTCACCCCTCAATATTTAAACAGTATGTTTAAAAAATATACCGGCTACTCTATCAGCGAGTATAAAGCAAAATTCAACTATAAAGCCGGCAATCCGCTTTATACGATATAATATAAAAGGACGACTGCATTTAAGCAATCGTCCTTTTAATCTATTAATTTTTAGCTGCATTATAAAGCATAACCGCGACATCAATGCGTTTAACATCTGTGCCTAATCTGCTTGATGTTACATTATCAAACAAATTATACTTTTGAGCGGCGGACATAAAGCCGTCGGGATATTGAGTTTTACTGTTTGCATATCCGTATGCACTTGTCAATATTTTAACAGCCTGTTCCACGGTAATATGATTATCCGGTGCAAATTTATTATCACCGATACCATGTATTATATCTGCTTTTACGCACGCATTTACATATTTACTGCTCCAATGATATTTTGTATCTGTAAATGTGCTATTCTCACCAACATTATACCCCATCATTCTGCATATAACCGCAGCAAATTCTGCTCTGGTTATGGTTGCGTCAGGTCTGAATGTATTATTTTCATAGCCTGTCATAATATCATTGCTTATAGTGTAATTTACTGCATTTTTCTGACCGTTATTAAGATAAGATGTATCAGAAAAATCCTCTGCTTTTTCTGCCGGTGCATAGCTTACAAGCTGATATTCACGAGTCATAGAAACCCCATTATTCCCGTTTGCAACCACTCTTAAATCATGTGTCCCCTTTATGTCGCTTAGTTGTACGGTATAAGCTATTTCGTTTGTTGTTTTAACGTGTTCACCGTCAAGATAATATTCAACATTTACCCCATATATGTGCGGATATGCGTACAGTGTTGTATCTCCGTTCATCGTTATTGTACTGCCCGCCTTTTTAAAGAATTGTCCGGCGCTGTTTGTATTATTATTTTGTATAAACCACGGTGACTCTGTTACATCATTATATGCGTTTTGAAGTTCGCTGTCTCCGTCGAGATTATAGTAATTCACCTCATAATTCATTTTAGCGTTAAAATACGCTATAAGCTTTACTTGAGGATATACCATAGGAATGAATGTATATATTTGTTTTAAATATTTTGCCGCCCATTCACTGTCGGTCTCATTTATATCACCGTTAGTTCTGTATGCACTTCCACATTCAGAAATCATTATAGGTTTTCGACCGCCGTATTTTTCAACAGCATCCTTTATCATCACAACAGGATCGGAACTGTATCCTGTTTTAAAGCAAACTTCATTATACCTGCTTTCTCCCTGCCATACTCTGCCTTGGAAATACTTACTTGCATAACAATTCACGCCTACCCAATCAACATATTCGTCACCGGGATAGAAGTCATCAGCCGTATAAGGCCAATCGTTTGTTTTCCATGAAGATGTGTGCGCCATACTCCAAACAGTAGCAACGTTAGACAATCCGCTCACACTGTTTGCAACAGCTTTGAATGCAGATACAAATTCATCGGGTGTACATTTATCACCCCAAACATTAAATTCAGCACCTATTCTCAAATAAATCGGTACGTTTTTGTAACTTGACAACATAGAGCGTAAATTCGATAAAAAAGAATCCGAACTGTTTATATTTCTTACCGTTGTGCCTTCCTGTGGAAAGTTTAGAGCAATTTCTACCGCTTTGTTTTGTGTTTCTGCTTTATCAAGCATCGCACGCGTCCAACCGAATGTACTTTCATCACCGTATTCCAAATACAGCAATGTCATTGATTCATTACTTTTTGCCTTATCTGCCACTTGTCCGTATAAAACACCGTTCGGCTCATTTTTCGCACCATACACCTTTTGCGATTGTTCCGTAGCTTGATATACGTCAAATGTATTTGTAAATTGCTTAACGCAATTTTCTGCAATAATTACGCCGTCAGTCCACCCTAATTGCTTACCGTATGGAATATACATTTCAAAATACTTCGCCGCATTTGTATAATCACCGTTCATAAAATACGCAAATGCAACGTCATATGTTCTTGAGCCTAAAATATTTATTGTCTGCTCATTCTTTGGCTCTGATGATATTAAATTGATAATTTGTACTCCGTAATTTATCGTTTCATCATAATTTTTGCTGCTTGTTGCATTTGAATAACCAGCGTCCAAGCCCCAAAATGCGTGCGGCAATTCATATGCCATTACGCTTAAATTACTTGAGATTATCAAACTTATCATCGCAATTAATATTATGCTTATTCTTCTTTTCAATTAACATCACTCCCAAGATTATTTTATATTCAGTATATCATACTAACAATAAATTTACAATTACCCATTTACATATTAATGCAAAATGAAACAAAATATTCTTAATAAATACTAAAGTATATCTTTTTTAAAAACATTAATTAAAATTGCATTCTAAATTATTACTAATCGGAACTAAGTTGTTTAGACTTTCAAAAACATATACATCAGCCCTTGATATCGTTGTATATCCATTTATCGAATCAGAATGGGTTAATTTGCTATTACATGCAATGTCAATATCGCCATTATGAATCTTAATAATATTGCCATTTTTATCTCGATATACAATTATTACAATACCTTTTATATCTTCGGCTGATAAATTCGTAATATCCACTTCCAACATATATGACACATCCTTTTTTGTACTTTTCATAACTGTACTATTACAAACTATTGATTTAATAGGTTTTGAAGAATTTAATGTTGTAAATGATTTGATTTCCCCTTTATATTCTTTTCCATTTACTATTGCATAACATTGCCAATAGTATTTTGTGTTACTGTCTAAATATAATCCTGCTTCATCATTTAAATCATACCACATGTCAAATGGATTTTTATTATGATTAATAACATCATTTGCGACTTTTGACATACCATTTTCCGAAGTACCAAAATAAATCCCAACTTCACTTGGCTTTTGCCCACTATAAGACACCGTACCTCGAACTGTTGCATTAGATTCCGTAATGCTGTCCGCCACAGTTGTATTCACCGTCACCGGATTTACGTCGATATATTCACCATACCAATAATTTATATCAACATTGGTATTTATACCGTTTACATATCCTGAACTTGTATACTGCCACATCGTATAATTTCCCGAATATGTACAGCTTGAATTATATTGAGCTACCCACTTATACCATAATGAATTATTAAATGCGGAGTCAGTCAAATAATTAGTCCACCAATTTTTATTGGCATATATCCCCACTTTGTATCCTTCATTTTGAATTATGTTGCAAAATACAGATGCTATATTCCCTCTTTCCGAATCAGACAATACAGCCTGTACCTTATCTTCCATATCCAAATAAATAGGAAAACTAAGGTTATATCCTTGTATAAGCCTTAACACATGCTGTGCCTCGCTTACAACCTTATCTGTAGTATCAGCATAAGAATAAATATATACTCCAAACGGTATTCCTAATCTTCAGCCTTAAATGGTATAAGCAAGTTTTTAGGTAACAATCTTATTTAAAAACAACTCGGAGTCGGATTCCTAAAGGAGTCCGACTCCGACTCTGAAATTAACCTTTTCGGCTTATTTTAAAATTTATCTGAATTTACATATTGCGTTATACTGCTTAAAAGCTGTTTACATTCGGGATAATCTCCGTCTAAATCAAAACCGCAGAACAATAGCTTTGCTTTGCCTATTTTTGTTTCAAACAGCGGTGATGACGCAGTATTATCAAAAAAATTCGGTACTGTTTCAATTATAGGTTTTACTTCACCAGCAAACTTCGATATATCTGTACCGACCGAGTTATCAAGCAGTCTTTTCCACTGATAATCGGGATATTTTTCTGTCGGGAAATCATCAAATATTCTATGCTTATTATCAATTATTGCACCGCACGGTTTTTGTGACGGGAAATGTACCGGCGACCAAAATACAGGTATAAAACTTCCATGTATCGGATTTTTGAAACACTCTTTCGTCACAATAGCTTTTCCGCCGTTTTTGATTATATCATCAAGTTCTTCTTCCGATTTAATCATACGAATATTGTTTTCAATCTTATTTTCGGCAAAAACAAATATTCTCCAAGTATTTTTGTAACCGTTCACTTCAAGTATAACACTAAGCATTGTTGATTTTGTTATACTGTTTAGCGGTATGCTTACCTTACTTTCTGTTGTTGAAGTTTTATAAAATACTTGCTTACCGTTTTGTACCGTCAAATTATAAACAGGATTGTTGATTTTCTTTTCACCGAAATCATATAAGTCCAATTCCGCCTCCAATGTATCTGTATTTTTAAATATTCTCTTTGCTTTAAATAACGGTACTGCCTCACCTGCAAAATTTTTAAATTCATCGTGTGAAATCAAGCCTTTACTTTCATAAAACACATCAAGTATGCCTACAGTGGCTGTACTTTGTCCTGTGTAATCCGATAGCGACAAAAGTTCAAAACCGCCGAAATCTTTTGTCCTAAGTGCCGCCTCAATATCTTCTTTATAAAGCTTAACAGCTAAGTCGCCCGACGCTTTAATATAATCATTCAATTTATGATACACATTCTTTTCAATCATAAATTTTTTAATCGCGTCAAGGTTTACTGGCAGAATATTGCCTGTATATTTTTCAATTAAGTCAACATCAGGATATACACAATACTGCCCCACTTCAAACGAAATTATCGGTACAGGCACATCTTTTACCGCAGAGGAATAATCAAGCGATGTATTTTCAGCCGCCTTATCCTGACAGTTCTGTATTCTGACATTGTGACCGCCTGCCTCATATGCACACAAATAATCTTCACACGGCATAATCGGGTGGTCGAAATTCGTCGTAAGCGTATAAATTCTTCTGTTGTCATAAGCCTTTATGCAAGTGGTTATGTCGTTAAGCATATCAAAATCGCCCATATTTTCATTACCGTTTGAAAACATTATAAACGAAGGGTGATTGCCGTATGTTTTTGAGATATTAATAGCCTCCTGCATAAAATATTGACGGTGTATCGGGTCTTCACCCGTTTCAAGTGCACATACATCGTGATTAAGCCATAGCGGCATTTCAACAGATATGTACATTCCTATTTCGTCAGCCGCATTAAAGGCACATTCAGGCGGACACCATGCGTGAAAACGAACGTGATTTAAGCCATAGCTTTTGATAGTCTTGAAATTTTTTCGCCAAACCTCAATATCCATAGGCGGATAACCTGTAAGCGGATATATAGCACAATCTATTGTACCGCGCAAAGAAATTTGTCTGTTGTTAAGCAAAATCTTTTTATTTTCCGTTTTTATCGTTCGCATACCGAACTTTACGGATTTTATATCGGTATGACCGTTACATTCATATTTAACTGTTGCCGTATATAAATTAGGATTAAATTCGTCCCAATAATCTATTTCGGAAATATCGTATCTGAAATAATCAACTTGTTTTGAATTAAACACCTTCGTTTCAAATATTTTTTCTCCAAGTAAATCTCCTTTTGGTGAAGTAACATTTACAGTAACAGTCGCTTTCTCCGTTTTAAACGGCGAATGTACATCCGATGTTTCAACAATTTTAAGCGTTATGCCTTTGTCATCTGTATATACTTGAATGCTGTCAATATGTTCTTTTTCTTCATATTGCAGTTCAATGCGTCCGATAACACCGTTCCAATATCCTTGCGTGTCGACACTGTATCCGCTTGCCATTGTATCAATGTTTAGCAAATTTCTGTTGTCTATTTTCAGCGTAAACGTATGTTCGCCCGATGTTATTTTTCCTGTTAAATTATATATGTGAGGTGTGGACAGCTCAATTATTTGTCTGTCTGTTTTCACACCGTCTATCCATAATTCAGATGCTATATTAACTCGCTCCATAAACAGTCTGACAGTTTTACCGTCTGTATCATTCGGAATGTTGACCGTTTTTTGCAGCCAAAGAGGAGCGATATATTCATATCGCTCTCTCGGTGCACGTACAGCCTCTTTTGATATTTTGTCAAAGTATTCTGTTTTTTTGCCTATCCGATTATCACAAGTTGAACCCGGAAGATTAAAATTATTATTTTCAAATTTTATGCTGTCTATTGTCTGACTATCGTCAATATCTGTTTTATAATTCCATTTTCCGCTTAAATCTATTGTTTTCATTGTATCACCTATTTTACTATATCTCTGAGTTCTGCGTGGCATTGATTTAATTCAAGTCCTTGTTTTGCATACTTTTGGGCATTATCATTATCACCTATACCCAAATATCCAAGCGCCGCCATAAGATTACAATGTACCTTATTGTTTTTATTTAAGTCACCTTCGAATATCAAGAAATCCGGTAATGATACAGCAAAGTAATCAATTTTCATTTCATCATTCATATGATTATTTGCATACTCAATAAATGCGTTAAATCTCTTTTTAGCCTCGTCTTTATCTCCAAGTGCCTCAATCGCTTTTGCAGAATAATACATCATCTGCGGCGGTTGGTCGTTATAATACATCGCCGAAGAAAGATTAAATTCACCCCTTGCTGCAAGTCTGTATGCCTGTTCGGACTTTTCCTTATCTTCATACAAGTTACCAAGCATATAATATATATCGTTATCCATATTACCGATTAACTTGCCCTCACCTAAATTATACGGATAAACGAGAGCTTTTTCAAGATATTCTATTGCTTTTTCTGTATTTTTTTCTGCTTTAGCCTTATTAATAAGCGCAATTCTGTACTGAGCAGGTATCTTACCTTCACCGCCCTCCCAAGGGTGGAAGTTATGGTTCATAATACGATTGTATGCGTTATCATATTCGCCGTTCATATTAAGCAATGTGATATATTCCGTATATAAATCGTCACGCTTTTCAAGTAAGTCGGAATTTTCATTCATATTTGCCAATCTCTTTTCAAGAGAGAAATTAAGTGTTTTGTACAGTTGATCAAGTTCAAAGAATATTCTTGCGTCACTCTTATCAATACAGAATGCTTTTTCCATTGCTTTTAGTGCTAAGACACCGTCTTTTAATTTATTGTAATAAACAAGCGAAAGGTTTCTATACACTGTCGGAAGTTTTATATTATCCGCACACTTTTCCCATAATTCTTTTGATTCTTCCCATCTGCCTTTGTCATAGAACAAACAGCCAAGATAATAAGCAGCATAATTACCGCCGTTATATATTGCCTTTTCCAATACAGCTATATCTTCAAGTCTGTTCGGGAAACAATACAGGCTGTCAGAATTTTCAGCCTTATCAAGTTCTGATTTGTCATTTGTCAGTGCATACAGATAGTAATGCACCATAGGCTCATTGTCATTCGGTGCAAGTTTTAATATTTCGATTGCGTCATCTGTCAAATATGCTGACATATAGCTAAGTGCAAGTTCGATATAGTTATGATTGTCACCACGCATAACAGCTTGCATTTCGTCTAAGCCGTTACCGGTTATTTTGTAAAGTTCATAATATGCACTGTGATCTAATGCGTCTATATTGCGTGTTTCTTTTGCAAATTCTGTTGCCTCTGCATTTTTTCCGAGTTTTCTGAGCAATGCCGATTTTAAAGTTCTTGCCTTTAAATTATGCATTCCCTTTACAAGCGACTTTTCTATATATTCCAACGCATCATTATAATCACCTCTGCCCGATGCAATACAGGCTAATTGATAAAATGCTTTATCCTGCATATTCCCGTCCCAAACAGCTTTATAAAACGCGTCAAATGCAGTATTGATTTTACCCTGTTTCTTTAATGATAATCCTAAATTATAATACGGTTCACAATCATATGGATTAGGATTTTTCCAAGTTGATGATTTAATAGCCTGTCTGAAATATTTTTCACTTTCAGCAAATCTGCCCTTATTATACAAATATTTTCCGTATCCGTTGTTAAGACGAATATCTGTTTCATCTCGTCTCAATCCCTCAAGGTAATAATCTTCAGGCGAATATGTAGCATGACGGTATTGCTCTAAATGTGTAGCCGCAAGGAACAGTTTTTCGGTTGTTTCCACAAATTGCGGTTCAGGCAATGCCTCTGCTGGATTAGGTGTTTCCTCGTCATTTTCGCCCATAGGAGTGTAGCTTAATAATTTGTTTCCGTCTTTATATACGGCCAGTGTAAGCTTTGTTTCATCTATATTAGGAATAGGAACACTCTTTGTAAATATATCGGTCGGTGATATGTTTGCTTTTTCTTCAAATACCGTATTTCCGTCATAAGCAAGTTTGATTATTACATCACCAAGTTGTATCGGCGAATATACAGTTATATTAGCTGTATCGTTATCCAATTCAAGATTCATAACAACTTCTGTCGAAGCATTTTTAACCGCACCGACATTTTTGTATGGCATAAAGTATTGAACGAAAGTCTTTTCTTCATACGGTTTTAAGAATGTAAAGTCGGGCTGATTATCAGTAAACATACCTGTCATAAGTTCAATATACGGACCATTCTCGTCTGTAAGATTTCTGTCCCACGCTTTTCCGAAATCACCGTTACCCCAAGTCCATTGCTTTTTACCGGGTGAAACGTGATGGTCGGCTATATGAAGAAGTCCCGAATTTTTGGAATAATCGTAATTGCCTATAAAATTATAATCCGAATGATATGCCATATACGAAGTCGGTACAGGAATATTTTTGTATCTTGAAATATCCGTACCCGGCGCATAATCAACCTTATAATAAACTCCGTCAGCAATAGGAAACTTTGATACATCACGTTTACCGTGATCCATTACCGCGTGAACATCCGGTGGGAATATTGATTGTGTATGGTCATTTACCGCAACGGCAGGATTTGCCCACCATAAAAATGTTTGAGGTCTGTCTGTCGGATTGTATACCTGACCTTTTATTTCAAGATATGCCTTGTCTGGGTATACAGTAAATCCCGCCATACCTTTCGTATGGAACATCTTTTCTGTTTCGCCTACCCATACCGTAATCGAACCGTCATTGTTTTCTTCGATTTTATAGTCAACAGGATCAAAAGTTGACGGTCTGTGGTGTTGCGGCCAGTTAAACTCAATACCTCCCGAAATCCATGGACCTGCCAAGCCTACAAGCGCCGGTTTTACAACTTCATTATAATAAACAGCGTCATATCCGTTTGTTTTATCGTATAATCTTTGAATTTTACCGCCGATTTCAGGTAAAATCATTACAAGTATATAATCGTTTTCCAAGAAAATTGCGTTGTATTCTTTATCAGTCTTAACGTCCGAAACACCCTCGCATACAGGGTGCGGATAAACTCGTCCGCTTGAACCTTGATATACTCGTTTTTCAAGAAACATAGGATTTTTGTCGTAATCAGAAATTGTAGCTATTGTAACTTTTTCTTGCTTTAATATAACCTTATCCATAATAATTGCTCCTTCGCATATCGTTTTATTTATGATTAGATTATACACCGCCAAATCCAAAAAATCATTAAGCATTATTGCTGTAAAATATGAAATTATTGCTTTTTATAAAGAAGTCAATGTTTTTCGTCTGCCGACGCTGAACCTTAATCTTGATCTGCGATCCATTCAATTTGTACCGTTCTGC
>ERZ773107.1943-NODE-1943-length-16797-cov-3.063971_pt1 | contig 16797 bp, 8 predicted proteins | sample MGYA00580571_ERZ773107 | MGnify/ENA primary metagenome ERZ773107 (study PRJEB29015, sample SAMEA2737843) | human gut metagenome | biome: human gut; feature: human-associated habitat; material: faeces | place: China | collected 2012 ... | reverse complement strand
TGCCCATCGGTAGAGAACGTTTCCATATCCGCCGGATATTCCAAAAAGAGAGGACGCATGATGGGCAATCCCGTATCATGAGCTTCGCGGGCATACGTATAGATATAAGGCAATAAACGATATTTCAGTTCGATGGCCTCCTTCGCGTTCTTTTCCGCTTCCGGACCGAAGAGCCACGGTTCTACCGGATTATCCCCCTCATGATGAATACGGCTCAAAGGATTGAATGCACCGAACTGTATCCATCGGGTATAAAGTTCCGCCATGGATGGATAGTCTTCGATGTCTCCGCAATACCCCGTAATGTCACAGGTAGTAAACGGAATCACTCCCAGCCCTGCGGAAAGAATCACCGGAATCTGATTAGCCAGTTGCCCCCAGCCCTGCAATACATCGTCTCCATTTCCGCAATCTCCCGTCCAACCGAACGTATAACGCTGCAATCCCGCATAAGCGGCACGGGTCATCTGAAAGACGCGACGGTTCGGATTCCGTTTCTCGAACTGCTCTTTGACCACTTTATCCCAAGTCAGTCCGTAGACATTATGGATTTCGTCGTGCATCCCCAGATGATGTTTCATCACAAGGCGTTCGGTCTGCTCTTCGTTGCTCCATGCGGGTTCTCCCATATCCGTCCAGAAGCCGGAGATGCCATCGTCAATGGGTTTCTGCTGATAGGTTCCCCACCAGTCGGCTACGGCAGGTAAGGTAAAATCCACTACCCCACAATTTCCGCCCCAAGGCCACGGCATGTCATAACTCTTCCCGTTCGTGCTGTCCTTGACAAAATATCCCAGACGGTCCGCTTCCTCCCATTGCTTCTTGTTGGCTTGCGAGATGACCGGGTCTTGCGATACGACTACCTTGAATCCCATTTCTTTCAGGTCGGCAAGCATCTTTTTCGGATGCCCGTAGTTGCCCTTCCGCCATTCGAAGTCCTGTAGATGTTCCGTCCAGCCGATGTCCTGATAGATAATATCACAGGGGATGCCGCGTGTCCGGTAGCCTTCGGCTATTTCGCGGCTCAGTTTCTCGCTTGTCAGCAGGCCACGACATTGCGCAAAGCCCAATGCCCATTTCGGAGGCATGATAGGTTTGCCCGTCAGTCCTACATACTGACTCAGGATTTCCTTATAGTCCTTGCCGAAGATGAAGTAGTAAATCATCTCCCCGTCCGGCGCCTCGAAGCTGTAATAATCACGGCTTTCCGTTCCGAACTTAAATTCTGTCTTATACGTATTATCAAGGAAAATACCATACCGGTAACTGCTCATAAAGAAAGGGATGCTCTTGTAAAGAGGGTCTTCCACCACACTGTAACAAGGTTTATCGCTGTTCCACATCTTGTAAGATTCTCCTCTGCGGTCCATCTTGCCGGTCTTCTCCCCAAGCCCGAAGAAATGCTCGTCACGGCGAAGCGTTTTATATTCCACCTTCTTCGTGCCTTCGCTTACGTGTCCTTTATCGGCATAGTCACTGAAGAGGAGTTTCTGATATTTGTCGAATATCTGGATGCTCATCGGCGACTTGTTCACCCGTATGCGCAGCTTCGAGGTAAATATCTCATAGCAGGCGGCCTGTTCGTCCACATGAACCGTTCCCACATCTTCCAGTTCTTCATTGATCACGGCAAAGGAAGCGTTTCTCCGTTGCAGCTTCCCGTCCGGCGAGAACCAGATTCTTACCACGGAAGGACTGCAAAGTTGCAGTTGCAGCGCGGCACTGTCCGCCAGGTGAAAAGTCACCTGACGTCCCTGCTGCGTAAAAGAGGTACATATACTTTTTGCGTTTTCTGCCCAGACCAACGCCGGAAACATCAGACACAACATCCACACCCCAAACTTATATCTAATCTTCATACCTATCGTTTTTAGTTATTCCGTTGCAACTGCCTTATTCAGCTACAATCATTGTCCAGTATTTCAAGGCAGGCAGTATGAAGGAGACTACCCCGTTCTCCTGCGCAAATGCCAGTTCCTGCAAGGCTCCTCCGTGTACGTCCGGCGATGCCACCCACAATTTATTCACTTTGGCGGGCAGGTTCATCTGCAAGGCCGCTTTCGTGATCAGGGCAGGTTCGGGCATGGTGCCGTCCACGTCCCGCCAGCTAAGGCTGTTCGCCTGCGAGAAGTTAAGCAGATGCACTACTTGCTTGCCGTCTACCTGCTTGGCGTAGGTAGTGACCGACCCCAACTTTGGAGGCCATACGTTGAGTTTCATTTCTCCGTTGGTACAGTTCATAGCGATGCTGTTCTCCGTTCCGCCGTCGCGGAGCAGGTTCTGATAAGACGTGAGGAAGTCGTAGTAGTGAACCATTGCCGTTTTCAGTTCCTCGCTCATCGTCAGGTTGTCGTTCGGAAAATATTCTTTGCACAGCATATGGTCACCACCCAGTTCGAGATGCGAGCCACCCAAAGCGAACATCACCGCATCCGTCAGCAGGATGCCCGCTGTATTGAACTCTCCCCGATGATCCGCCTTATTATAGTTCATATAGGCAGCGAAAACCGTATTCAGCTGATTATTGCCATACACTCCGTTTTCATACAGGACGGCTTTCAGATGGGTAAAGTCCGCCTCATCCGCCCACATCTCATTATAGAAGAAATCTACTTTGCCGGTTTCTCCGATCTGAGGGGCACCGTAGCGGCTTACGGCATTCATCACCAGACTCTTGTCGGGATGCGCCTGCTTCATGGCTTCGATAAAAGAAGCATATCCTTCACGGAGGTTGACCGGCGTACCGTTGTAGTTGTAAAGTGTTCCCCGCTTGCCCAACTGGTCGATCTGATAGCCGTCGAAGGCGAAGTTCGCATATACGTCGTCATTCCGTTCCGTCATGTATTGCTGCCATTCCTTGTCGGAAGGATCTACCAGATAGATATTGCTCTTCCATCCGCTTGGCAGGTCGTGACTGTCTTTCGTGGTATGCGAAGCGTCCTTAAACAGATACCATTCTTCTTTCACCCCGTCGGAAGCCGCATCCTTCAATGCCCCGAAACAAAGATTATAGAACATGGACTTCATTCCAAAATGTTGTTGTGCCTTGATATAATTCTTCACAGAGCTTGTATGGACAGGGCGGTTCGCAATGTCGAGATATTCCTCGTCCAACTGCGTGCGTGTGCCGCCCAGCGGCCAATGATGTTTATTGTGCCAGTCCTGAAACTGTACCCAGTTGATGTGATGGCGGTTCAGATAAGCCATCTCTTCCAGCGTTTTCTCTTCTGTCTTGTCTCCGTCGAAATCTGCCACGAAGCCATATCGGGGGAACCGTGCCGGATGGCTGGATACATCTACCGCAATCGTACCGACGATGACATCCGTACCGTTTTCCTGCCGGTAAAGTTCTGCCATATATCCTTTGAAATCGGTGGAAGGAGCCTTCCATGTCCAGTTCGTACCGCTGACCGGTTCTTCTCCGACTATTTCTCCCAAAAGGCGATAGCGTACCTTTGTTCCGGCAGGCAAGGCATCGGCGGCAGTGAAAGTCACTGTCTCGTTCGGTTTATAAAAAGCCTTGTCAGTTGTCAGTTCCACGCATAAGTCCGATGTCACCGGAGTTACTTCGGTCACACTGCCCGACGCTCCTCCGTTCTGTGGGTTCGATTCATGATCGTCGCTGCAAGACAGACACAGGAAGGCAGCCACCAAATATATTATCTTCTTCATCTTGAATACTTGTTTATTGTTTTACAATCGAAATCGTTTCTTTCAACTGGTCAATCGTAATCCGATACGAGCCAGCTTCCTGAATATTCCATTTATTGTCCAGACTGCCGAGGTCTGTATCCGGATACATATTCTTCAGTTCCGCATCCGTTTTACTGGTAAATAAGGCTGTCTCCACTTCACCGGTCGGTGCCTTTCCGCTCTTGTCCGCCATCAGCCAGTCTCCGTTCCAGTCGGACTGCTTGTCGCAGGAGATCTTCATCTCCCCTGTATTCAGTGTACCGCTCCAGGTAAAGATGTAAGGGCTGTCGGCACTTTTAGCCATCGGGGTGGCGTTGTCGATGCTCCATCCGTTCGGAGTGGCATCGCCTACCAGATACAGTCCTTCGTAGGGGGTAAACGGACGCATCAGCATCTTTTCCTTTCCCTTGGCTGTGAGGAACAGCACTTTATAGGCCTTGCCGCATTCGCTTTCCTTCATTTGCCATTTATTGTCTTCACCTCCCAGTACAACTGAAGTGGAAGTATACGGAGCGTTCCCTTCGGTGGGATGGAAGAAAGCATCCGACTGACCGAAGTCCGTCACGGAAGTAAACTTAAAATCACCGTCCGCCTTCCACGGAATCACGGCACCATAATGGAACAGATTCATCTGAACGGCATCTTTAGACAGTGCCTCGAATCCCCAGCCATTGTCGCCGGTAAAGGAGCCGACAATATAGAATTCTTCAAAGCGCCATCCGATGTTTTCCGTTTCGGTCATGGTCATTGTCAGGTCGAGCAGGTCTACCTTGACTATATAGGTCGCTTCCTTGCTGACTGTAAACGGTTCGTCCGGTTCGTCGCCCGATGTGCGGTAGATAAGCCGTAGTTCTTCTCCGGCAGCGGCATCCCGGTTGTAGGATGGAAGAAATTCTCCCAATGTCGTTATAAACTTGAATACACCAGTATTCAGCTTTCCTGTCCACGTAAACTGTCCGTTGTCCGTGCGCTCCATAGGCGTCGCTTGATCGGCGCTCCATCCGTTAGGGGCAGCTTCTCCGATGAGGTAAAGCGTCGGAGTAACCGGTTGATAAGTAGTCACATCCAGCGAAACTGTGGCACGCTGCTCCTTTTCTTCCATTCCGGCAACAGTAGCGGTAATGCGTGCTTCCAGTGATACTTTTTCGGCATAGCCGACGCCTAGCTGCGTGTTCAGAAACTGATTGAGTTCTTCCGTTTTCTTCGTCCACTGATAAGTTCCCGTTCCTAAATCTACGGAATAGGCACGGGCGAAGTCGGTTCCCGCCTTGGCTATTTCCAGTGTATAAGAAATACGGTTTCCGCTTCCGTAGTTCGTTCCCGTAGTCCATGAAAGCGTTAACGCCTCCTGACTGTGATTCTTTTCGTTCAATACGATCTCCTGCTGATTCACCGTAAGAGTCAGCGTATCATGTCCCTTGTCCGTCTCCATATAATCCTCGGCGCAGGAAACCATCGCTCCACCGATGAAAAGAGAGCACAACATCTGATATATATATTTCTTCATCATATGATCTGTCTAAATGAATGATTGTAAAAGCGATTAATAACCGGGATTCTGAGTCATCAGATTGTTAGAGTCCATCTCTGTCTGCGGGATGGGCAGCAGCAGACGTTCCTTCGTCACCTGATTCTTGCCGATGGATTTCAGGAACTCAATCGCATAGTTACCATTATTGATGCGAATCATATCAAACCAGCGATGTCCCTCAAAAGCAAGTTCCATCCGACGTTCGTGAATAATCTTTTCCCGCATTGTTTCCTGATTCAAGGTAGTCGGTACATCCGCCAGTCCGGCACGATGACGGACGATATTCAGAGGTGCGGCAGCCTGGTCGGGATGTCCCAGTTCGTTCAGGGCTTCCGCCTTCTTCAACAGGACATCCGCATAACGGTATACCACGAAGTTATTCGGGTTGGTATTATATTCCGGCGAAACGGTCTTCGACACAAGGAACTTCCGGACGTTGTAACCTGTACCCGACCATGAACGTCTGTATTCCATGCCGTCGAAAGCAGGACAGCCTTGATATAACACGGTCACATCTTTGCGCAAATCGCCCGCTTCGTACTCTTTGATAAATTCTTCCGTAGGCAGATTCCATCCGTAAGCGCCTGCCACCATACCGGAGTTGCGGGGTCCCATGAAGGTCGACAGCCAGGAAGACTGGTTGTCCCCTCCCCAGAAATCGTATTCCGTACTGCCGGAGTATTGTACTTCGAAAAGGGATTCCGCACCGTTATTGATCGTAGCATCGAAATTATCGGCATACTTGCACTGAGACAAATCATATCCCATCGCAGTAATCTGGTCGCACAACGTAACAACTTCATTGTAATAATCCCGATGATTGGGCGCCAGCGTCAGGTAAATATCTGCCAGCATAGCCATCGCCGCCTCTTTGCAGGCACGTCCCTTGTCATTTTCTCCGTAACTGCTCTTTGGGGGAAGCATATCCACCGCATTCTTACAGTCCGAAAGAATCTGCGCATATACCTCATCTACCGTATTGCGGGCAATATCCGTCGACTGTCCCGGCTCAAAGGGCTGTAACCGCAAAGGTACGCCACCATAAAGGCGGACGAGGATATAGTAGTAATGAGCACGCAGGAAATATGCCTCACCCATGCAACGGTCTTTTATCTCATCGGAGATGGCAGCCGAAGGCAGATTGGAAAGCACGATATTACAACGTCCGATGCCTACCCACGGAGAACGCCATACGTACAGGGCAAAACCGTTGTCGCTCTGCGCTATAAAGTTAGCCGCCTGAACAGTTTCCAGTCCGTCGGTTCCTCCTCCGGCGCCTACCTCGCTGTTGCCGGCAAGGATGTCGAGGCTCCACAGGCGCTGATTATACATATTGGACGACTGCAACGTCTTATAGCAGGCAGTAGTCAGTGCTACGGCAATCTCATTGGTCACTTCCGATTCGGGGTCCACACCGTATTTGGGGTACTTATCCAGAAAATCACTGCACGATGTCAAGGCAAGTACGACAAGTATCATTATAAAAGTCAGTTTCTTTTTCATTTTCTTCCTCCTGATTTAAAAGTTAAAGTTCAAGCCCATACTGAATGTACGCGAGATAGGGTAACGGCTGCTGTCTATACCGTTGACATCCACCTCGGGGTCGAAGCCCGAATATCCGGTGATAGTCGCCACATTCTCGCAAGAGAAGGAGATACGGGCGTTTTCCAGTTGAATCTTTTGCAACCACTTTTTAGGCAGTGTATACGAAAGGGTGATATTTTTCAGACGGAGATACGAGCCGTTTTCCACAAATCGGTCGGATACGCGGCAGTTCTGGTTCGGGTCGCCCCAGATGGCACGCGGCATGGAGTAGCTTGTGCCTTCTCCTGTCCAGCGGTTCAGTACGGCTGTGGTCTGGTTGTAGGCGGCAGCCATTCCTTCGTTGTCCACATTGTTGGCATTATAAATCTTGTTGCCTGCCACTCCTTGCAGGAAAACGGAGAGTTCCCATCCTTTGTAAGATAGGTTGTTGGAGAGTGAGAAGAACCAGTTCGGATTCGGATTGCCAAGAATCGTACGGTCTTCGTCGTTAATCACTCCGTCGTTGTTCAAGTCTCTGAAGCGGATGTCCCCCGGAGCTGCGCCCGGCTGGGTGGCGTGGCGGTTGACTTCTCCCCAGTTCTGGAAAAGCCCGTCGGTAACGTATCCATAGAAAACGTTGATCGGGTAACCGGCTTTCAGCATGGTCACGTATGAATTGCCTATCTGGTTGATAAACATCGGAGTTTCGCTGTTCAGGTCCAAAATCTCATTTTTATTGTAGGTAGCCGTTAAAGCGGATTCCCAGGAGAAGATGCCTTTCAGGTTGATGGTACGCAATGTCATTTCCACTCCTTTGTTGCGCATCTTGCCGGCATTGGTGAAAGTCTCGGTAGTATCTTCAAAGCCCGAAGTGATGGGGATGGAAGCCTTCACCAGCATATCGTTCGTATTCTTGATATAAGCATCCAGTGAAAGGCTGACACGCGAATCGAACAGGCTCATGTCCACTCCGAAGTTGGCCTGGCGCACTTCTTCCCAATGGATGTTCGGATTGGAGAGAGTGGTAGATACCAAAGCAGTGGAGTTATTGTTTCCGAAAGGATAGACACCCGTGTTGTAAGATGCGACAAATCCATAGTTACCGATTTCCTGATTACCGGTCACACCGTATCCGACACGCAGTTTGAGATCGTTCATCAGGAAGTTATCTTTCGGGAACCAGTCTTCCTGAGAGACACGCCAAGCCAAAGATACGGAAGGGAATGTTCCCCATCGGTTGTTCTTACCAAAGCGGGAAGAGCCGTCGCGACGTACGGTAGCCGTCAGTAGGTATTTGTCTTCGTATGAGTAGTTGAGACGTGCCATCAGAGAAAGCAGTGCCCAGTCGCTCTGGCTGCCGCCAAGGCTGTACATCTTTTCTCCGTTGTCCATCTCATGGATATTGTCGAACATGAAAATGTTTTTCTGTGCGTTCAGATAATCGTAGTTATTCCACTGTGCAGAAGAACCTGCCATCACACCTACACGGTGTTTCTTTGCAAAAGTATGATCGAATACGAAGTAGTTGTCCCACAGGTAGGTGAATGATTTGTTGTCGCTTTTGTAGCGGGAAGATTCTTCTACCGGATTCGGTTTCCAGTCGTATGCCGGCGTGAAGTTGTCGGCAAACCAGAACTTGGCGTCATAGCCGAAGGTACTTTTCAGTTTCAGCCATTTAGTGAAGGTGATCTCTCCGGTGATGTTTGCGAGGAAGTTATATCCTTTCGTCTCGTTCGTCATCATGTGAAGCGTACCGATCGGATTGCGGATACTTCCGTACCATTGCGCCTCCTGTCCGGGACCGCTCCAACTGCCGTCGTCATTCTTCACCGGTTGGGTGGGAAGGGCTTTCATCGCATCACCGATACTGTATGTTCCTCCTTCTTTTACATCTGTGCTGAATGTCAGGTTGGTGGTGAATTTCAGCCATTTGTTGACTTGGGCGTCACTGTTCGCCTGAAAATTGAAACGGCGATAATTGACACTCTTCACAATACCGGACTGATCGAGAAAACCGCCGGATACATAATAATGCGCCTTTTCCGTGCCGCCGGAATAGCTGACCGAATAACTCTGCTTCACTCCCGTGCGCAGCATCTCGTCGAGCCAGTTCGTTCCTTTTCCCAATGAAGAAGGGTCTGCCCAGTAAGGGTTGGTGTTATCGTCATTGTTTGAGAGCATATCATTGCTCAATGCTGCATATTGGGCGGCATTCAGCATATCAGGCACTTTAGTTGCATTCTGTATCGCCCAGTTCGCATTGACCGTTACCTTTCCGGCGCCTTCGGCACCGCGTTTACTGGTAATCATCACTACACCGTTGGCACCGCGCGAACCGTAGATGGCAGTTGCCGAAGCATCTTTCAGTACGTCTACCCGTTCCACATCAGCCATATTCAAGGAAGATAAGCCTAAATCGGTGGGAATCCCGTCGATGACAATCAGCGGGTTGCTGTTGTTGATCGTGCCCAGACCACGGATTTTAATCGTCACATTATCCCCCGGTTTGCCGGCATCGATAATTTGCACGCCGGATACTTTGCCCTGCATTGCCTGACCGATATTGGCTACCGGAGAGTCTTTGATATCTTTGACTCCTACGGAAGATACGGCGCCGGTCAGGTCACTCTTTTTCATCGTTCCGTAACCTACTACAACAACTTCGTCCAATACTTCGGTATCTTCCTGCAAGGTTACTTTCAGTGCGGTTTTTCCGTTCACCGAAACAGTCTGCGTCTTATAGCCGACAAAAGAAATGGTCAATGCGCTGTTAGCAGAAACATTTAATGAGAAGTTACCGTCGATATCGGTAATCGTGCCGTTCGTGGACTTGCCTTCTATCACACTGGCACCGATCACCGGTTCGCCCGTGGCGTCCACTACATGTCCTTTTACTGTAATCTGCTGTGCGAATGCACTAAGAGATAGTAACAAGCCCCACATTATTAATAGGAGGCGATGTTCAAAGCCTTTCGACTTTATACTCTGTTCCATGTACATCAATTTAAAGTTAATATTAGGATTACTTTTTGTTTTCACTGAAACAAAAGTATCCACAATTAAATGCGCTTCTTTTGCCAGATAGCAAAAATATAGTGGTTTATACAGTACAAAACAGCATAAAACACTAATAATAAGAATATTACAGAATAGCAACCGTGCTAAAAAAGTAGTGGATTTCTTACTCTTCCACCTTCCCTATTTTCATTACTTTAGCCTCAAACTCATCCCGTTCGCCGAGTGCTTTGTTGCGGACACGTGTCCGGTAATTATAAATAGTGGTCACAGAGTAGCGGAGGAACTGGGCGATCTTGGTACTATCCGTAATCCCCAGACGGATCAGGGCAAAGATACGAAGTTCGGTATTCAGCAGTTCACCCTGCTTGGGCTGCATCGGTTCGACAAGCAACGCATTAAATTCTTCCACAAAGTTGGGGAAGAGTTGCAGGAAGGTCATATCGAAGTTTGCGTAGAAGTCTTTCAGCTCTTCTTCGAGGAATTGGGAGGATTTAATAGCTTTATACAACTCCTCTACCCTGCCGGTAGCCGCAATCTTATTCAGGGAACGACGGTATAAGTCCATCTTATCCAAGTAGGTGGAACACTGGTCCATATAGCGACCGATGTATTCCTCTTTAATATAGTTAGCTTCCGAAAGGGTATGGTTCATCTCTTTCAGTTGCGAATTGGAGTCATGAAGTTCACCGTTCAGTTCTTGCAGAAGCGTATTCGTGTCAATCACTTCCCGACGGGCAGCAGCCACTTTCTTCATCTGCTTGTAAACGAAGAATATAGCCACCAGCAGAAAGACGGAAAGCAGACTGATACAAATCAAAGATATCTTCATTTCCTGTTGCTGCCGCTTGGTTTTCAGTTGGTAAGCCTGATCGATGATGGGGAAGACTTGTGAGATTTCCAGGGTACGAAGGCGGGCATTGCAGAGCGTAGCATCTTCGAGCGAGCATTTCAGATAGTTGTATGCACGGTCAATGTCTCCGTCCTCATATACAAGAGAGGCGAGCTTCCGCAGGGAAACATATTCTTTGACTGCCGATTTTAAATCAGCGATGGCCGAGAGAGCCAGAAAGTGTTTCTGCCCTTTCTTGTCTCCTTTGAGGCGATAGGCTTCTGACAAGGTATAAGTAATCATCGCCTTGGAATGATCGTCCAGAGAGGGTTTCCGGTAGAAGTCGGTCAGCATGGTTATTGCCTGATCATATTGGGCGTGTACGGTGCATTTGTCGGCCATCACCAGCACATGACCCAATGAGTCGGAGGCATTAGTCTGTAAAAGGGAATCCCGATACAGGTCCGTCATCCGGTAATACTCTTTCTTCTCTTTCTCAGTAACGGCATAATCTCCCATCAACCCGTAAATAGTACGATACAAGTGGTAATAATAGGGATAGAGATAATCAGACAGGGTTTTCTTGTCTATCTGTCCCAACTGCTCCAGAGCTTCCTTGTACATTCCGGTGGTTCCCATCACCTCTGCCATATTCATGGCGGCATCATCCAGATAATCCTGTTTGTTCAAATGAGAAGCCAGTTCCTGCTTCCGCTGTGCATATACATACGAAGAGTCCAGATTATAAGCCCGATATTCGTCGAAAAGCCTGCCGCAAAATCCATAACGCTGCTCATCGGAGGTAGCCTCGGACAGCAACTTCTTCAAATCGGAGATACGTGCTTCTTTTTCTGCACCGTAAGTCTGACGGTTCCTGATAATTCCGTCAATCTCACGAAGCAGCATATCTGTACTCTTATCATCATTTCTTGCGCAAAGCAAACAGGGAAGGACAATTGTCACGAAAATCAAAATAATCTTTCTCATAGCGCCATATGTATTATATCTGCAAAGATAAAAGTCTTTCAGAAACCGACAGCCTTCTTTGAGAAATTATTGCAAGTCTTGGGAATAAAAACGTGTCCGATCAGTAAGCCCTCAAACCGAAATCAAAGCTCATCTTTTTAGTTTCCCGTACTTCGATTTTCAACTCATTCTTTCCTTTTCGCAAATATCGGCAATAATTACTGATATTGTACTGATTATATTGCCTGGTTTGTTTCACCTCCTGCGAAAAGACCTCCACTCCATTCAACCATACCTTCACATCTCCGGTAGCACGCACCCACAAAGACAAATGGCTGAATTCATCATTGACATCAAATGAAGTTTCCGACACAATTTCCGAACGGGGAGGGCAATCGAAAGGCAAAGAGGTCATTTTCGACTCCTGCCCGTTAAGGCTGACTGCACGGCTGACCGCACTCCCATTCTGAGCGTCGGGCACCAAAGTAATGACTTTCGCCGGATTGACATGATATAAACGATCGTGCATGATATGCAACAAGCCTTCCGGAATTTTAATAACTTTCCGGTCATAAGTAATCAGACCATTTACTTCACCTTCGACATCAGTGGTTTGTGTATAAATCGCCGCACTCAGCCCCTGTGCTATCAATGTCTCCAAATCATAGACCAGACGACCATAGTTATCCATCAGCGCCATTGCTCCATCAATATTTTTATATCCCCAGTTCAGGTTGACTGCGATGGAAAGCTCACCTTTGTCATTAACCGGGCCAGGTACGTCAATGCCGACACCGGCAACATCATCTGCTGCGATACCCTTCTCAGCCATTTTTGCTTTTACGCTTTTTGCGATATCCGGCAGAATTTCGCTTCCGCCGTTTTCGGTGCGGGTCGGGATTTCCCATTTTTCCAACAGAGTTCCGTCTGTCTGGAACAGTCCGCATTTTACTGAAGTACCCCCAACATCGATTCCAAATACATAGTTTGCCATTTTCTTACTTCTCCTCTCTTTTTTTCACTAAGTTAGCCTGTACACGGCGGTACAGCTCCTGTGCGGCATTGTAGCCCATCTTCTTCTGTCTGTGGTTGACAGCAGCGGTTTCTACGATGATCGCCAGGTTACGGCCCGGACGGATCGGAAGGGAATGGCAGACAACCTTGTTTCCAAGGAACTCAATATACTCTTCTTCCAGGCCCAGACGGTCGTATTCTTTCTCTTTGTCCCACTCTTCAAGCTTGATAACAAGGTCGATAGACTGGGTATCCTTTACGCTCTCGACACCAAACAGCGTCTTGACGTCGATGATACCGATACCGCGCAGCTCGATAAAGTGACGCGTGATATCCGGTGCCGTTCCGACCAGCGTAATGTCGCTGACACGGCTGATTTCAACCACATCATCACTGACGAGACGATGGCCTCGTTTGATCAGCTCCAGTGCAGCCTCGCTCTTTCCGATTCCGCTCTCGCCCATGATCAGAACGCCCTCGCCGAATACATCGACCAGCACGCCGTGGATGGAGATCATCGGGGCAAGCTGGACATTCAGCCAGCGGATGATTTCAGCCATGAAAACGGAAGTCGATTTGTCTACCGCAAAGGCCGGTACCTGATAACGATTGCACAGCTCCAGAATTTCCGGTCCCGGAATCATCTTCGTGGTGAAAATGACACATGGGATCTTGCGGCTTACAAACTCTTCAAACGCGCGGACGCGCTCGCTCTCTTCAAGATGCTGCAGATACGTGAACTCTACATAACCTATGATCTGCACACGCTCATTGGCAAAATGCTCATAGTAACCGGTCAGCTGCAGTGCAGGACGGTTGATATCCGGTGTGGCAATGACAAGATCTGTCATATCAACCTCTGGTGTCAGGTTGCGGAGATCCATTTCCTCCACCATTTTGGTCATTTCAATTTCTTTCATTTTCCTGTCCTCCGACTTCATTCGACGTCTTTTTAAATCCGTCTCTTCTATGATTTTAGCACAATAAAGCATCACGGGCAACCTAGAAATTTAACTATTTTGACGAATCCTCATTTTCCTCCTGTGCAGGTGCGTGAAAGAATGTGTAAACCTGCTCCGCCGCCTTTTTATTCATGCCCGGAAGTCCGGAAAGTTCTTCCACGGTTGCCGCCTTGATATCATCAATTCCCTGAAAGTGGCGCATCAGTTCTTTCCTTCTTGTCGGCCCGATGCCCGGGATGTCGTCGAGAATCGAGTGGACCTGGCCCTTGCTCCGCAGCAGGCGGTGGTATTCGATTGCAAAGCGGTGTGCCTCGTCCTGCACGCGTGTGATCAGTTTGAAGCCCTCGCTGTTCCGGTCGATCGGGATTTCCACGTTTCGGAAATACAGACCCCTCGTGCGGTGCTTGTCGTCCTTTACCATACCGCAGACCGGAATCGCAAGATCCATTTCTTCAAGCACCTCAAGCGCAATGTTGACCTGGCCGCGTCCGCCGTCCATCATGATCAGGTCCGGCAGCCGCTCGAAACCGCTGTCCTCCTGGATGCCGCGCAGAAAACGGCGGCTTAAGACCTCTTTCATACTGGCGTAATCGTTCGGTCCCTCGACGGATTTGATCTTGAATTTTCGGTAATCGGCGCGCTTTGGCTTTCCTTTCTCGTAGACGATCATCGAGCCGACCGACTGGAAACCGCTGATATTGGAGATATCGTACGCCTCGATGCGGTCGATCGACGGCAGGTTCAGCCATCTGGCGATCTCTTTTACGGCACCGACCGTCCGACCCTCTTCCCGCTTGATCCGCTCGCGGTCCTGATCGAGAACGATCTGTGCGTTCCGCTCTGCCAGTTCCACCATTTTTTCCTTGCTGCCCTTTTTCGGCACGCGGATGCGGACCTTCTGGCCCCGTTTGCTGCTTAAATACTCTTCCATCAGCTCCTGCTCGGCAATCTCCTCGGAAATCATGATTTCCCGCGGGATGAACGGCGTGCCGGAATAGAACTGTTTCATAAACGTGAGCAGCACCTCGCTTTTCTGCTCCTCCTCGCCGATCCGCAGATAATAATGCTCCCGCCCGATCAGCTTTCCGTTCCGGATAAAGAAGACCTGCGCCACCGCATCCTCTTTGTCCATCGCAAGCGCAATGACATCCTTGTCCTCGCCGTCACTGTTCGTAATCTTCTGCCGCTCGCCGATCCTGCGCACGCTGTCGATCAGATCACGGTACTCCGCCGCCTGCTCGAACCGCATCTCCTCAGCCGCCTCCGTCATTTTTCCAGTCAACTCTTTGATAATGTCATTGTAATTTCCATTCAGAAAACTGATCGCCTTTTTGATCTGCTCGCCGTACTCTTCTTTGGAAATGTATCCCTGGCACGGCGCCTTACACTGGTGGATGTGATAGTAAAGACACGGGCGGTCCTTGCCGATCTCCTTTGGCAGGCTCTTATTGCAGGAACGGATATCGTACAGCTTCCGCAACAGTTCGATCGTATCTTTCACAGCTCCGGCGCTCGTGTACGGGCCGAAATATTTCGCCTTGTCCTTCTTCATCTGATGGGAAAACAGAATGCGTGGAAAATCCTCGTTCACGGTCACCTTAATGTACGGGTACGCCTTGTCATCTTTCAGCATCGTATTGTATTTCGGACGGTGCTCTTTGATAAGGTTGCACTCCAGCACGAGCGCCTCCAGTTCGGAATCCGTCACAATATACTCAAAACGGGCGATATGCGTGACCATCCGCTCAATCTTCGGCCCTTTGTTGCGGCTCGTCTGGAAATACTGGCGGACACGGTTTTTCAGCGAAATCGCCTTTCCTACGTAGATAATTGTATCGTCCGCGTCGTGCATCAGATAGACGCCGGGTTTCCCCGGCAGTTTTTTCAGTTCTTCCTGGATATCAAACGCCATATGACCCTCCTCTTTTTGGGACTGTAATGTTGAAAATGCCCAGCGTGCAGAGATCGTTTTCTCTGCTCCCGCCGGGCCTTTTCGCTTTCTTTTTATACTTCTGGGTTTACGGTAAAATCCGCCTCCGGAAGTGCTGTATTTTCTGTTTCTGTATTTTCTGGATTTTCAACCGCTTCTTCCGCGTTTCCATTCCGTTTTGCAATCACCTGATGAAAAATCTCCATAAATTCTTTTCCGGTGATCGTCTCTTTCTGGATCAGGTAAGCTGCGATTTCATCCATCGCATCGCGGTTAGCTGCCAGAAGTTCTTTTGCCTGCTCATACGACTCTTTCAAGATCTTCATGACCTCGTGGTCGATTTCGGTTGCTGTGGCATCGCCGCAGTTTAAGACCATTCTTCCGTCGAGGTACTGATTCTGCTGGGTCGCAAGACCGATCAGACCGAATTTCTCCGACATACCGTACTGCGTGATCATCGCGCGGACAATCTTCGTCGCTTTCTCGATATCATTCGAAGCTCCCGTTGTCACGTTGCCGAATACGATCTCCTCTGCCGCTCTTCCACCGAGGCACTCGACGATCATCGCCTCGAGTTCGCTCTTCGTGTTGAGGTATTTCTCCTCCTCCGGCACCTGCATGACGTAGCCGAGCGCACCCATCGTACGCGGCACAATCGTGATTTTCTGTACCGGCTCGGAATCCTTCTGCAGTGCAGTAACAAGTGCGTGGCCTACCTCGTGGTAGGAAACGATCTTTCGCTCTTCCTGGCTTAAGATGCGGTCCTTCTTCTCTTTTCCGACGAGGACAACCTCGACTGCCTCGAGAAGATCCTTCTGGGAAACGGCTTTTCTTCCGTTCTTGACCGCAAGAATCGCTGCCTCGTTGATCATATTTGCAAGATCAGAACCAACGGCTCCCGATGTCGCAAGTGCGATGCCGTCGAGATCAACCGTCTCATCGAGCGATACGTTCTTGGCGTGTACTTTCAGGATTTCCACACGGCCTTTCAGGTCCGGTCTTTCTACGATAATCCGGCGGTCAAAACGGCCTGGACGCAGCAGCGCCGGGTCAAGAACCTCCGGGCGGTTTGTGGCCGCAAGGATCAGAATACCCTTGGAGCTGTCGAATCCGTCCATCTCGGCGAGGAGCTGGTTTAACGTCTGCTCCCGCTCGTCGTTGCTGTTGTAGCTGTTGTCACGGCTCTTTCCGATCGCATCGATCTCATCGATAAAGATGATGCACGGTGCGTTTTTCTTTGCTTCCTCAAACAGGTCACGCACACGCGATGCACCGACACCGACGAACATCTCGACAAATTCCGAAGCGGACATCGAGAAAAACGGTACGT
>ERZ773107.1939-NODE-1939-length-16835-cov-11.439035_pt1 | contig 16835 bp, 13 predicted proteins | sample MGYA00580571_ERZ773107 | MGnify/ENA primary metagenome ERZ773107 (study PRJEB29015, sample SAMEA2737843) | human gut metagenome | biome: human gut; feature: human-associated habitat; material: faeces | place: China | collected 2012 ... | reverse complement strand
TGCCCATCAGCGAGCCCACCGGCAGCATGATCGTGGACATCGGCGGCGGCACGGCCGAGATCGCCGTGATCTCGCTGGGCGGCATCGTGGCCTCCCGCAGTGTGCGCATGGCCGGTGACATGTTCGATCAGGCCATCATCGCCTTTATCAAGCGCAAGTACAACCTGCTCATCGGTGAGCGTACCGCCGAGCAGATCAAGATCGAGATCGGTTCCGCCTACGTTCTGGACCCGGAGCTGACCATGGAGATCAAGGGCCGCAACCTGGTGGACGGCCTGCCCAAGAACATCGTGGTGCACTCTGAGGACGTGCGTGCCGCCCTGCTGGAGTGCCTGGAGAAGATCACCAGCGCCATCAAGGAGACGCTGGAGCGTACCCCGCCGGAACTGAGCGCCGATATCATCGACCGCGGCATCACCCTGACCGGCGGCGGTGCCCTGCTGCGCGGTCTGGATCAGCTGATCCAGAGCGAGACCGGCATTGACGTGCATGTTGCCGAGGACCCGCTGGACTGTGTGGCCAAGGGTGCCGGTGCAGTGCTGGATCATGTGGATGTGCTGCACGACGTGCTGGACACCGACGGCGGTCATATGTAATCAGCGGCCCGGAAGCGGGCTGCCGGATCTCTTGCGGAAAAGCTATTGACGTTGCACCTGCGCTGTTTTCCGCTGCAAACAGGACCCTTGCGCGGATGGCACGGCTGTCCGCGCTTTTTTTGTGAACGCGCAGGTTTGCTCCGAATGGGAGGACAGACCCCTTGAAAGATTTTTTTGACACCTGGAAATTCAAGATCCTGGTCATCGTGGCGGTGTTCCTGGTGGGCATCATGGCCTATGCCGGTGCCAACGGCCGCCTGACGGCAGCCCCGCAGGAGCTGCTGAGCGTGGTGCTCACCCCCCTCCAGAAGGTCACGTCGGCCCTCAGCGGCGGTGCGGCCTCGGTGTGGGAAAAATACACCAGCATCGACGATGTGATGGACCGGAACGAGCAGCTGGAAGCCGAAAATGCAGAGCTGCGCCAGCAGATGGTGGACTACGACCGCATCAAGGCCGAGAACGACGCCTACAAGGCACTGGCACGCATCCAGGACACAAATTCGGAGGCGACCTATGTGTCGGCCTTTGTCATCGGCCGTGACCCGTTGGATGAATTTGGCGGTTTTACGCTGGATCAGGGCAGCACGGACGGCGTGGCGGTGAACGATGCCATCATCAGTGACCGGGGCTATCTGCTGGGCGTGGTGGTGGAAGTGGACGCCACCAGCTGCAAGGTGATGACCATCCTGCATCCCAGCTTCAACGCAGCGGGCGTGATCTCCCGCACGCGGGAAAACGGCATCATCACCGGCAGCGCCGACTATGCCGCCGACGGTCAGTGTGTGCTGACCAATCTGGACCGCGCCACCGAGGCCCGCAGGGGCGATCAGGTGATCACCACCGGTCTGGGCGGGGTGTTCCCGGCAAACCTGCTGGTGGGCACTGTGCAGGAAGTGGTGCCGGAGCAGAGCGGCAAGTCCTCCAGTGCGGTCATCCTGCCGGGTGCCGACCCGCGCACGGTCAAGCATGTGTTCATCATTACCGAATATTAAGGAGGCAGATGTATGGAATCTCGCCGCAAGCGCAGCCGCAGCCAGATCCTGAAGTGGTGCTGCTATGTGCTGGGCCTGTTTGTGTGTGCGGCGCTGCAGACCACGCCGGGGCTGTTCCAGCTGGGTCAGGCAAAGCCGCTGCTGCTGCTGCCGCTCTGTCTGGCCGTGTCGGTGTGTGAGGGCGAATTTGCCGGAGCACTGTTCGGCATGGTGTGCGGCCTGCTGTGGGATTACACCGCCGGGCGCACCGTGGGCATGCTGGCACTGGAAATGATGCTGCTCTGCTTTGCCGTGGGCGTGCTGGTGCAGCTGTACCTGCAGAGCGCTCCGGGCAACTTTGCGGTCATCTCGGCCGCAGCGGCTTTGCTGGTGCTCTCCTGCGACTGGCTGTTCTTTTACCGGATGCCCGGCTACAGCGGCTCGGCACAGCGCTACCTGTGGTTCGTGCTGCCCTCGGCGGCCCTTACCATTCCGGCGTCGCTGGTGGAGTTTGCCATCGTGCGGCACATTTACAACAAGTTCAAGATCGACAACGGCGTGGTCTGACCGCCGGAGGAACTACGGATGAACCAAAACGAACGCAAGACCGTCATGCGGCGCATGGTGCTGCTGATCGCTGTGGCGGCACTGGTCATGGGCCTGTACGCCCTGCGGCTGATCTTTCTGCAGCTGGTCAACAGCGACGAGTACAAGTCCCGGGCCACCAACACGACGGACTATAACTTTACGGTCACCGCTGCCCGCGGCGACATCGTGGACAGCACCGGCAAGCGCATTGCCACCACGACCACCAGCTACAACGTGGTGCTCAACAAGCTGCAGATGGGTGACGAGGATCTGGACAGCCTGCTGCAGCGGGTGGTGGAGCTGTTTGAGAAAAACGGCGAAAGCTGGACCGATACCCTGCTCATCAGCCAGCCGGACGCGGCGGGCAACTATACCTTTACAGCCCGGGATGACAGCAGCAGCGACCAGCGGCAGCTGACCACGATGAAGGAGAACCTGGGCCTGCAGCAGTATGCCACCGCCAACGACGTGATGGAAATGCTGGTGGAGAAAAACAACCTGCAGGATCTGCCGCTGCGCTGGCAGCGCACCCTGGCCGGCATCCACTACGAGATGGAATTGCAGGCATTTTCCAACGTGAACAACTTTGTGATGGCGGAAAACGTCAGCGACGTGACCGTGGCCACCATCAAGGAGAACAGCCTGTCGCTGCCCGGCGTGGAAATCATGCAGACCAGCACCCGCAGCTACGAGCAGGGCGATATCGTCCCGGCGGTGCTGGGCCGTGTGGGCAAGATCACCGCCGAAAAGTGGAAGGTGACCGATTCGGACGGCAACGTGACCTACCCGCTGCGGGACAAAGGCTACAACATGAACGACATTCTGGGCATTTCGGGCCTGGAATCGGCCTATGAAGACGAGCTGCGCGGCAAGGACGGCGTGGAGACCATCACCCGCAACTCGGACGGCGTCATTGTGGACACCCAGCTCACCACCGTGCCGGAACCGGGCCACACCGTGCAGCTGACCATCGACAGCAACTTCCAGCGGGCGGTGGACAAGGCGCTGGCGGAGAACATCGACATGATCAACCGCGTCTACAACACCGGCGACATGAAGGCGGCTGCGGCTGCGGCCGTGGTCATCGACGTGAAGGACGGCGGCGTGCTGGCGGCCTCCAACTACCCCAGCTTCGACCAGAACCTCTACGCCACCAACTACAGCGAGTACAGCTCGGACCCGGGCCTGCCGCTGTTCAACCGCGCCCTGCAGGGCCTGTATACGCCGGGCTCCACCTTCAAGCCCGCCGTGGCAGTGGCCGCGCTGGACAGCGGCCTCATCAACCAGTATTCCACGGTGTTCTGCAACGGCGTGTACAACTACTTCAAGGATTACCACCCCAAGTGCACCCGCCACGGCCACAGCGGCAACATCGACGTGGTGACCGCCATCAAGTGGAGCTGCAACATCTTCTTCTATGACGTGGGCCGCCGCCTGACCAGCGATGTCTACGACGCCTACGCCTACAAGCTGGGCCTGGGCCAGCGCACCGGCGTGGAGGTGAGCGAGGCCACCGGCCGCCTGACCACCAAGAACGATTCCAACTACACCGCCTCGCTGGACGTGCAGGCCGCCATCGGTCAGGGCAACACGGTGGTCACCCCCATCCAGCTGGCCACCTATGCGGCCACCCTGGCCAACAACGGCGTGCGCTACCGCACCCACTTTGTCAAGGCCATTCTGGACACAAACACCGGCGAGGTGCTCAGCGAGACCCAGCCCGAGGTGATGGATGTGATCGAGGGCACCGGCAACACCTTTGAGCTGGTGCGCGAGGGCATGAAGCAGGTGCCCAGCACCATCAGCGGCAAAATTTCCAGCTATCCCATCGCCATCGCCTGCAAGACCGGCACCCCCCAGCGCAGCGAGACCTATGCCCCGGGCAAGCACTATCTGAACGCCATGATGGTGGCCTACCTCCCGGCGGATGACCCGGAGATCGCCATCGGCATCTCCATCGAGTACGGCGGCTACGGTGCCCGCGCCGGTGACCTGGTGGTGGACATCGCCAACGCCTACTTCGCCATGAAGGATGGCACGCTGGAAAAGCAGGCCGAGGAGGAAGCCGCGCAGTCGCAGGCGGACCAGCAGGCGGCCGACACCCAGCAGTCCACCGGCACGGCCAACGGCACCCAGACCACCACCGGCACTGCCAATGCAGCCGGTACGGCAGGCACTTCGGGCACGGCCCAGCCGACCCAGACCGAACCTTCCGCCCAGCCGGCCACGGCCGAGACGGAGCTGCCCGCCGCAGAGCCGGACACCGAGGATAACCCGGACGCCATCGCGCCCGAAACGCTCCCGCAGGAGACGGACTGACCCGGCACGGGGGCGCTGCCGCGCGGCTTTTTGGCGCGCGTTTGACCAAAAGAAAACAAAATTGAATATTTTGTATAAAAACCAGTTGTAATAGATTGGATTTTGTGATATTATTTTTACCAAAGGGACTTTTTACCACACGGTGTATCACATAGAGCGAAAGAGGAGAGGGTAACGGATGACGATTGCACTGATTGCGCATGACTCCAAAAAGGAGCTGATGGTTCAGTTCTGCACGGCGTATTGCCGCATTCTGAGCCAGCACAAGCTGGTGGCGACCGGCACCACAGGCAAGCTGATCGCCGAGGCGACCGGCCTGCAGGTCCAGCGTTTTCTGGCCGGTGTGCAGGGCGGCGACCAGCAGATCGCTTCCCGCATTGCCTGCAATGAGATTGACCTGCTGCTGTTCTTCCGCGACCCCATCAACGCGAAGCCCAGCGAGCCCAACGAGATGACCCTGCTGCGCCTGTGCGATGTGCACAACATCCCCATGGCCACCAACATTGCCACTGCCGAGGTGCTCATCCACGGCCTGGAGCGCGGCGATCTGGATTGGCGCGATATCGTCCACCCGCAGAACTGAGCGCAAAGCGGAGAAACAACAAGACAAACAAGAAAAGGTACTGTACCGTACAAAACGGCACGGTGCCTTTTTATTTGCAAAAAAATATGTGAAAATACGCGAAAAAGCTTGACATCCACATAGGGGGGGGGGGTAAAATAAAAACAGGAATGCCCTCGGACGACCGGAAATGCCGGGACAAACCGGGGGCGTGGCAACCACCGTTTGAGTGCGCAAAAAGGGAGGAAAGCAACATGAAAAAAAGACTGATCAGCCTTCTGCTTGCGGTGTGCATGGCGGCATCTGTTCTGCCGGTGGGCGCATTTGCGGCAGCGGCGGGGGAGACCTTTGCCTATGAATACGAAGGCCAGACCCTGAACTATAAGGTGACGAGCGATTCCACGGTCGAGGTGGCCAAGAACACGGGCATCACCGGAACGCTGAAAATTCCGGAGACGGTGTATGACGGCGATGAGAACCAGTATACCGTCACGGCGATCGGCCAGGATGCCTTTGCGGGAAATAACATTACCGAGGTAGAGTTTCCGGCTACCCTGAAAACCATCGGAACGAGCGCGTTTCTGAACAATAACAGCTTGAAGGATGTTGAATTCCCGGAGGGACTGACCACCATCGGCAACTACGCATTTGGCCCTGTCTGGGGCATGACGAAACTGAAGATTCCGGCAAGCGTCACCCGCATCGGCGGCGGTGCATTCCAGTGGTGCGGAAACGTCACATCGATTGAATTCGGCGCGGGCATCCAGCTTTCTGAACTGGAAAGCGGTCTGTTCGACCACTGCCGGAAGCTCCAGAAAGTGGTCGTGCCGGAGAGCGTGAAGAAAATCAACATTGCAGTCTTCCGTGACTGCCCGGCGCTGGAAGAAGTGATCCTCCCGATGGGTGTTACGGAAATCGACTCGGCGGCATTTGCAGTGGACAGCCAGTCCGCGAACGATGCATTCAAGCTGCACTATACCGGTTCGGAAGAACAGTGGAACAGCATCGCAATCGACTGGGCGGTGTGCCAGAGCGGCGGCGACAACAGCATCCTGCAGAAGGAAGGCGTGGTAGATTACAACTACGCTCCTGCCGACGATCTGCCCGATGACGTCGACTTTGACGGCGATGCTTCCTGGATGGGCTCGGTGGCGGCTGCAGCGGCCATTGGCACGGGCGCCGCCATCGTGGCGTATCAGTTCGGCACCACCGTCTACCTGGATTCTGTCCTGCCCGAGGGCGCGGATATCCCGGTGACTTATGGCCAGCTGGCAAAGCTGATGTGGCAGAATGCCGGCAGCCCGGAACCGGAAACGGCTCTGGCACCGGACGCAGACGAAGTGCAGAAGGCAATGGCCTGGGCTGTGGAAAATGAGCTGATCGACGCTCATAGAAAAGCGGATTTCCTTGTCAGCCGCGTCAGCGTCATCCGCGCGTGGAACAAGGCCCAGAAGTTTGCGGCTGCAAAATAACCCGATCTGAATAAAAATATCAAAAGCGTACCCAAACAAAAAAAGCGCTGTCCGGTCTGGTTCCGGACAGCGCTTTTCTGCTGCAAAAACTTAAACTTTGAAGTCCGCTGCCATCTCGGTCACGTCTTCCGGGGCAAAATCGCCCAGAGGCAAAATCAGCCGGGCCAGCACGGCCTGCGGCAGAGCAGCCAGCGCGGCGCTGTCGTCAGCGCCCACGCCTGCAGGCGGGCAGACCGTGTGCACACCGTCGGAGCCGGTCTCCACCCGGGCGCGGTGGGGCGTAGCCACATACTGCATCCCCAGCTTGTCGGCGGCGGTGAGCAGGGCAGCGAACAGCGGGCTGACGCCCTCGCCCAGCGCGTCGGCGTCCTGCCCGGCAAGGGCCTCGGCGTTCAGCACGATGCACTCAATGCCCAGCTTTTCGGCCGCCTGCTTGGCAGCTTCCGCTTCGGCGGCCTGTTCGGCTGCCAGCCGCACGGCAGCGCCTGCCACGGCAAAACCCTGCTGCTGCAGAATGCGCACCGCCACGGCGCAGGCGGCGGTGTCGGCCATCTGGATCAGGACCTTGTCCTGGCTCTCGTAGGTGTCGAACCCGTTCCCGGGCAGAAAAGTATCGCTCATGTCCCTTGCCTCCCGCCATGTGCTTTGCTTTGTGCCACGGCCAGCTGGTCGCAGCGTTCGTTCTCCGGGTGGCCTGCGTGGCCCTTGACCCAGACGTAGGTGATCTTGTGTCGGGCTTCCTGTTCCAGTGCCTGGGCCCAGAGGTCCGGGTTCAGGGCAGGGGAGCCGTCGGATTTTTTCCAGCCCCGGCGCTGCCAGCCTTTGGCCCAGCCCTTCTGCAGCCCGTTGATGACGTACTGGCTGTCGGAACACAGCCGCACTTCGCACGGCTCCTTGAGCTGGCGCAGCGCCTCAATGAAGGCGGTCAGCTCCATGCGGTTGTTGGTGGTGCTGTCGTCACCGCCGCTGAGCTCTTTTTCGTAGACCTTGCCGTTGAAACGATAGCGCAGCACCGCGCCCCAGCCGCCCGGGCCGGGGTTGCCGCTGCATGCGCCGTCGGTGTAAACTTCGACCTGCTTCATGCGGTTCTCCTTATCATAGGTAGTGCTTCTATTTAGCGCCATTTTCGCCGTTCTGTCAAGAGCCAATGCATACTTCGGCCCGGTTCTGCCAAACCTTGGAATTGACAAAAACGCCGGGAAATACTATACTAATCCTAACAAAATGCGTATAGGGGCGCACCATAGGCGTGTGCCCGGGCGTTCCACAGAAAAGCCACGGTCGCATCGAACAGGTGGACCCATCTGGCACAAAGCATTCTTACGGAACAGACAGCGGTGTACAAAAATCACGCTGACAGGAAAATTCTATACGGTGCATCCAACGGAAGCCGATGCGAACATCCAAGGTGCTTCCCCTGCACAGCGCGGCTGCTCCCGGTTTGAGGGAACAGCCTGCGCTGCAATGATTTTTGGAGGTCAGAATGGCACAGTCAAAAGAAAATACGAACGTTACCCCGCGCGGCAAGGCAGCAGCCAGCCAGAACGCAGGTGCACCCACCGCACAGGCAGGCGAAAAGCGCCCCCGCACCACCCGCCGCCCTTATTATAACCGCCGCCGCCGTCCGCAGCAGCCCAAAGAGGCCGCTGTGCCCATCCACATCTATCCGCTGGGCGGCCTGGGCGAAGTGGGCAAGAACATGACCGTTTACGAGTGCAACGGCGACATGATCATCGTGGACTGCGGTCTGGTCTTCCCGGACAGCGACATGTACGGCGTGGACATGGTCATCCCGGACTTCACCTTCGTGGTGCAGAACAAGGATAAGATCAAGGGCCTGCTCATTACCCACGGCCACGAGGACCACATTGGCAGTATCCCGTATCTGCTGCAGAAGATCGACCTGCCCATCTATGGCACCCGCCTGACCTGCGGCCTCATCAAAAACAAGCTGGAGGAGTTCGGGTTGGCGGGCCGCACCAAGTTCGTGGAGATCACCCCGAAGCAGAAGATCAAGCTGGGCTGCTTTACCATCGAGCCCATCCATGTGAATCACTCCATCCCGGACGCGGTGGCCTTTGCCATCGACAGCCCGGCGGGCACCATCATCCAGACCGGCGACTTCAAAATTGACTATACCCCGCTGGCCTGCGGCGTCACCGACTTGTCCACCCTGGCAGAGTACGGTCAGCGCGGCGTGCTGGCCCTGCTGAGCGACTCCACCAACGCGGAGCGCCCGGGCTTTACCGCCACCGAGCAGAAGGTTGCCGCCGGTGTGCGCAGCCTGTTTGCCCGCGCCCGCAACAAGCGCATCATCATTGCAACTTTTGCGTCCAACATCTACCGCGTGCAGCAGATCATTGATCTGGCCGTGGAGGATGGCCGCAAGGTGGCCTTCAGCGGCCGCAGCATGGTGAACAACACCGCCATGGCGCAGGAGCTGGGCTATATGCACATCCCGGAAGGCACCCTCATCAGCGTGGATGAGCTCAACCAGTACCCGCCGGAGCAGGTGGTGCTCATCACCACCGGCAGCCAGGGCGAGCCCCTGAGCGCCCTTTCCCGCATGGCGTCCTGCAGCCACCGTCAGGTGCGCGTGGGCCCCGGCGATTTCATTATCATTTCTGCAAACCCCATCCCCGGCAACGAAAAGAGCGTGACCAAGATCGTGAACGGTCTGCTGCTGCTGGGCGCAGAGGTCATTTATGAGAGCATGTACGATGTGCACGTCTCCGGCCATGCCTGCCAGGAGGAGCAGAAGCTGATGCTCACCCTGACCAAACCCAAGTATTTCCTGCCGGTGCACGGCGAGTACAAGCAGCTGAAAAAGCACGCCCTCACCGCCGCAAGCCTCGGCATCCCCACCAGCAACATCCTGATCGCTGAGAACGGCTCCAACGTTATCCTCAGCCAGGACGAGATGAAGCTGGGTGAGCCGGTCACCGCCGGTGCCGTCATGGTGGACGGCCTGGGCGTGGGCGACGTGGGCAATGTGGTCCTGCGGGACCGCAAGCACCTCTCGGAAGACGGTCTGGTCATCATCGTGGCCACCGTGGACAGCAAGAGCGGCAAGGTGCTGGCCGGGCCGGACCTCGTCAGCCGCGGCTTTGTGTATGTGCGCGAGAACGAAAGCCTGATGGACGGTGCCCAGAGCATCGTGGAAAACGCGCTGCAGCGCTGCGTGGACGAGAACGTCCGCGACTGGAACAGCGTCAAGACCCGTGTGCGGGAAGCGCTGAGCAGCTATATCTATCGGCGCACCAAGCGCAGCCCGATGATCCTCCCCATCCTGATGGAGGTCTGAGCCGGGCACACTGCCGCGGGAAATGCGGCGGAAGGCAGGAGATTTGATGAAACAGAAACCGAGATGGACCCTCGAGATGCTCACGGCCAGCCTGGCGGTGCTGTGCGGCCTGCTGGTGCTGGTGCTGCTGGTGCAGCGCCCGACGGCGTGGCCGGTGCTGGCAGCGCTGGTGGTGCTGTGGGGCATCTGCATGGTGGTGTTCCGTTACCAGCTGCGCCGGTGGACGGCACGGTGGATGAGCGGCACGGGGTTTGAAAAATCAAAGGTGCAGTTCAGCCTGGAGCCGCTTTCGCAGCCGGCGGCGCTGCTTTCCGGCGAGACGGTGCTGTGGTACAACGCCCAGTTCCGCGACCGGCTGCTGCGCGGGCAGGATGTGCTGGTGAGCCGGGTGCAGAAGGTGCTGCCCGGGCTGGACCTGCAGCAGTGCCGCACCCAGGAGGGCCAGCTGCTGACCCTGGCGGAGGGCATGTGGAGCGCCCACAGCTCCACCGTGCCCGGCAACGCCGAGAGCATGACCCTTGTGGTGCTGAACGAGGAGACCGCCCTGCGGAAGATCGAGGCGGAATATAAAGCCAGCCGCCCGGGCTATCTGGTCTTTCTGGTGGACGGCTACGACGACGTGTTCGGCGACATGCTGGACAGTGAGCGTGCCCGCCTGCTGGAGGGCATCAACCGCACGCTGGAGGATATGATCGGCCGGGGCAGCGGCTTTTTGCGCCGGGTGGCCAGCGGCCGCTACATCGCCGTGGTGGAAGAACGCCAGATGGAGCAGTTCGCCAAGCGCGGCTATGATGTGCTGGATAAAATTCGTGCGCTGGACCCCAGTGTGAACCTTTCGCTTTCCATCGGCATTGGCCGCGGGGCCAAGACCCTGCGGGAAGCGCAGGATATGGCCGTGCAGGCGCTGGACATGGCCCAGGGCCGCGGCGGCGACCAGGCCGCCGAGATGACGCCGGACGGCTTCACCTTCTACGGCGGCGTGAGCCACGGCGTGGAAAAACGCAGCAAGGTGCGCAGCCGCATCGTGGCCGACCAGCTGGTCAAGCTCATCAAGGAAGCCGACCATGTGGTCATCATGGGCCACCGCATGAGCGATCTGGACGCCATCGGTTCCGCCGAGGGCGTGCTGCGCATTTGTAAAATATGCGATGTCCCGGCGGTGATCGCCGTCAAACGGGACGCCACGCTGGCGGGCAGCCTGATCGACGCGCTGTGCCGCGCGGGCCAGAGGGACGACTTCATTGACCCGAAAGAGGCACTGCCCATCATCTCCAAGCAGACGCTGTGCGTTGTGGTGGATACATACCAGGTGGGCCTTGTGGAGAGCAGGGAAATTCTGGAAAAATGCGGCAAGGTGGCCGTCATCGACCACCACCGCAAGGGCGTGGGCTATATTGAAAACCCCGCGCTGGTCTGTCACGAGCCCTATTCCTCCTCGGCCAGTGAACTGGTCACGGAATTGCTGCAGTACGTCGGCGACCGCGACGACAAGCCCAACCGGGTGGAGGCCGAGGGCCTGCTCTCCGGCATCATGCTGGACACCCAGGACTTCACCCTGCACACCGGTGTGCGCACCTTTGAAGCGGCCGCAGCCCTGCGCCGCTACGGTGCCGAGACCGAGCGGGTGCGCCAGCTGTTCGACGTGACCATGACGGAGTACAACGCCAAGGCCGACCTTGTGGAAAAGGCGCAGATGTACAAAAACTGCGCCATCTCCGTGGGCGGCGAGATCGCCCCGGAAGCCCGTGTGGCCATTGCGCAGGCCGCCAACGACCTGCTGCGCATCCAGGGCGTGGACGCCAGCTTTGTGGCCGTGCAGGTGAGCGGAGGCGTGAACATTTCGGCCCGCAGCCTGGGCGCGGTGAACGTGCAGGTGATCATGGAGAGCCTGGGCGGCGGCGGCCATCAGACCATGGCGGCGGCTCAGCTCAAGCATATCACGCCGGAAGCGGTCCGCTCCCGCATCGAGACGGCCATCGACAACTACTGGGCATCGCAGAAAAAGAGCAGTGCCGCAGAAAAATGACAGGGAAAGGTTCTTTTTATGAAGCAGTATGATTATCTGATCGTTGGTGCAGGCCTGTACGGCGCTGTGTTCGCCCACGAAGCCAAGAAGGCGGGCAAAAAGTGCCTGGTCATCGACAAGCGCAGCCACATTGCGGGCAACATCTACACCGAGCCGGTGGAGGGCATCAATGTGCACCGCTACGGCGCGCATATCTTCCACACCAACAACAAGGCCGTGTGGCAGTATGTGAACCAGTTTGCCGAGTTCAACCGCTACACCAACAGCCCGGTGGCAAACTACCACGGCGAAATTTACAACCTGCCCTTCAACATGAACACCTTCAACAAGATGTGGGGCGTGGTGACCCCTGCCGAGGCCAAGGCCAAGATCGAGCAGCAGAAGGCAGAGGCCGGTATCACCGACCCGCAGAACCTTGAGGAACAGGCCATCAGCCTTGTGGGCACCGATATCTACGAAAAGCTCATCAAGGGCTATACCGGCAAGCAGTGGGGCCGCCCCTGCACCGAGCTGCCGGCCTTCATCATCAAGCGCCTGCCGGTGCGCTTCACCTACGACGACAACTACTTCAACGCCCTGTATCAGGGCATCCCCAACGGCGGCTATACCGCCATGGTGGAAAAGATGCTGGACGGCACCGAAGTGCGGCTGAACGTGGACTATCTGGCTGACCGCGACGCGCTGAACGCACTGGCCGAGAAGGTGGTCTACACCGGCCCGGTGGACGCTTACTTTGACTACAAGCTGGGTGCTCTGCAGTACCGCAGCGTCCGCTTTGAGACCGAGGTGCTGGACACCGACAACTATCAGGGCAACGCCGTGGTGAACTACACCGACGCCGAGACGCCCTACACCCGCATCATCGAGCACAAGCACTTTGAGTTCGGCACCCAGCCCAAGACGGTCATCAGCCGCGAGTACAGCGCCGAGTGGAAGAAGGGCGACGAGCCGTACTACCCCGTCAACGACGAGAAGAACGGTGCTCTGTACGCCGCGTACAAGAAGCTGGCCGACGCCGAGCCGGGTGTCATCTTCGGCGGCCGACTGGGCGAATACAAGTACTACGATATGGACAAGGTCATTGAGGTGGCGCTGGACGTGGCGGCAAAGGAGCTGAAATAACGTTCTTGTGCATTTATTGCTTTGCAGCTGCGGGAAAGTGCTCTACCGACGAAGATGTTCTCTTTTGACGGACAAAAGAGAACCAGAAAGGCCGGCGGTGCCCGCAGGGCATGAAAGCCCCAGTGGGGCTTTTAAGCGGGCGAGTGGTCTGCGTTAGCAGATGGAAGGGCTTTGTCCTGACAAGCGTCGGGGCCGCGACAAACACGAATATAAAAATAAAATTCCGCTGAATATGGCCAGAGCGGAGCGGCGGCCATTTTAAATGGTCAGGCGCTTCCTCTTGCTCAAGAGCGGCAAATGCGCTATACTATAAACACAACAACTGCACCGGTTTTCCGGTGAGAAGTGAGGGATAACATCATGAAAGTGATTCTCAAGCAGGATATCAAGGGCATTGGCAAGAAGGACGAGATCCATGAGGTCTCGGACGGCTACGCCCGCAACTATCTGTTCCCGCGCAAGCTGGCTGCTGTGGCAGATGCCAGCGCTGTGAACGTTGCCCGCAGCAAGGAAGCTGCTGCCGATTTCCACGAGGCCGAGACCGTGGCCGCTGCCAAGGCTTTGGCCGCTAAGATCGAGGGCAAGACCGTGACCATCAAGGCCAAGGGCGGTGCCTCCGGCCGCCTGCATGGCAAGGTCACCGGCAAGGAAGTTGCCGAAGCTCTGGCTGTGCTGGCCGGTGCTCCCATCGACAAGAAGAAGATCGAGCTGGAGACCAAGGACATCAAGGACGCCGGCGTGTTCAACGGCAAGGTCCGTCTGCACGTTGGTGTGGTCGCTTCTTTCAAGATCATGGTGGAAGTGGAACAGGCCTGATCTATGTGCCATCTGCGCCCCCTCAAAGCAGGGGGCGCTTTTTGGCTTTTCCGGGAGAGAACTGAATGAAAGAAAAGAAAACCTTTTCGTGGCCGCAGACCCTGCTGACGGTGGCGTTGTCGGTGCTGATCGCATCCGGCGTCTGGCTGGGCTTTTACGGTGTGCCGCTGCTGGGTCTGCCCAAGGCAGAGGACGTGCAGAGCGTCACCCTGGTGAGCCTGGACAGCGATTCCATTACAGTCACAGACGCCGAGAACGTGGAACTGCTGGTCAAAGCGGCCAATCTGCTGAACTACAAACTGGGCACACCGGACACCACCGACCCGGAGCTGACCGTGACCTATACCCTGAAGAACGGAGAGAGCCGGGTGCTTTCGGCCAATGCCACCACCATGTGGTGGAAGGGAAAAGCCCATCCGCTCAAGCAGCCGGAGGCGTTCTGCAACATTGTGGAAGGTCTGTTTCTGACCGGACACGACAACGATGCAAAAGGATAAAGGACCATGCCGAACGAACGACGTTATTCCAATGAACTGAATCTGGAAAGTGTGGGCATCAACCTGCCCTACAACATGCAGGCGGAGCAGAGCGTGCTGGGCGCGGTGCTGCTCAAGCCGGAAACGCTGACCGATCTGGTGGAGATCATCAAGCCGGAAATGTTCTACACCCGGCAGAATGCGCAGATCTGGAGCGAAATGCTGCGGCTGTTCACCAGCGACCAGACCATCGACTTTGTCACCCTGCTGGACGCCGTCATATCGGACGGCGTATTTGCCAGCGCCGACGAAGCAAAAGTGTACCTGACCGGCCTTGCCGAGACGGTGCCCAGCATCTCCAACGTGAAGGCCTATGCCCAGATCGTGCAGGAGAAATATCTGGTGCGCCAGCTGATGGGCGTGGCCAAGGACATCCTGCAGGACGCGGGCGATGAGCCGGACGCAGACCTGCTGCTGGAAAATGCCGAGCAGCGCATCTATGAAATTCGCTCCGGCCGTGATTCCAGCGCCCTGACGCCGCTTTCTTCCAGTATGGTGGAAACGCTGACGAATCTGCAGAAGATCAGCGGCCCGGATGCCGACAAGTACAAAGGCATCCCCACCGGGTTCCGCCTGCTGGACACGGTGCTCACCGGCCTTGGCCGCGGCGACCTCATCATCCTGGCCGCCCGCCCCGGCATGGGCAAGACCAGTTTTGCGCTGAACATCGCCACCCGCGTGGCCATGCAGCAGAAGGTGCCGGTGGCCATCTTCAGCCTGGAAATGACCAAGGAGCAGCTCACCAACCGCATCCTGTCCGCTGAGGCCGGCATCGACAGCCAGGCTTTCCGCACCGGTGCCCTGCGCGCCGAGGACTGGGAGTATCTGGCGCTGGCCACTGAAAAACTCCACGATGCACCGATCTATATGGACGATACCTCCGGCATCACCATCACCGAGATGAAGGCCAAGATCCGCCGGGTGAACCAGGACCCCACCCGCCCCAACGTAGGTCTGATCGTCATCGACTATCTGCAGCTGATGACCACCGGCCAGCGCACCGAGAACCGCGTGCAGGAGATCAGTTCTATCACCCGGAACCTCAAGATCATGGCCAAGGAAATGAACGTGCCCATCATTGCCCTGAGCCAGCTGTCCCGTGCAGTGGAAAAGCAGGGCAACAACTCCAGCCACCGGCCCCAGCTGTCCGACCTGCGTGATTCCGGTTCCATCGAGCAGGACGCCGACTGCGTCCTGTTCCTGTACCGCGATTCCTATTACGCCAGCCAGAACCCGGATGGTGCCGAGGTGGATGCCGATACCGCCGAGTGCATCGTGGCCAAGAACCGTCACGGCGAGACCAGCACGGTGCCGCTGGGCTGGGATGGTGCCCACACCCGCTTTATGGATGTGGACTTCAAACGCTGATGACAAACGAAGAAATTCTTGCGCAGGTGCGCGGATACTGCCTGCGGGAAGGGCTGCTGACGCCCGGCGTGCCGCTGCGGTTGGCGGCGGCCGTCTCCGGCGGGGCCGACAGCATGGCACTGCTGCTGATTTTACGGCAGCTGCAGCCGGAGTTCGGCTATGAACTTTCGGCCTGCCATGTGAACCACGGCCTGCGGGGCGAGACGGCAGACAGGGACGAAGCCTTTGTGCGGGATGCCTGTGCCCGGCTGGGGGTGCCGCTGCGGGTGTTCCATGCAGCCGAGCTGGCCGATGAAGTGGGCCTGCCGCCGGAACATGCGGGGGAGGACTGGGCCCGCCGTCTGCGTTATGCCTGCTTTGCGCGTTTGTGCAAAGAGGGGATAGACGCCGTTGCAACGGCCCATACTGCAAATGACCAGGCCGAGACCCTGCTGCTGCGGCTGGCCCGGGGCACCGGGCTGCACGGCGCGGCAGGCATCCGGCCCCGGCGCGGGTGTTATCTGCGGCCGCTGCTCTGCCTGAACCGGGCAGACACCGAGGCGGTCTGCCGGGCGGCCGGGCAGACATGGGTCACCGATGAGACGAACGAGACGGACGCCTACGCCCGCAACCGACTGCGCCGGGCGGCACTGCCTGCTTTGCAGAGCACGAACGAGGCGGCGACGGAAAATCTGGCCCGCTTTTGCGAGAAGGCGGCGCAGGCCGATGCCTACTTTGCCCAAAAGGCCGAAGCGCTGCTGATGGATGCCCGCCTGTCGGACACGGACCCCGTGTGCTGGCGGCTGGAGCCGCTGGCGGCAGCGGATGCGCCCATTCTGGAAACGGCCCTGCACCGTCTGGCGGCCCCGGTGCGGGACCCGGAAGAAAAATATATCCGGCTGTTGGCGCAGCTGGTGCAGCAGGGCAGCGGAGCCGTGCAGCTGACCGGGAAGGTCCGCTTCTGCGCGGCAGATGGGGTGCTCCGGCAGGAAACACAGGCCGAATCCACCGGCTGGGACGCCGATGCGGCGGCCGCATTTACCGCAGCCCTGCAGGCCGGAAAACCGGCCCGGATGCCTCTGCCGGGGGGCAAAACCCTGACTGCACGGGTGTTCCCGGCGGATTTTGAAGAAAAAATACAAGTCGTTCATAAAAAAGACTTAAAAAATCGGGCGG
>ERZ773107.1935-NODE-1935-length-16858-cov-3.350295_pt1 | contig 16858 bp, 8 predicted proteins | sample MGYA00580571_ERZ773107 | MGnify/ENA primary metagenome ERZ773107 (study PRJEB29015, sample SAMEA2737843) | human gut metagenome | biome: human gut; feature: human-associated habitat; material: faeces | place: China | collected 2012 ... | reverse complement strand
AATTGATATCCATTGGTGAAAACGTTATACTTTAGTCGTGAGATAAGTAAGAATAAAAGTTATTTGGAGGGGAACATATTGATGACGGGAAGATTGACGCTGCCGACAGATGCAGATGTTATTGACGAGACATTACGATTAAAGAATCTCTTGGGAGCAGATGCGTTGAGAGATTGTGACGGAACAGAGATGCCAGAAGAACTTCTGTCAGAGCCGGTTAAGAAATACGCTACTTATTATACAACAAGAAAAGATAATGAGTGGGCAAGTGCCAATCCGGAAGAAATTCAGCAGGAATATTTGATCAGTAACCGTGTGACAGCAAGAGGCGAAACACTTCGTATTCGCTTAATGGAAGGATTTCACACAGAGCAGCTGAAAGTAAATACGTTAGATGATCCAAAACGTTGGTGGGAAGTAATCGATCGAACAACTGGAGAGATTGTTCCTACAGATAAATGGGAATTTGATGAAGCAACAGGAGAAGTTGAGATCCAGACAAAGGCATATCATGAATATACAGTAAGCTTTCTGGCATTCCTTATCTGGGATCCGGTACATATGTATAACTTCATTACAAATGATTGGCAGGATACACCACATCAGTTGACATATGATGTAAGACAGCCGAAGACACAGAAGTATGTAAAGGAAAAGCTGAAAAGATGGTGTGAAGAGAATCCGAATATAGATGTTGTTCGATTTACAACATTTTTCCATCAGTTCACATTAACATTTGATGATCAGAAGAGAGAAAAGTACGTTGAGTGGTTCGGATACAGTGCAAGTGTAAGCCCATATATTTTAGAGAAGTTTGAGAAATGGGCAGGATATAAATTCCGTCCGGAATTTATCGTAGATCAGGGATATCACAACAGTATGTTCCGCGTACCGAGCAAAGAATTCCGTGACTTTATTGAATTCCAGCAGATTGAAGTTTGTGCACTCGCGAAAGAGCTGGTTGATATCGTTCACTCTTATGGCAAGGAAGCTATGATGTTCCTTGGAGATCACTGGATCGGAACAGAGCCTTATGGTAAATACTTTGCAGGCATCGGACTTGATGCAGTTGTAGGTTCTGTTGGAAGTGGTGTGACACTTCGTATGATTTCTGATATCAAAGGCGTTGATTATACAGAGGGACGTCTCTTACCATACTTCTTCCCGGATGTATTCTGCGAAGGCGGAGATCCGATCGGAGAAGCAAGAGACAACTGGAGAAAAGCAAGACGTGCTCTTCTTCGTTCACCATTAGACAGAATCGGATACGGCGGATACTTAAAACTTGCCAGTAACTGGCCGGGATTCATTGATGAGATCCAGAAAGTTGTTACAGAGTTCCGTCAGATTCATGAGAATATGCAGGGAACACCTTCCTATGTAGCACCATTTAAGGTTGCAATCCTCAACTGTTGGGGAGGACTGAGAAAGTGGATGTCTAATCAGGTACATCACGCAATCTGGCACAGAGAGACTTATTCAGCAGAAGGTGTGCTTGAGTGCTTAAGTGGTATGCCATTCGAAGTTGAATTCATCTCCTTTGATGACGTGAAGAAAGGTATTCCGGAAGACATTGGAGTAATCATCAATGTAGGTGATGCATATACAGCATTTAGTGGAGCTGAAAACTGGATCGATGAAGAAGTTGTAACAAATATTCGTCGCTTTGTTGACGAGGGAGGCGGATTCATTGGAGTTGGTGAACCGACAGCATATCAGCATCAGGGAAGATTCTTCCAGCTGTCAGATGTACTTGGCGTAGATCGTGAGATGTGCTTCTCACTTAATACAGATAAGTATAATGAATTAGATGCAAACCACTTTATTTTAGAGGATATTGAAGGTAAAATAGATTTTGGTGAGGGAACAAGCCGTGTCTATGCACAGGGCAAGAATTACCAGATCCTTGCAATGGATGGAGAGTACAGCCAGATGGTTGTTAATGAATATGGAAAAGGACATAGCGTATACTTTGCAGGTCTTCCATATTCTCCACAGAACTGCAGAATTCTTCTTCGTGCTATTTACTATGCAGCAGGCATGGAAAAAGAGATGAAGCATTACTATGTAACAAATGTTGATACAGAAGTAACTGTATTCCCGAAGAGTAAGAAGATCGCAGTTATTAATAACTCATCAGAAGCGCGACACACAGATGTATATATCAATGGCAACTGTGTATATGAACTGGATTTAGAGCCAGGCGAGATGCGTTGGGTAGATGATGTTGAATAAAGATAACTTATGAAACGCAAGGAATGCATTTCATATTTTATAAAGCAGTACTTTTAAATGTATAAGGAGGACAAAAACTATGAAAAAGAAAGTATTGAGCGCACTTTTAGTAGCAGCAATGTCAGTATCTGTACTTGCAGGATGCGGAAGCAAAGCTGACAACAACACTGATGCAAAGAATGATGCATCACAGGAAAACACACTGAGCGTATGGTGCTGGGATCCTAACTTCAACGTTTATGCAATGAAACAGGCAGAGGCAATCTACCAGAAAGATCACCCGGATTTCAAACTGGATATTCAGGAAAAAGTATATTCAGATATTGAGACAGCTCTGATCACAGCAGCTGAAGCTGATGATTACAGCACATTGCCGGACATCTTCCTGATGCAGGATTACTCTTTCCACAAAAACGTTGCAAACTATTCAGGAATCTTTACAGAACTGACAGATTCAGGAATTGATTTTGCAAATTTCTCAGCAGGAAAGTTAGCTGACTCTACAGTAGATGGAAAGAACTATGGTGTACCATTTGATAACGGTGCTACAATCATGGCAATCCGTAAAGACATGGTTGAGGCAGCTGGTCTTACAGTAGATGACTTCAAAGACACAACATGGTCAGACTTTATCGAAAAAGCTAAAAAAGTAGTTGAGACAAACAATGTTCCAATGCTTACAAGCTCAGGCGGATCTGAGATCATCATCGAGATGCTTCAGTCTGCAGGTGCTTCTCCAATGGTAGACGGAAAAGTTGACTTAGTTAATAACAAAGCTCTTAAGAAAGCAATCGAGACATACAAACAGCTCATCGACGAAGGAATCATGGTTGATTACACTGACTGGGATCAGTACATCGCTTCTATGAACAAGGGAACAGCAGCTGGTGTTATCCAGGGATGCTGGATCATGTCTTCAATTCAGGCAGCTGACGATCAGGCTGGAAAATGGTCTATCGTAAACATGCCTAAACTTGATGATGTTGAGGGTGCTACAAACTACGCAAACTGTGGTGGAGCAAGCTGGGCAGTATCTTCTAACTGCAAGAACACAGACCTTGCATATGACTTCCTTAAGACAACATTCGGTGGAAGCGTAGAGTTATATGATGATCTTCTTCCAAACGCTGGAGCAATCGCAAGTTACTTACCGGCTGCTGAGTCTAAAGTTTACAATGAGACATCTGATTTCTACGCTGGACAGGCTGTATACAAAGACATCGTAGACTTCGCTGGAAAGGTTCCTGGAATCGATTATGGCGCATACTACTCAGATGTTAGAAGTGCATTAACAGATGCAATCACAAATGTTGTTCAGAATGGCGCTGACATTGACAGCGAGATCAAGAACGCTCAGGATACAGTAGAATTTAATGTTGGTGAGTAATCATCAAAGATTAGAAACAGAACGTACCGGGAGTGCAGTATTGCGTTCCCGGTTCTGTTTTAGGAGAAAAAAATGGGAAAAAAGAAAACAAAATTGACATTAGAAAAAAAGTATAATCTTACCGGATGGGCGTTTTTGCTTCCAGCAGCTATTTTAATTTTTGTGTTTTGTTTTTATCCAATGGCACAGGCAATCCTGCTTTCTTTTAGAAAAACAGGGGGAGTGTTTACCGGGTTATCGAATTATACCAGAGTTTTCCAGGATAAAACATTTCAACAGTGCTTGTTTAATACGTTCTTTTACTTTTTGATCCAGGTGCCGATCATGCTTGTTCTTGCCTTGATCCTGGCACAGCTTTTGAATAGTCCAAAGATCAGATGTAAAGGTCTTTTCCGTACATTGATCTTCCTTCCGTGTGCAACATCACTTGTATCTTACTCTATGATCTTCAAGTCCTTGTTTGCTCCGGACGGAGTTGTGAACAGAGTTCTTACAGGAATTGGATTATCCTCTGTCGACTGGTTCCAGAGTACATGGCCGGCTCGTTGGGTAATTGTTATAGCTTTGATCTGGAGATGGACAGGTTACAATATGGTATTCTACCTTGCAGGATTACAGAATATTGATTATTCCGTGTATGAAGCAAGTTATATCGATGGAGCAACACCATTTAAGCAGTTTATAAAGATTACAATTCCGCTTCTGAAGCCAACAATCCTTATGACAGCAATTATGTCAACTTCAGGAACACTTCAGTTGTTTGATGAGTCTATGAACCTGACAGCAGGTGGACCTGGTAAATCAACTATGACATTGGCACACTACATCTACAATATTTCATTTGTAGAGACACCGAAATTTAATTATGCAGCAGCATTGTCTGTATGTATTCTTATAATGGTAGCAATTCTGTCTGCAATTCAGATGAAAGTAGGTGACAAACGTGACTAAATTGAAATCAATAGTTTCTTATGCAGTGTTGATTATTGCAAGCTTTCTGTCTGCATTTCCACTGTATTACATGCTTTGCGGAGCAACAAACTCAAGTATCGATGTCGTAAGAGGTAAACTCTATCCGGGTATTCACTTGATAGAGAACTTTAAGACACTGGTAGGTATGCAGAATCTTGGACTTGCAATGTATAACTCATTCCGAAATGCGATCATCATTACAGTTGTAGCACTGCTTGTGTGTTCAATCGCCGGATATGGATTCGAGATTTATCATGACAAAGGAAAAGATACTTTAATGAGTATTCTTCTTCTTGCAATGATGCTTCCTTTCGTAGCCATTATGATTCCGCTGTTTAAGATGTTTACTTCATGGGGACTGGTTAATACATGGATCGCACTTGCGCTTCCGACAATTTCCACTCCGTTTATGATCATGCTGTTCAGACAGGCAGCCCGTTCTTTCCCGCATGATATTATCGAAGCAGCAAGACTTGAGGGATTAAACGAATTTCAGATCTTCTTTAAGATGTTTATCCCGGTTATGAAATCTACTTATGGAGCAGCTATGACTGTAACATTCATGAGTGCATGGAATAACTACTTATGGCCAACGATCATTTTACAGGACAGCAAAGCAATCACTATGCCGATGCTTGTAGCAAACCTGAAGAGTGGTTACAGTGTTGACTATGGTATGCTGATGCTTGGTGTATTGATTTGTACACTTCCGACTGCAATCATCTTCCTGTGCTTACAGAAGAGCTTTGCAAACGGAATTACAGGAGCGGTAAAATAATGCAGCAAAAGTATTGTATAAAACAGGAATGTTTAAGGAAGGCGCAAGGTGTCTTCCTTTTAGCACATAAAATGGGATTGCTTGAGGACTCTTCTATGCAGGGGCTTGAAGCAAGAAGACAGAATCATAATGAAAAGCTGAAGATGATGGAGCAGGAGGAGAAGCTGTTCTATGGACCACGTTATTTTTCAGCACCAGCGTATTTGCAGTATGAGCTGACAAGACTGAAACTGAATTTTGTCCAGCCAAGTGAGGCGGTTCGAAGCACAGGTCTGTGTCCGGATGTCACAGAGCAGGAGAAGAAAGAATTTTACGAAAAAAATATGGATTTATTCGGTCGATATTTCGGAGATCTCTTTACTTATGAAGAGGTAGAACAGATTATTGAAAAAAGATTACGGGAGGATGCATATGACAAGCTTATCGAAGACGTATTACGTGAGTTCGAAGACAGGAAATGATTCGAACGATGGACTGACAAGCGAAAGTGCATTCGCCAGTCTTTTTGCAATCAATCATAGAAGTCTGCAGCCGGGAGATCATGTATTACTTGAGCGTGGGAGCATCTTTTACGGACAGTATCTTCAGGTAACAGATAGCGGAAGAGAAGATGCACCGATCGTGATCGGAGCTTATGGAGAAGGCGATGCACCGCGTATTGAGGCTTGCGGGCAGGGAATCTGGTATCAGAATTATGGAGCCCCATTAGATTCACCAACTCATGTATATCGCGGGTATGTATCTTCCGCAGTTCTGCTGTATGATGCAGAATATATCATCGTAGAAGATCTGGAGATCACAAACGAAGCAGACAAAATTATCGGCGAGTACTATTCTCTTGGAGATAAGATGAACCGCACAGGTGTTGCTGTTGTAGCTAAAGACAAAGGTGTACGACACGGTATTACATTGCGTAATCTGCTGATCCATGATGTGAATGGTAATGTATATGATAAGCACATGAATAACGGTGGTATCTATATGACGGCACTTCGTCCGGAGAACGAAGAACTGACCGGAGTGGCACGCTATAAAGATGTCACAGTTGAGGGGTGCTTTGTGTATCAGGTGAGCCGCTGGGGAATCGCTGTTGGTTATACTTATGCACATGACAAGTTCCAGGGAGCAGAGCTTGATGAGGAAATCTTCCTGAAATATGGTCACGAAAATATGCTGATCCGCGATAATTATGTAAAGGCAGCAGGTGGTGACGGCATTACATCGATGTATGCACTTCGTCCACTCATAGAACACAATATGACAGATTCCATCGCCTGTGAGATCAATGATCGGATCTATAGCGAGCCGGGTAATCGACTGGGAAAGGTGGCAGCAGCTATCTGGCCTTGGAAGTGTAAGGATGCGTTGTTCCGATATAATGAAGGCGCTGATACAAGACTGAATCAAGACGGTATGGCATATGATGCAGATTCCGGTGACGGAACAATTTATGAGTATAATTACAGCAGACAGAACGAAGGCGGATGTGTGATGTTCTGTTTGCAGGAATCAGTTCATAATACGTTCCGTAACAATGTCAGCTTTGATGACCTTGGAGGAACGATCAGTCCGGCAGAGAACCCGGATGCACTGATCAAAGATAATACTTTCTATGTAAGAAAAGGCGTTCCATTCGTTCGTAAAAATATGGATGGCGGTAATTATACATTAGAGAAGAATCAGATTGTTGATTTGGAAAACTAAAAATTCAATGCTAAAAAAGACTATGAAAAAATCATTTTTTCATGGTCTTTTTTTAATGGAAATAAAAAAAAGAAATTTCTGTTTAGTTCCGAATTAGACAAAAATGGCATGAAAATCAACTAAAAAAAACGAGCCGAAAAAAAACCAGATTGCTATAATGAAGTTAATGTGGATAAAAAGAATCTATGTGAAGATAAAACAAAAATTCAAATAGGAAGGGCGCAGAATCTATGAAGAATCGAAAGAAGCAATTCCTAAAGCTTGGAATCATTCTATTGGCGATTGCTGTTACAGGAACTGTTGCCGGAATCATTCAATATAAAAAGGCAAATCAATTCGATCTTACTGTTGCGGAACACGTAATTAGCAAAGAAGAGTATCTGAACTGTATGAAAGCAGTTGAATATGATACAAAGATACAGATTCAGCAGGAGTATGGCGCTATATATGAAGATGACTTCTGGAAAAAACAGTATGATGGAAAACACGGGTATGAAATTCTGGCGGATAATACAGTAGAAGAGTTGAAACACATTCATGCTGTTTACGATCTTGCAAAAGAACAGGGAGATATCACAGACAGTAGTTATGAAGCACTGGAAAAACGCTGGAAAGATGAAAATGCAGAGCGAAGTGAGAAAGTAGAAAAAGGCGAAGTAATCTACGGGCTTAAAGAATATACGTTTCAGCTTTATCTGGATTATGAAATCAGCACGTTAAAAGAAAAGTACTGTAACGATACCAATCGTGAAGGTATGAAACTGACAGAAGATGAAATACAGGAACACTATCAAAGTCGAGAGTGGATCTTTGGAGACAGCGATGAAAATGCAGACCTTGAGATGGCAAGGATCGCGGTCGAAAGAGAACTGCGTGAGCAGAAGTATGATGATATGATCACGCAGCGTGAAACAGATTCTCAGGTGGCAGGTAACATGGAGAATGTAAACCGATTAACCTTGAAGAATATACAATAATGGAGGGAGAAAAGCTATGAAGAAAAAATGGATGAGTCGTACGCTGGCTCTTGCGCTTGCTGGAACAACAGTTGCATCAATGGTGCCGACAGTTCCGGTTAATGCAAAGGAGTCTGCTGCGACAGGAACAACCTATTACGTTGATTCAAAAGGTGGAAACGACAGTAATGATGGAACTTCTGAAAGCAAGGCATTCAAAACACTTGAGAAGGTGAATGGCCTTAACCTTGAGCCGGGAGACACCGTTCTTTTGAAAAAGGGATCTGTATTTGAGGATCAGGCTCTTAAGTTCACAAAAGAGGACAGCGGTACTGCAGAAGCACCGGTGAAGATATCTACTTATGGAGAAGGAGAGAAACCAAAGATCAATACAAATGGTCATGGCCAGTGGGATCTGAATTACGGAACACCTCTTGATAACCAGAATCATAAATGGAAAGGTACTGTATCCTCCAGTATTTTAATTGAAGATACTGAATACCTTGAAATCGAAGGTCTGGAACTGACCAACGACAGAAAGAGTGCAACAGATACTGAACAAGGTAAAGCGTATAATGATGCATACGCAATGGACAGAACCGGTGTTGCCGGAGTTGCAAAGGATAATGGAACAGTAGATCATATCGTATTGAATGATCTTTATATCCATGATGTAACAGGTAACGTTTATAACAAGCATATGACAAATGGAGGTATCTACTTTATCGTAGAAACGCCGACAAATGAAGCAACAACAGGAATTGCAAGATACAACGATGTTCAGATCAAGAACTGCTCTCTTGATAAAGTAAACCGTTGGGGAATTGCAGTTGGATATACCTATCAGTGGAGTCAGTTCACAACAGGTGCATTGTCAGATGCAACAATGGCAAAATATGGTTCCTCCAATGTAGTCATCGAGAACAACTACCTGAACCATGTGGGTGGAGATGCCATCACAACCATGTATCTGGACAGACCGATGGTTCAATACAATGTGTCAGAGAACGCAGCTGAACAGATTAATACAACAGATTATGCACAGCAACAGCCAAGACTGGATGCAAATGGTAATGAAATCGGAAAACAGCATGTTGGAGCAGGTCGTGTGGCAGCAGGTATCTGGCCATGGAAATGTAAAAATGCGATTTTCCAGTATAACGAATGTTTTGCAACATTAAATGCATCCAATGGTAATGGAGATGGACAGCCTTGGGATGCTGACTATGGCGATGGAACAAACTATCAGTACAACTACAGCCATGGTAATACAGCAAGTACGATCATGTTCTGTGGACCGGAGTCCATCAACAATACATTCCGTTACAACATCAGCCAGAATGAAGATATGGGACCGCTGGATCCTGCTGGAAATACAGGAAATTGTCAGGTTTACAATAATACCTTCTATATTAAAGCGGGACTGAATACAATCTGGCATAGAAGTCATGGAAATGGTGGACCGGTTACAGCAGAAAATAATATTTTCTATTTTGCAGGAAGTACACCGGCAACAGTTTCAAACTGGAATCCGAGCAACAATAAAGTATTTGACAACAACCTGTACTACAATGTATCCAATTACCCAACTGATGCAAATGCAGTAAAGGTATCCGCAGGAACAGCAGTACTTGTTAATGCAGGTTCAGGTCCGGTTGCAGCAGCAGAGGACAAGCAGGCAAGACTGCATGAAGATCCAACAGCTACTACAGTATTTGACGGATACAAACTGGCAGCAAACTCACCGGCAATCAATGCTGGTAAAGTAGTTGTTGACAGAAATGGTTATACGATCGATCACGACTTCTTTGGTCATGCGATCACAGCAGTACCGGAAATCGGAGCAGCAGAAAGTGATGCAGTTACAGCACTTGTACTTCGTTCCAATACATACACAATTTCAGGAACAAATGTAAGTGATCTTCCGAAGAATACAACAGTAGAGCAGTTCCGCAACAACATCATCGTTGATACAGGCGTTACAGTTACTGTAAAAAATGGTGATAAAGTTCTTGGCGATGCAGATATCGTGAAAGGTGGAGCAACCGTCGTTCTTTCTTATGAAGGAATGGAGGATGTAACTTATACAGTAGTTGCAAGTTCTGATAAAGAACTGAAAGATGCTTATTATGAAGTAAAAGGAACAACCATGAGCGTTCCTTATACAGCTAAAAATCCGACAACAGTGAGCGAGATGAGAAAGAATATCACTGTAGCTGATACAGCAACCGTTTCTGTATTAAATGGCGGAACTGAGCTGGCAAATACGGATGCAGTAGCAGAAGGTATGACACTTCGTATCACAGCTGAAGACGGAACAACAAATGATTATACAATCGCTCAGAAGAACACATACAACTGGACTCTTGACTTTGTTAAAGGACAGCAGGGAAATGTATGGTTTGGACAGCAGAAGAACGGAACCGGTGACTGGACAAATATGACAGAATCTGACAGAGACGGATGGCCGAACTGGTGTGTGAATACATATTACGGTCCTGGTATTGATGCTTCACAGGGTACAACTTCAACAACAGATACAAGCGTTCACGGACTGCTTTCCGCACCGCCGAACAGCGATATCTCAACAGCAATGGCATTCAGAGCACCGAAGAACGGTACAGTATCCTTCAATGTAAAAGATGATGAGCCATACCTTCGTCAGAATGGAAATTCAGGCGGAACAGTTACATTAAGCCTTCTTGTTAATGATACAGTAAAGCAGAGTGTAACACTTCAGACCAGCCGTGAGAAAGCAACAGACTGGGCAAACTTTGATGCAATCGAAGTAAATGCGGGAGATGTGATCCGTGTAGTAACAAAGAGCAACAGCAATCCAAGCAAGCCGTCTGTTCATGTTACTCCGATTATCACCTACCTCGATACAGCAGTAGCTGATACAGAAGCACCGGATGCTCCGACAGCAGTAAGAACAGCAGATGTTACAGAGACAACAGCAAAAGTTGCATGGGCAGAAGCAAGCGATAATGTTGGCGTAGTTGGATACAATGTATATGTAAATGATACAAAGGTGAATGCAGAACTTGTAACAGCCACAGAGTATGACCTGACAGGTCTTACACCAGCTACAGATTACAGCGTAGAGATTGAAGCAGTAGATGCAGCAGGAAATGTATCTGAGAAATCAGAGGCAGCTACATTTACAACAGCAAAGGCAGTCGATACAGAAGCTCCGAGCGTTCCTGCAGACGTAAAAGCATCTGATGTTACAAAGACAGGTGCAACTGTTACATGGACAGCTTCTACAGATAATGAAGGAGTTGCCGGATACAATGTATATGTAAACGGAACTCAGGTCAATGATACACTGGTAGCAACAACAGAATATGTACTGACAGGTCTTACAGAAGGAACAGAGTACACAGTAGAGGTAGAAGCTGTTGATACAAATAACAATGTATCCGCAAAGGCAGCAGCTACATTTACAACAAAGAAAGATGCTGTAAATCCTGATCCGACAGTAGTTGATAAGACAGAACTCAAGGCAACTACAGCAAAGGCAGATGCAGCACTTGCAGCAACAGACAAGTACACAGCAGAATCACTGAAAGCCCTGCAGGCAGTTTACGATCAGTACGCATCCGTTCTGAATGACGAAAATGCAACGCAGGCTCAGGTTGACGAAGCAAATAAAGCCATCGCAAAAGCCCTCAATGCTCTTGTAGAAAAGAAGACAGATGACGGAAAGAAAGACGACGGCAACAAGGGTGACAATAAGAAGGATGATACAAAGGTTGACGACAACAAGAACAACAATTCTTCTAATACATCCAAGTCTGACAATAAGACTACAACAAAGGTAGACAATACTAAGAAAGCAGCTAAGACAGGCGATACAACAAACGTGGCAGTTTGGGCATTCGCACTGGCAGCATCCGCAGCGGCAGCAGGCGTTGTAGTAAAGCGTAAAAAAGAGAACTAAAAACTTTGCAGTTTTGTAAATGTGAAATTTAGAAACAAGCGGGGGAGGTTATGAAAAATGCTGATCTCCTTCGCTTTGATAACATAATGGGAGGAAAGACATGAGAAAAAAAGCCTTATCAATGCTTATGGGCTTGGTTCTTGGGGTTACGACGATTTTCAGTTCTGTTGGAACAATGGGAGTAACGGTATATGCCGCTGAAAATGGCGTAACAGATGCGGAATGTACAGATAAAGATACTGCAGCACCAACACCGGACGATACAGTACCTGATGCAAACCAGTATAAATATCAGAAAGATGAACTTGCAGCATTCTGTCATTTTGGTCCAAACACATTCAATGAACTTGAGTGGGGATTTGACCAGTCAACGCAGAAAAAGCTCTATGCAGGAAGAACTCCGGATCAGATTTTTACGCTGGAAAGTGATTTCGACGCAGAAACATTAGTAACCACACTGAAAAATGCAGGATTTAAAAAGCTGATTGTAACAGCAAAGCATCATGATGGATTCTGTATCTGGAACAGTGCGTATACAGGTTATGACATTGCAAGTACAAGTTATAAAAATGGAGAAGGAAACATCCTTGCAGAAATTTCAGAAGCATGTACGGCAGCTAATATGGACATGGGATTGTATCTTTCACCATGGGATGTAGCAGAATCTACATTTGGTGCGAATGGTGGAACGATCGACAATGCCTACAATGAATATTATAACAACCAGCTTGAGGAAATCCTGAGCAACCCGAAATACGGAAATAAGGGACATTTTGTGGAAGTATGGATGGATGGAGCGAACGGTTATAATAATGTACCACAGACATACAATTTTGAAAAATGGTTCGCGACGATCCAGAAGTATGAAGGAAAAGAAGCAGGTTACAAAGCAGATTGTATGCTGTTCGGAGCAGGAACTCATACAACAGTTCGCTGGATCGGAAATGAAAATGGATTTGCAGATGATACCACATGGGCAAAATCAAGAATCAGTAATGGTCAGATTTACAATGATGAAAGCCAGCGTGCCGGAGATTACAAAGGAGATCCGACAGACGGATATTCCAATGGATATGAAGATGGTAATCACTGGACAGTACCGGAGGCTGATGCAAGAATTACATCCGGATGGTTCTGGGGAACACAGAAAAATACTCCAAGAACTCTGACAAACCTTGCAGAGATGTATTTTAGATCAGTTGGTCATAACGCAACCTTACTTTTGAATGTGCCTCCGAATAATGAGGGAAAAGTAGACCAGGCGATTCTGGATCGTGTTGTGGAATTTGGTCAGAATGTTCAGGATACATTCAGAACCAATCTTGCAAAAGCAAATGGAACAACAATTACAGCAAGCAATGTCCGCGGCAATGATATTGACTTCAAGCCGGGAAATGCAGTTGATGACGATGATGCTACATACTGGACAACAGATAATGGTACAACAAGTGGAAGCCTGACAATCAAATGGGATTCTGCAAAGAGATTTGATGTCGTATCAATCGAAGAGGCAATCCAGAATGGACAGCATATCAATAACTATAAAGTTGAATACAAAGAAAATGACAATGCAAGCTGGCAGACCATGGAAAGTGGTGTGACGGTTGGATCAAAACGACTGATCAGAACATCACCAATATCTGCAACTCAGGTAAAAATTACTGTCGGAACATCAACAGGGAAAGTTCCGCAGCTTAGCGAAGTTGGAGTTTATAAAGCCAGCAAAGGCTTTCAGCTGAGTGGAGCAGCTCCTGATGGAATGGATTCAACAAGCGTTAATGATACAAAGAAGTTTACATTCAGTGATTCAGGATGGAATCCACAGACAGGAACTACTTATATTAATGGTCAGAATACCTGGTCAAATAAAGCGGGTGCAGAATTTACTTATACCTTTGATGGAACAAAAGTATATCTGATGGGAACAAAAGACCCGAATCATGGTCAGGCAGATGTCTATATTGATGATATGGATACTCCGGTTGCAACGATTGATACGCATGATACTGCAAGATCAACAGGAGCAAAGATTTTTGAGTCGGCGGATCTGAAAAACGGACATCATACACTGAAGCTGGTAGCAAGGACAACAGCAGCAATCGGTGTCGAGGCAGCCTATGTCATCAACAATGGCGGAAAAGGTATGCTGGAGATCGAAAATGACTCTTATACGATGAATGAAGACAGTGATCTGGCAGTAAAAATCAGGCGTGTAGGAGGAACAACAGGTAAGATTACAGCAAGACTGGAACCAAATCCGGGAAGTGCGATACAGAAGCACTTTAATACAGGTTTGATCCCGGAGGTTGTATTTGAGAATGGAGAATCTGAGAAAGTGATCAGTCCTGCAGCACATGCAAACCGTGTGCTGACAACGGATGGAGATGTATACTTTACACTGGAGCTTTCAAGCAGCAGCCCGGTAATCGGACTTGCAAGCTCAGCCAAGGTAACAATTCTTGATGCTGATGCAATTACAAGAGATTCACTTAATACATTGATCACAGAATCTGAAGGATTAAAAGAACATCTTTATTCAGAAGGATGGACATCATTTACAGCAGCACTTTCCTCAGCAAAGACTGTTGCAGCAAATGAAAATGCTACAGATACACAGATCAAAAATGCATATTCTACATTATATGCAGCTAAAGAAGCTCTTGTAGTACGTACGCAATATACGGCAGATGACAGATTCCAGTTCCCGTGGAAGAACGGAACAAGTGCAATCCTGGAAGCAGAGTTTGCTACAACCATTACAGAAGCCTGTGGAGACACACAGTGGAGATGTGAAGTTAACTCAGAAAATTGGGCAAGCAATGGTAAGTATATTAATTCATTGAATAAGACCAATACAGGTACAGATAAAGTTGAGTATGCATACAATGCAAAAAAACCAGGTACATATCACGTGGTTGCAACTTATCGTAGTGGAGACACCAATAACGGAAATAAACTTGCATGGTCAGAAGCAAACAATAAGATTATAGCCGGAAATATAACAACTCCACATACAAAAGTAAATAATGTGCTTTCTGTTGGTACAGTTGAGTTTGATATTGTTGTAACAGAAGCAGGAGAAGGAACGCTGATCCTTCAGCCGGTAGATAACAGCGGTGCACCGCAGCTTGATAAACTTGAAATTACACCAAAGAACGTTGCAGTTGAGTCTTATGATATCACAGCAACAGCAGGTGAAGGCGGTACGATCACAGCAGAAGGTCTTGCAGATGGCAAGGTATCTGTTACAGAAGGTGAAAGTGCAACATTCACGATCGCCGCAAATGATGGATATGAAGTCAGCGATGTTAAAGTTGACGGAACATCTGTAGGAAAGAGAACTTCCTATACATTTGAAAATGTAGATGCAGGTCATACAATTGAGGCGACATTTTCATTTACAAATTATACTGCAGCAAATCCATTTGAATTCCCGACAACAAAGGGAACGACAAAGACTCTGGAAGCAGAGTATGCAACAACGATCACTGAGGCATGCGGAGCAACAGAGTGGAGATGCGAAGTAAACTCAGAAGCTTGGGCAAGCAATGGAAAGTATATTAATTCTCTGAATAAGACATCTACAGGAGCAGATTCAGTTGCTTATGCTTATAATGCACCGGTAGCAGGAACTTATAAAGTAACAGTAACTTATAGAAGTGGTTCTGATACGAACAAACTTGCATGGAGTGAGCAGGATGGAAAGATCACTGCCAGTCAGGTGGCAACACCGAACTCCAAGGTGAATAATGTGCTTCAGGCAAAGACTGTTGAATTTAACATGGTTGTTACAACTGCAGGAGCAGGAACTCTTGTATTTACAGCACCAGACGGAGATTCACCACAGACAGATAAATTCGATATCGAGTTAGTAAAACTGGCAGACGAAGCTGACCTTACAGAACTTCAGACAGCGATCACAAATGCAGAGGCAATCCTCAATGCAGCAGATAAAGATAAATATTCTGCAGCAGCTCTTGTAGAACTTCAGGAACTTGTAAATGCAGGAAAGCGGTTGACAACAGCAAGCTCTCAGGCAGATGTAGATGCAAAGAAAGCTGAGATCACAGCAAAGACTGCTGACATCCAGACTCAGTTCACAATTACAGCAACAGCAGGTGAGGGTGGAACGATCGCACCGACAGGAGCAACAAAGGTTTACAAAGGAACATCCAAAGCATTCACGATTACTCCAAATGCAGGATACCATGTAGACAGCCTTACAGTAGATGGAACTGCAGTTAACGTTGTAACAGAATATACATTCTCAGATGTAACAGCCAACCATACGATTGCAGTAACATTTGCAAAAGATGCAATGACAGTTGCAAAGGAAAATCTGCTTGCAGCAATCAATACAGCAAATGAGAAGCTCGCACAGACAGACGCTTATACACCGGCTTCTCTGGAAGCACTTCAGAATGCTGTAGATGAAGCTCAGACAGTTTACAACAAAGCAGATGCAACTCAGACAGAAGTTGACAATGCAAAAGCAAATGTAGAAGCTAAGATTGCAGCACTGAAAGAGAAGGCAGACAAATCTGCACTGAGACTTGCAGTGAAAGCAGCAGAGGGTGAAGCAGCCCTGACAGACAAGTATACAGAAGAATCCATCGCAGCTCTTCAGACAGCAATTGATGCAGCCAATAGAGTTCTGGCTGATGACAACGCAACCCAGGCAGAGGTAGATGCACAGGTTGAAGCTGTAAATGCAGCAAAGGCAGCACTCGAAGAGAAGAAAGCACCGGTTGTAAAAGAGGAGCTTGAAAAGGCGGTTGCAGATGCAACAGAAGTTGTCGGAGCAACAGACAAGTATACAGAAGCATCACTTGCAGCCCTTCAGTCAGCAATTGATGCAGCCAATGCAGTTCTTCAGAATCCAG
>ERZ773107.1930-NODE-1930-length-16877-cov-10.647783_pt1 | contig 16877 bp, 15 predicted proteins | sample MGYA00580571_ERZ773107 | MGnify/ENA primary metagenome ERZ773107 (study PRJEB29015, sample SAMEA2737843) | human gut metagenome | biome: human gut; feature: human-associated habitat; material: faeces | place: China | collected 2012 ... | reverse complement strand
TCACTCATCATAGTTTCCCTCGTATGCTACTTTTGTAAACACATCTTCATACTGCCCGCAGATTTTATCCCAGGTGTACTCTTCAGCCACACGTTTCTTGGCTCTCCGACCCATCTCTGCAATTTCATCTGCACTCATTTGGTCTGCCTTATCAATCAGCTTTGCAAGGCTGCCCGGTTTACGGTTCCAATACAAGGCGCCATCCTCTGCTACTTCTTTGTTGAAACCAACATCAACCAATAGGTTTAAATCCGTACTGCCGAGAGCTTCAATCAGAGATGGGTTGGTACCGCCGACCGTATGGCCATGGAAATACGCATAGGCATTCTCTCGAATCTTCTTCAGCAGTTCCTGATCGTAAACAGTACCAACAAATTTGATTCTCTTATCGTTCTTAAAATGAAGCTTCTCTTCAAGCTCATTCAAAAACTTGTCATTTACATTCGTAATGATGGCAAAGTCTTTCTTGCTCTTACTCTTCATAAACTCCCAAATCATAACTTCAAAGGAGTTCTCCGGCACGAAACGACCAACAACAAGGTAATAGCCTTTCTTCGTCAATCCTTTTTCCTTATACCAGCTCACCAGTTTTTCATCATCGTCAGCCAACTTACTAAGGGTAAGATCCGCACCGTACGCAATGAAGGTTGTTTTCGGACTACTTCCTTTGATGCCCTTACCGTCATAGCATTCATGGATATACTTCTCAATGTTTACAGAATCACAGATTGCAAGATCACAGTATTTGACCATCATCTGTTCAGAAATCTTCCAGTATTTACGAATCGGAGCTGACCACTTCGCTCTCATCCATTCATGACCATCTGGATTCAAGTAAACCGTGCCGCCAAGTTTATGGATTTCGTGATAAAAATGCCTAGCAAATGGTCCTATTCGACAAGCCAATATGTAAACGATTGGATGGGGGATGTGATTCTTTTTGATATGTTCACAGCAGGCTTTTAATGCCGCCACATCATAATAGATTGCCTGTGCGGGACCAATTTGTGGAACATCAATCTTAAAGCAATGTGCATTATGAAGCTCAAATTCATGGTCATTGATTTTAGTTACGCCCTCAAATTTGCTCTCATCCATACACCCATCGCCATTGGCTTTGCAAGCAACGTGATACTTAATATTGTCTTTATTCTGGTGATACTCTGTAAGTTTATATACAAACGTTTCGTATCCTCCGTAGGCTCCCATAGACTTAGCGCCTACTAAGTAAACATGTTGTACATTTTTCTTTGACTTCATTCTCTACCCCATCCTCAAAATTCTTTTATATGCTATACGCAAACAAAATCACAGTAAAGCACACCATGTTCTTGGTATTTTGTTGATTTTTGTGAATCAAAACAGCGGCTTTTCAAAGCGGCCTCCCCAAAACCAATGAATTCTGCCTTCTTGTAACTATTTTGACAATAAATATACAGGATTCCATTCCAAGTGTATATTCCTAAATATACAGATTAAATTTTATCACAAAAGCCATAGCTTTTCAATATATTATCCATATGTTTACAAAAAATGCACGTACCAAAGCCGCATTCATTAAACAGGCTCTTGATATTTCAAACAAATCGCATATGGTATTGAAATTGCTGTACTATGGTTTTCTTAGCCTACATAATGCTTTTGCAGCCTCTCAAACGTGAGTTCCTAATAGCCTTCTTCCATTGCGCATAAAATAGTGCCTTGTTCTAACACAAAATCGACTTCAAGGTGTCCCTGACGTGGGTATGCGTACAACACATACAATGCTTGCAAACCGTCGCTCGTGCTACGGTTACCCCATGGGGCATTTCCAATGAAATATATGGTAAAGCCGCTAATCCTCCACAGCCCGAATCAGAATCATTTCTAAGAAAGAAATCTACAGAATCGCCTCCTTCTGTCCACCATCCCCCCTAGCTAAAAAGACACGAAGCCCTGCGGCTGTGTCTGTGTAGCCTCGGACTTCGTGTCTTTCACTTTTATTATTCTATTTCTGCTGCTGTCAATTCTGCTTCCGCGTGGCAGCTTCGCCCCGTTCACCGAAAACATTCATCCATTTTCGCAACGATTCTATAGCACACCCGTTCTTGCAAAACCCTTGCAAATTTCGGCCTTCGGCGCTATTTTTTCAAAATTTTTTATCTTTTTCCAGCGCCAGCAGACGCGCTTTTTTGTCAATGCCGCCCGCGTAGCCTGTCAGGCTGCCGTCTGTGCCGACAACGCGGTGGCAGGGTATGATGAGGGAAATCGGGTTGTGCCCGACCGCGCCGCCCACAGCCTGCGCGGACATTTTGGCAAGGCCGCGTTCCGCCGCCATCCGGGCGGCCAATGCACCGTAGGTTGTGGTCTGCCCATACGGAATCTGACGCAGCAGCGCCCATACCTCCTGCCGGAAGGCCGAGCCGCAGGGGTGCAGCGGCGGGGTGAAATCCGGCTCCTGCCCGCTGAAGTAGATATCCAGCCAGCGTTTTGCCTGCAAAAGGGCCGGTGTAGCTTCGGCCCGGTACGCCGGGTCCAGTCCTGCCGCAAAGTATTTTGCGCCGTCAAACCACAGCCCGGTCAGACCAACTTCATCCGCCGCCAGCAGGATGCCGCCCAAGGGGGAATCATAATGCTGTGTGTATTACATCGCTTTCACCTCACCGATTGATTCTAGGAATATTGTACCCAGGGCGTCGGCCTGCGTCAAGGTTGTGACGCGATGAAAAAAGCCTTCCCTTTGCGGGAAGGCTTTTAGGTGTTCTTTTCAAAAATCTCGTCCAGCTTTTCGCTGCCAATATTTTTGACCCTTCCGCGCAGGGAAACGGCAATCTTTCCCTGCGTGGCCGAGAGCGCGATGAACTTCTGCTCCATAAGCTGCGCATAAAACGCCTTGCCGCGCGCCGTCAGGAAATACACGCCCTGTGCATCCCACAGCATTATATCAATCACACGAGTCTGCGGGTGCCCGTCCGCGCCAAGGGTGGCCACGGTGGTGGAGTGCAGCTGCTCCACTAGCAACTTCAGATAATCCTGGTTTTGCATACGCGCAGCATCCTTTCAATCAGCGGTATCGCTGGCTGTGAATCAGAACTCGTAGGGAGGGTTGCCGGAGAAGTCGGCAATCAGACCGTGGGCGTTTTCCAGATAGAACACCTCAAAAATCGGGTTGGTGGCCTCGCCGTACTGACCCTTCACAATGGGGTTGGCAATGCACATCTCCTTAGCAGCCACATTGTTCTCAAACACAGCCTTGCCATGCAGGCGAATCCACGCATACTCGGGGCTGGAAACGGAAATCTCAATCTCCGGGTTCTGCTGCATATCCTTGTAGACGTCCTTGGTGCTGTTGGTGCAGAACCACAGCTTGCCGTCCATCTCGCCGGCGAACATAAAGGGGCGGCACTTTGCCTTGCCGTCGCGGCCGACGGTTGCCAGATACTGCACAGGGTTTGCGTTCAGAAATTCAACAACTTTGTTCATGATAGGTACCTCCAAAATGGTTTTTCTGCGAAAGCTTGCGTTTTTCTTTCGTTGGCATTATACTATCACTGTACAGCCCATTTGTGAAGTAGGCACTATATTGTGCTGTAGTTACCAAATGGGAACTATTGCACCGTTACCGCAAGGGAACCAATGCGCCGCGGCTGCATTTTCCGCCCCTTCGGGCCTTTAATAAAATTTTGGAGGTTGTTGCTATGGATGAAGTGAAAAAAAAGAGCTGCCCGCCTGCCCGGTAGAAACTACCCTGACCCTGATTGGCGATAAATGGAAGGTGCTGATTCTGCGCGACCTGATGACCGGCACCAAGCGCTTTGGCGAGCTGAAAAAGTCCGTGGGCAATGTCTCCCAGAAGGTGCTGACCGTCCAGCTCCGTGCAATGGAGGCAAACGGCCTTGTGCACCGCGAGGTATACGCCGAGGTACCGCCCCGGGTGGAGTATTCCCTGACCGACCTTGGCCGCAGCCTGAAGCCTATCCTTGACGCCATGTGGAGCTGGGGCGAGAACTATAAAAGCATGAATGAGTGAGCGACGCTTACGGTTTTCCTTTGTAGGGGCGGCGTCCCCGACGCCCCGATACGCCCTTAAAAACCACCACGCCCCGCAGAGCTGCCTGTTACACACAGCCTGCGGGGCGTATGCTTTATCTGCCTGCCGGGGTTTCCTCCCGCAGGGTTGTGGTGATTTCATCCAGACTGATGGGCTTGGCAATGTAGCCGGCCATGCCCACTTCCATGCACTTCTTCCGGTCCGAGGAGAAGGTGCATTGCAGGGCCGGATGAGGGGGAATCTTCCCGCAAGCAACCGTCTATTGGTAACTATTGGTAGCTCTGCCCGGTAATGCCCGCTTATGGAAAACGACCGGGCCGGGCGTGCCCGGCCCCTACAGAGCATCCGTTAATCGGTTATGCGTAGGGCGGAGTGACCCCACCCCGCCGATGTTTGCGGCAGTATGCTGTTTCCGGTTTATTTGTAGGGGGCGGCGTCCCCGACGCCCCGCAAGTGACCCGGCAAATGCCGTTTGCCACAAAACAGCGGAGGGGTCAAGACCCCTCCCTACCGGCCTGCCGCAAATCGTGTGGTAGGGGGCGGGCTCTACTCCACCAGGAACACTTCCCTTTTTCCCCCTTCCTGTACAAAAATCATCGGGCCAATGCCAAGCATCGACCCGATAGTAGCATCAATATTTACGTGTGAAACAGCCCGCTGAATATCTCATTATTGAGCAGCATCCCAGGAATTATTTTACGATATGTATAAGTTACCTCGCCATTAACAATTCGTAAACCTTCCGGGTTGTTCCGGGTGATGCTGTTCAGCGTTTCCATGTCCTCCCTGCTGAGCCGCACCGAAATCTGCCCGGTGCTGCTTTTGGCCTTGTTGCGGTTTGTGGGAATCATCTCCACCCCAAGGCGGTTCAGGGCGTACCGCCTGCAGTCTGCACTCTCCCCTGCCCTGCGCGCAGCCTCACACTGTTCGTGCAGAATTTCGGAAATCAGCGCGGCCACCTTTTTGTCCGACCATGCCGCGTAACGCTCCAGAACCTCGTACAGCTCCGGCAGCAGGCGAATGACTATTTTTTCCCTTGCCATACTCACATCGTGCTCTGGATGTTCTGGCGGATGGCATCGGCCAACGCAATCAGCTCATCCAGATTCTGGATATATGCCTGCCGTTCCTCAACGCTGCGGGCGGTAATAATGCTGAGCCCGCCATCCGCGTTCAGTGCCTTTTCCAGCCGCCGCAGCTTTTTGGTGACAGCCGGAACCTGCTCGCCAATCACAACACTGTCGCGGCCATAGCTGGTTTTTTCTTTCTTCTGGGCGTTGGTCGGCTTTTCGCAGAGCTCCTCCACCAGTTTTTTTGTTGCTGAAAGAATGTCGGTTCTCTGGGTCAGGTCATTGCTGTCCAGCACATCGCGCAGGCCTTCTGCAAGCTGCTTTTTGGCCTTTTCGCGCCGGGACTGCGGCTCGATCGTTTCCGCCAGTGCAAAAGTTTCCGCAGCCGATTTCTGCTCGGCGTCCGTAAGGTTCACATAGCTTTCCGCCGCCGTGCGGGTAATGATGCCATCATCCAGCAACGCCTTCAGCTCCGGCACCAGATTTTTTTCAATGGATAAGCCCTTGTCAATCGTTCTGGGCTTCATCGGGCTCAGCTCTTTCAGCTGTTTTTTGGCTTCCTGTTCCGTCATATTAAAAGGTGGCTTCTGCAGGTTTTCAACAAAACGGACGGTTGCCTTTCTCGCAATTTTTTCGTTGCCGAAGCCGCCGCGCACCATCAGGTTTGCGGTGTCCAGATAGACGACTTTTTCCACCTCGCTCAAGCCCTCGAGTTTGATGCAGTAGGGCCGGTTCCAATCCGGCGCATTCTCATCGGTGGAGTGCTCCTGCACCAGATAGCTCAACGCCTTGTAGCGTCTTTCGCCGGAAAGCAGCTCATATTTGCCCTTGTTTTCACCGCTTTCGCATTTGCAGACCACCAGATTGTGCAGAAGGCCGACCATACGGATGTTATCCGCCAGCTTTTTGACCTCCTCCTCGGTATCCTCGGTGCGGTAGAGCTCATTGTCTGGGTTGGTCACAATCATAGCCAGATCCAGACGCTCCGGCTCTACATCGTTCACTCTCTTTACGATGCTCTGCGCGGTAATGCGATTCTGCGCCTCGTCCATTGCCTCTGTGCGCGCCGCCGATTTCTTCTTCAGCTTGTCCAGTCTGCCCATGCCGTTCAGTCCTCCTCGCCGATTTTTGCCAGAATTTCATCACACAGGCTCATATACTCGCTCGCTGCCTTGTAAACTCCGGTTTCTTTTTTCTTCTTGCCGCCCGTTGACTTGCGTTTATCCGATACATTAAAGATGGCCGGGCCCATAATTTCGCCTTCCACAATCGCCTGATTGTTGCTGATGGTGCTCTTGAAGAACTTTGTTTCATCAATGCCAAAATGCTTGTAAAGCTCGTTGTCGCGCATTTTTTCGTCAAGGTTATCCTGCAGCCAATCGTTCATGGCTACACGGCTTTTTACCATGCTAAGCACAACGCCCAGCACGTTGATTTCGGTATCCGCCGTCTTTTCCAGTTCAAAGAAAAGGCGCAGCATTTCGCCCAGACCCTGCAGGCTGTAGTAGGTGCTGTGAATCGGAATCAGCACGGCATCGCTTGCATACAGCGCGTTCTGCACAAGCAGCCCCTGGTTCGGCGGAGTGTCAATCAGAATCACATCGTAGTTGTCGGCAATCTCGCACAGGCAGAGTGCCAGCATCTCATACTTGTTGATGGTCCCATTGGAGGCCGTTGCCGACATTTCAATCAGTCCGGGGACCAGCGGCGTGTTGGCGTTTGCCGGGATAATATCAATGTTTTCATACTGCGTGTGGGAGACATAGTTGGCCGCAACCGCAATATCATGCGCGTGAATCATATCATACACGCCTTTTTTGGCGAAATGGCCGGTGGAAACAGAATATTCCGTGGCCGTGCTTGTCAAATCGCCCTGCTGGTCAGTATCCACCACAAGAACCTTTTTGCCTTGCTTTGCCATACAGGCAGCAAGGTTAATGGTCAGCGTGGTTTTGCCGACGCCGCCTTTCTGCATACAAACCGTAATGCAATATGCCATATGTACCCAGCCTTTCCGTGCCGTGTCACTGTCGTTCATTCATCGTTGCCGTTTTTGTCGCGTCTCCGATGCTGCTTTGTTGTTTCTATTATACCTTTCCTTTTGTATACTGTCAATAAAAACAGCACAATTTTGTCGTTCGTTCATCGTTGCCACTTTTTATATAAAACAAGCGGCACAGAAAACAGGGGGTTTCGTTTTCTGTGCCGCCCTTACTGGCGTTCATTCATCGTTGCCGTTTCGCCGTGTTTACTCATCGTCAAATACGGACATATCCACCCGCATCGCGCTCTTGCCGTCCAGCTGTTCGGCTTTTCGCTGCCCGGCCATCACAGTAGCGGCCGAGTTGTCAATCAGTTCGTTGTAAACCACCACGCGGTAATACTGAGCCGACTTTTTTTCAGTCGTTTTTTGCAGCATATCCTTGAATTTTTCTTCCATACCCAGCACCCAGAGCTTGAGGTCGCCGTTGTTTTTGATAATCCGGTTCAGCGCCTCGAGCGATTCTTCCGCCTGAGCTGCCTTTTTCTGGTTTGTCAGCAGCTTGGATGTGTAGGTAAGAATATCCGCAAGGATGTTTTTTTCATCGGAAACCAACTTTTTTTCATAAGAAAAATATTGGATGCGGCTTTCCAGCTCATGCCGCGCCATCACATAGGACATCGTCAGGATTTCGTCGGGAAGCGGCGTAGATACGTTCTCTCCGGCCGTAAAACCGACATTTTTTCTTTTTGTTTTCCGTGGCTTTTTTGCAACCTCTCCATCCGGGCCCGCGTTGGAATCGTGGAACGCCCGCACTTTTTTCATCTCATCCTTCGATTTGTATTTGATGAAGAAATAGAGGTATTCATATTTGCGCGTGCCCTTGATGCGAACCGGGATGTACTCCACCCACAGGTCGGTCATCTCGTTGATTTCTTTTTTCGCCGGCTTTAAAACGTGTTTATCAAAATCGTAGTAGGTGGGGTATTTCTCATCCAGCGTTTTCTCGCGGCTATATTTTGCCGGTTCATCGCTGTTTTTCTTTTTGCCGCGGCCGCGCTCCTCCGGCGTGGGAACAGAAAGCAGGCTGCGCAGCTCATCACATTTAAAGCGCTTATATTTGTAGCCCTTCAGCTCACTGCGCATATCGGGGAACTTTTTCAGGATTTCTTCCGTCACCGGCTCAAAAACAAGGCCGTTGTTATAGCCGTAGTTGCGGCTTCCGTTGTCATAGGAAAGGATGATTTCGTACACACGCATACTGTACGTTGACTTCATCATCAGCAGATACTCGATGGAATAGGACGTGTAGTTGCTGGTCAGCTGGGCCACCTGCGGCCACAAATCCCGGTTGAACCGGATGCTGATGGTTTTATCGCGGGTGTCCACCACCGTGCCGCGGTCCAGCCAGGACATACTTTTGTACCGCCCATCCGGCAGAACTACCCAGAAGTCGCGGCGTTCCAGACTTTGCACAGTGTCCTTCAGATAGTTGATGTAGCCTGGGTCCATCGCGTTGACGCCTGTCAGCTTGGAAAACTCCGAGAAGGTCAGCGTGTATGTTTTTGACGGATCCTTATCCTTTTTCTGGTCAATTTTGGACAGCAGCATAAACAGGATTTTTTGTTCGGTGCGGGGAAGGGAATACTTGGTCTTTTGAATCAAATCGTTAGATTTCGTAACAAAAGAGCCAAAGGAAAGACTTTTGCTGCTTGCCGGGTCAACTGCCAGCGTATGGTCGAGGACTTCGCCGGTTACAACCTCAACCTCATTGTTGTCATTGTTTTTTGCTGCGTTGTTTTCTTTCATAAATGGTCACGGCCCGAAGCAGTTTCCACTCGGGTTGTCCTTTCCTCAGCACTTTGCGCACAAATCTGCACACTACCACATATAAGTATAATAAAGGGAAGCTATGGCTTTGTCAACTATTTTTCATTTTTATGTTTTCTTCTTTACTTACTTATTCTCTTATAATTTATATTTTTATTTATATATAGAAGAAACCAACTTTTTTTCTTGCCAAAACCGACTTTCTTTCATTGCAAAACAAACCTATTTTCATTCCGGAACCGACTTTTTCTCATAACAAAACCGACATTTTTTCAGTTTTCTTGGTGGGAATAAAAGTCTGTTTATAGCTGAAAAAAAGTCGGTTTTACTATGCTGCGGCAGGGCCGGGCAGGGGAGAAGCAAATACCGTTTTCTTTCGCAATAGATGAAAAAAGTCGGCTTATAGTGGCGTGGAAAATGAATTTTACGGAAAGAAAGTCGGTTTGTATGGGGGAAGGAAAAGAAAAGGGGAGTATTGATGGGGTTTGAAGGCAAACTGACAGGATCTTTTAAATAAGCGATAACAGACTTTTTTTCTTTGGCAAAAAGAATAAGAAAAGATATAAATATTATACGATAATACGTGAATACATTACAGACGGAGAAAAACAATGCTGGAGGTAAACCGACTTTCTTTCAGAACATTAAAAAATACATATTGGATATTATAAGAAATAAAATACAAAACGTATGCTAGATATGGGCTGGTTTTGAAAGGATTTCTTTTTTTGGAAAGCGAGTTTTGTCGGGAAGGGAAGGACACCAACTTTTTTTCATGAAAAAAAGTTGGTGTGTGAGAAAAGAGGTGGGGGAGAGGGGCAGCAATTAAAATAAATGAGTAATTTACATACCACATACACTACAAACTGTACAAATTGAATATAAAATACAAACAGGATAACATATATATTGAAATGGCAACGATGTACCAACGGCAAGTATAACTGTGGGTTGGCTGGCCGCTGATGGGTTAGCCTGTCAGTAGGGGCGGGGCTCTGCTCCGCCCGGGTGCTTATCCGCCAAATGCTGCTTACGGGAAACCCGCGGGCCGGGCGTGCCCGGCCCCTACTGCGTGGCGGCGGGTAGTACGGCACATACCAGGTTGGCGTAGGGAAAAAATCGCTACCATGTATCAGAATAGCCCGCCCCACTCCTAAACCGACAAATTTTCATCAAAAAAATAATGCCGCGGCAAGGGGGCCGGGCATTGGGATTATAATAGCTCCATCATACTGATTTGGTCAACCAGCCAGCTTTCCTGCTTGGCTTGGTGTATCACATCTCCGGGCTGACTGTGGCCAATCAAAAACGGAGACTGCGGGTCATGCTGGCGCATATTCTGCGCGACCAGCTCCTTGCTGTAGTTGGCGTAGCAATAGCGGCAAAGGTGGCCGCAGGTGTTGTAGGCGCCAATGTCTGCAGTGAGATAGCACGCGCACTCCTTGCGGGCAGATTTTTGCGGGGGCAATTTCAGGCGGCGGTTCAGCGCAGTCTCAAAGGTTTCGGCGGTCATACAGCCGCGGCAGTCTGCGCCAAAGCGCGCCAAATCGTTGCCCTCGGCACAGGGGCGGATGGTCATACCGTATTTTTGGCCAATCTCTACAAAGGCGCGGCCCAGCCGCTCACGCTCGGCGCGGGGGACAGGGCGCACCTCCGGAAAATTGCGCTGCACCTTTTCATACAAATCAATAAAGCTGATGACGCAGGTTTTCGTGTGCCCGGCCAGTTTCGCGGCCATATGTTCAAATGCGGCAAGGTGGCGCTCGACCGTGTAGACATCGGAAAGAAAAATCGGGTCATACCGCCAGCCGATAGAGTTCACGCCGACCATTTCGGAAAGTGTGATAAAATCCCGCAAAACAGCTTCCACAGGGGGCACGTGCGGTTCAATTTCCGGCCCATAGGGGGTGATGGTGACAAACCAATACTGCCCATAGGGGCGCAGCAAATCCATATGTGGCAGCATGGGCCCGGGATTTTTGGTGCAGAAGCCTATCAAATCCACCACATCCGGGTTGATTTCATACCGTGTCACAGCCTGCGGGTTGTAGGGGTTGCGCACCAGCACAAACCCGGCCTTGAGCCGGTTGACAAACCATGCGCTGTAAAAGGCCGGAATATCGGTGCGGAAGCCGGTCTGCAAAATCATGGCGTATTCACTCTCCTTGTGCGTCTTGTCTATCTATATTATAAGGTAGACGAACCCGCCGTGCAAGCAGTTACCGAAAGGTGCCTGTACGTCCAAAACCGGCTCTTGCGTTTCTGGGCTGTGTGTGGTATACTACCAACGTAAAACTGAATACGACAGTAGGTGCCTTTTTGTACGCGGCTGCGCGCACAGAAAAGGGTAAAAGGGAAACAGGTGCAAATCCTGTACGATCTCGTCACTGTGATAAGGGAATCTGCCGCCAGGGTGCGTATGCGCCGGTCACTGAGCCTAGCTCGGGAAGGCGGCGGCGGGTGTTGATCTTTCAGCCAGGAAACCTGCCCACTGCCGGGTACGGGGGCGAACAGCTCCAAATCACGAGGAATTGGTTGTACCGCAAAGAACCTGCCAAACTACGGGGCTTTTTTGTGTTGCCATTCTGCACACAAAAGGGCCTCGTTTTTATTGTGGGCTTATTTGCATGTTCTTATGGCAACACAGCGTGAGCGCCGCGGCCGCTGCTGTCTTCTCCCGCACCCATAAAAAAGGAAAGGAAGCAAAACACAATGAGAAGAATCCACTACAAGAAGCCCGCCGCCGTGCTGGCGGCCCTGGCCCTGACCACCGCCCTGCTGGCCGGCTGCGGTAGCACCGCCGCAACCACCGACAGCGTTGCCGAAAGCACCGCCACCGAGAGCGAGGCTGTCAGCGAGGCAACAGCAGAAGAAGGGGATGCAGACGAAGTGGCCGCAAAGAACTGTGCAGACCTGATTGACGCCATCTATGTGCAGGAGCGCAATGACGATACCGACGCCCAGTGCGAGGCCGCCAAGGCCGCATGGGATGCCCTGACCGATGCCCAGAAGGAGCTGGTCGAGGGCGAAAACGCTGACCCCGATTACTTTGGCCGTGACACCGGCGATGCCGCCGAGGATGACCCCCGCAACGCGGATGACATCGGCGAGAATGAGCTGCTGGTTGTCAGCTTCGGCACCTCTTTCAACGGCAGCCGCGCCGCGGACATCAAAGGCATCGAGGATGCCCTGCAGGCCGCGTACCCCGATTGGAGCGTCCGCCGCGCCTTCACCGCGCAGATTATCATTAACCATGTGCAGGCCCGCGATGGCGAGAAGATTGACAATATGCAGCAGGCGCTTGACCGCGCTGTGGCCAACGGTGTCAAGAATCTGGTTGTCCAGCCTACCCACCTGATGCACGGTGCCGAGTATGACGAGATGTGCGAGGCCATTGACCAGTATAAAGACAAGTTCGAGAGCGTTGCCATTGCCGAGCCCCTGCTGGGCGAGGTTGGCAGCGATGCCACCGTTATCAACGAGGACAAGGAGGCCGTAGCCGCCGCCATCACGGCAGAGGCTGTCAAGACTGCCGGTTATGATGATGCCGCTGCTGCCGCTGCGGACGGCACCGCCTTTGTGTTTATGGGCCACGGCACCTCCCACACTGCCAAGGTCAGCTACAGCCAGATGCAGACCACGATGCAGACCCTCGGCTATGACAATGTGTTCATCGGCACCGTGGAGGGTGAGCCGGAGGACACCGCCTGCGAGGCCGTCATTGAGAAGGTCAAGGAGGCCGGCTACACCAAGGTTGTGCTGCGCCCGCTGATGGTGGTTGCCGGTGACCACGCCAACAACGATATGGCCGGTGCGGACGAGGATTCCTGGCTGAGCCAGTTCAACGCCGCAGGCTGCTTTGATAGCGTGGACACCCAGATTGCCGGTCTGGGCGAGATTGCCGACGTTCAGCAGCTGTACGTTGCGCACACCAAGGCCGCTATCGACACCCTGAACGGCTAAGAGCGATACATTCTGCCCGATGGGGAATGTCCCTCTCGGGCAGTTTGTGTTTGTGGAGAAGCCGTGAGCCAGCGGGCGGACAATGCCCGCCGAAACCGCCCGGCTATATCCCATTCCCGGCTTGCCACCTCCCAAAAACGCGCCCCATATATAAAGGAAAGTAGGAACCCCCAATGAAAGCAAAAAACACCAAGCTCATCTCCTTGATTCTGGCGTCGGCGCTGCTGGCAGGGTGCGGTGCTGCGGCATCCACCCCCGCCGAGAGCACCGCAGAAGCCCCCGCCACCGCTGAGTCCGCCCCGGTGGAAACCGCCGCCCCCATGGAAACGCCCACCCTGCCGGACGGCGTCTATACGGCGGACTTCAACACCGACAGCAGTATGTTCCACGCCAACGAGGCCTGTGACGGCAAGGGTACGCTGACCGTCGAAAACGGCGTTATGACCTTCCACGTCAGCCTGCAATCCCAGAAAATCGTGAATCTGTACCTCGGTATGGCGGCGGATGCCCCGGCGCATGAGGCCGACTGGCTGCAGCCCACCATCGACACCGTGACCTACAGTGACGGTATGACCGAGGAGGTCTACGGCTTTGACATCCCGGTCGAGGCCGTTGACACGGATTTTCAGCTGGCGCTGCTGGGCACAAAGGGCAGCTGGTATGACCACACGGTCAGCGTCTCGAACGCAGTGCTGTCTGATGCACAGACCGAAACGCCCGCCGATGGCCGCTATACCTGCGCCGTGACGCTGCAGGGCGGCAGCGGCCGCGCTACCATTGAAAGCCCTGCCGCGCTGACGGTGGCAGACGGCGCCATGACCGCCACCATCGTGTGGAGCAGCCCCAACTATGACTATATGCTGGTGGACGGCGAAAAGTACCTGCCTACCAACACCGAAGGCAACTCCACATTTGAAATCCCCGTCGCCGCGCTGGACACCGCGCTGGCCGTCACGGCGGACACGGTTGCCATGAGCACCCCGCATGAGATTGACTACACCCTGACCTTTGACAGCGCCACGCTGGCCACCGCCGAATGAAGCGGCTTTTACTGTGCCTGCCCGCTGTGCTGCTGGCGGGCTGTGCGGCGTCCACACAGGCAAAAACGGACGGACTGACGACAGAAAGAAGCTATCCGCTGGACTATGCGCAGCAGTTCACGGTGGACGAATGTGCAGACGGCTGCACCCTGATTACGATTGCGGAGGACCGCTATCTGGTGGTACCGCAGGGCACGGCTGTGCCGCAGGGACTGGACGCCGACATCACGGTGCTGCAGCAGCCGATTGAAAACATCTACCTTGTCTCCACCTCGGCGATGGACCCTATCCTCAGCATTGACGGGCTGGACGCGGTGGCGCTGTCCGGCACGCAGGCCGAAAGCTGGTATCTGGATGCCGCCAAAGCGGCCATGCAGAACGGTCAGATTGCCTACGCGGGCAAGTACAGCGCGCCTGACTATGAGACCATCCTGACCGCCGACTGCGGCCTTGCGATTGAGAACACGATGATTTACCATACGCCGGAGGTCAAGGAGCAGCTGGAAAAGCTCGGTGTGCCGGTGCTGGTAGAGCGCTCCAGCTATGAAAGCGGCCCGCTGGCGCGGATGGAATGGGTCAAGCTCTACGGCATTTTGTTGGGAAAAACAGACGAAGCAGAGCGCATTTTTTCCGACGCCGAGCAGCGCATTGCCCCGCTGGCGGACAAGGCCCCCACCGGCAAGACGGTGGCGTTTTTCTCCATCACCTCCAACAACCTTGCCACGGTGCGCAAGGGCGGCGACTATGTTGCCAAAATGATTGAGATGGCGGGCGGCAGTTACGTCTTTGCCGACCTGACCGACAGCGGCAACAATCTGGCCACCGTCAATCTCTCGCTGGAGGATTTCTACGCCGGGGCGCAGGACGCCGACGTGCTGATTTACAACAGCACGATTGAGGGCAAAATCACCACGCGGGAGGAGTTGATTGCCAAATGCCCGCTGCTGGCGGATTTCAAGGCCGTGCAGACCGGCAACATCTGGTGTACATCGCAAAGCCTTTTCCAGCAGAGCATGGAGCTGCCCGACCTGATTCTTGATATGAACCGCGTTTTCACCGAGGGAACCCCCGACAGCAGCGAGCTGAAATTTCTGACCCACATTCAATAAAGGAAGAATCGTATGCACAACCGCAAACGCCTGACAATCGCATATCTGGCCATGGCGGCGGCGCTGCTGGTGCTGCTGGCCCTGAACCTGTTCTGGGGCAGCGTGGCGCTCTCGCCGTCCAGTGTGGCGGCGGCACTGTTGGGCCGCGGGCAGGACGCCCTGACGGCGAACATCCTGTTCCAGCTGCGCCTGCCCCGGGCGGTGATGGCGGTACTGCTGGGCGCGGCGCTGTCGGTGGCGGGGTATCTTTTACAGACGTTCTTCGCTAACCCCATTGCGGGGCCGTTCGTTATGGGCATCTCCAGCGGTGCCAAGCTGGCGGTTGCGCTGACGATGGTGATTTTTCTGAACCGCGGATTGCTGACGACCTCGCTCACGCTGATTCTGGCCGCGTTTGTGGGCGCAATGGCCGCCATGCTGCTTGTGCTGGCTGTGGCGCGCCGCGTGCAACGGATGAGCATTCTTGTCATCTGCGGCGTTATGATCGGGTACATCTGCTCGGCTATCACGGATATTGTGGTGGCCTTCGCGCAGGACTCGAACATTGTCAACCTGCACAACTGGTCGATGGGCAGCTTCTCCGGCATGACGTGGGGCAACGCGGCCACGGCGGCGGTGATTGTGCTGCCCTGCCTTGCGGCGGCGTTTGCGCTCTCCAAGCCGATGGCCGCCTACCAGATGGGCGAAAGCTATGCCGCCAGCGTCGGCGTGCCGGTGCGGGCGTTCTCGGTCGCGCTGGTGCTGCTGTCCAGCCTGCTGGCGGCCTGCGTCACGGCCTTTGCGGGGCCCATCTCGTTTGTCGGCATCGCGGTGCCGCATCTTGTAAAACAGACGCTGGGCAGTGCAAAACCGCTGCACGTCCTGCCTGGCTGTGCGTTGGGCGGCGCGGCGTTCTGCCTGCTGTGCGACCTGATTGCCCGCAGCCTGTTTGCACCCACCGAGCTTTCTATCAGCTCGGTCACGGCGGTGTTCGGCGCGCCAGTGGTCATCTGGCTGTTGGTGCGCCGCCAGCGGGGGGAGGCACAGCGATGAGCTATTGTGAGACACACGCCCTTGCCGTTGGCTATAGCGCGCCGCTTTTGCAGGACATTGCCCTGCAGGCGGAGCGCGGCAAAATTCTGGTGCTCATCGGCCCCAACGGCGCGGGTAAATCCACCGTGCTGAAAACGCTGGCGGGCCAGCTGGCCCCACAGGGCGGCGCGGTGCTGCTGGACGGACAGAGCCTGACCGACTACACCCCCGCGGCCCGCGCCCGCAAGCTGGCGCTGATGCTGCCCCACACCCCGCGCACCGAGCTGACCACCTGCTTTGAGGTGGCTGCAGCCGGGCGTTACCCCTATACCGGGCGGCTGGGCATCCTCTCCGCGGCGGATAAGGCCGCCGTGCGCGAGGCGCTGGCACTGGTGCAGGCACAGGAGCTGGCCGACCGCGATTTTACCCGGATCAGTGATGGCCAGCGCCAGCGCGTGCTGCTGGCACGCGCGGTATGCCAACAACCGGAACTGCTTCTTCTGGACGAACCAACGTCCTTTCTGGACGTGAAGGGCAAGGCGGAGCTGATGGAAAGCCTGCGCACCTTAGCGCGGGAGCGCAATATTGCCATCATCGTGACACTGCACGAGCTCGAGCTGGCCCGCAAGCTGGCCGATGCCGTGGTCTGCGTCTCGCCACGTGGCGTTTCCGCCGTGCTGACGCCGGAGGAAGCCTTCGCGGAGGAGAACATCCGCACGCTGTTCGGCCTTTCGGCCGAGCAATATGCGGCGCTCTTCGGCAAAACCGCGGCAAAACCGAAATTTGAGCATTACATCCGCAGCGGGCAAAAGCTGCTGCGCTGCGGCTACACCACCGGCACCT
>ERZ773107.1924-NODE-1924-length-16951-cov-12.442472_pt1 | contig 16951 bp, 14 predicted proteins | sample MGYA00580571_ERZ773107 | MGnify/ENA primary metagenome ERZ773107 (study PRJEB29015, sample SAMEA2737843) | human gut metagenome | biome: human gut; feature: human-associated habitat; material: faeces | place: China | collected 2012 ... | reverse complement strand
CGCTCCTCGCAATGACAAATCTGAAACCTTCCCCATTTTAACGCTACCCTATTTTTTCCGCAAGCATTGCGCCGGGAGGGGACAGCCCGGCCCCTACAAGGCCTTTTCCATACCCCAAATTCTCTGCACAGGCCCTGTGCAATGTGCAGAAGTTTCCTGTTCACAGATTTTTGCCCGATTTTTCCGCACAAGCCCTGTTCAGAACGCTCTCTTTTTTCCACAGCCCCATGTGCATGGCCGCGCGTTGGTATCTCTGGGCTTGCGGGACTTTTGCACATAAGTTTTGCCTACGGACTACGAATACTAAAAATTATCCTACCTATCTTCTCAGATAGAGAAAGCGAGTGTTGTTATGAAGTTTACCTGTGAAAAAGCGCTGCTGGTCTCTGCCCTGTCCGTTGCGAGCCGCACCGTCGCACAGAAGAGCACCATTCCCTGTCTCGAGGGCGTGCTTCTCCGGGCGGGCGTCGCGCTGCAGCTCACGGGCTACAATCTGGAAACGGGCATCACCGTCCACGTCGGTGCCCAGATCCAGGAGGCAGGCTCGTGGTGGATGGAGATAACGTTGCCGCCCAGGTCTGCGATGATCCGGGAAACGTCCTTCAGCTGACCCGGCTTGTCCAGCAGCTCAATGTTGAGCATACAGCTTCTGCCGGACATGAGCAGACCACGCTTGATAACACGGGACAGGATGGTCACGTCGATGTTGCCGCCGGAAACCAGGCAGACTACCTTTTTGCCCTCTACCGGGACTTTGTGGAACATTGCCGCAGCCACAGATGCCGCACCTGCGCCCTCTGCGATGAGTTTCTGTTTTTCGATCAGTGCCAGGATGGCTGCGGAGATCTCGTCGTCTGTTACGGTGACGATGTCGTCTACGTACTTCTTGACATACTCAAAGGTGTGAGGACCCGGCTCCTTAACGGCGATGCCGTCGGCGATGGTGGAAACGGAATCCAGACAGGTGATCTTGTCGTTGTGGATGGACTCGTACATACTGGGTGCGCCGCTCGCCTGTACGCCGTAAACCTTGATGTTCGGGTTCAGCTGCTTGATGGCGAATGCCACGCCGGAGATCAGTCCGCCGCCGCCGATGGGGACGATAACTACATCAACGTCTGCCATCTGATCCAGGATCTCCAGACCGATGGTGCCCTGTCCGGCAATGACGTTTTCGTTGTCGAAGGGGTGGACAAAGGTGTAGTTGTGTTCCTTCTGGAGTTCCACAGCCTTGTTGTAGGCGTCGTCATAGACACCCTTGACCATGCAGACCTCTGCGCCGTAGCTCTTGGTCGCCTCTACCTTGGAGATCGGTGCGCCGTCCGGCAGGCAGATGAGCGCCTTCATGTGGTTCTTTGCCGCAGCCAGCGCTACGCCCTGGGCATGGTTGCCGGCAGAGCAGGCGATAACGCCACGAGCCTTTTCTTCGTCCGTCAGCTGGGACATCATGTAATAGGCGCCACGCACCTTAAAGGAACCGGTCACCTGGAGATTTTCGGTTTTCAGAAACAGATCGCAGTCCGGACACAGCTTCGGTGCCTGGATCAGATCGGTTTTCCGGATCACGCTCCGCAGAACGTGGATTGCTTGATAGATTTTATCCAATGTCAGCATGGATAGGACTTCCTTTCCATAATAAGATTAAGGGCAAAGCCGTCAGGCGGGCTTTGTGCGGTATTGCCTTAAGAATACTGTGTCAGCAGCTGGTCGATCAGCTGTTTTGCTGCACGGGCGCTTCTGCCGCTCTTCTGGAGGGCGAACTGTTCCGCCTGTGCGTCCAGCTCTTCTGTGGTGATGTCCAGACCGTTCTGTTCCGCCAGAGCGTGGACGATCTCCAGATACAGGTTTTTCTGCGGCCGGCTGTAGGTGATGGTGATGCCGAACCGCTCCGACAGAGAGATGCGCTCCTGTACGGTGTCGTTGGAGTGCTTGTCGCTGCCGTCGTCGAAGGTCTCTTTGACCAGGTGGCGGCGGTTGCTGGTGGCGTAGATGACGGTGTTCCGCATCCGTGCCGCAATGCTGCCCTCCAGGGTCGCTTTCAGCGTGCCGAAGTTGGGGTCGTCCTCGGAGAAAGTCAAGTCGTCGATGAAGAGGATGAACTTCAGCGGATTCCGGCACAGGTGATCCATGATCTGGGGGATGTAGCACAGCTGGTCCTTGTTCAGTTCAATAAGCCGCAGCCCGTCGTCCTTGAACGCATTGGCAATCGCCTTGACGGTGGCAGATTTGCCTGTGCCGGCGTCTCCGGCGAGGAGAACATTGGAGGCATACTTGCCAGCCAGGAGCGCCTTGGTGTTGTCCACCACGATGCTGCGCTCCCGTTCGTATCCCACCATCTGTTCCAGAGAAATGGGGTCGGGATACTGCACCGGCACCAGCTCGCCGCCTGCGCCGACGGTGAACATATGATGCCGTGCGTAGATGCCGTAGCCGTGCTTGGCGATCTCTGCCACACGCTGGGTGTAGAGCGCATCCAGATCGGTCTTATGGGTCTGCCATGCCGGCAGGGGAATGCTGGTCTGCATCTCTGCCTGGATCATGGCAGGGGTCAGCATGGCAATGCGGTTCAGCAGTTTCAGTTCCGTGTGCAGGCAGGTCTCCAGGTTCGGGGAGATGGGTTCGCCGGCACCGGCACGCTGCACATAGACGTTTTCATGCTCCAGAACGATCTGTTCCAGATAGCCGGTGAGGTCATCTGCCCGTTCATACAGGGCAGAGACCATGGCGCTGTAAAAGCGAATTTGTGCCGGGGTGTTCTCCTTATCGGTGTGACAGAACTGCATCAGCGCCCGGATCACCGGATCCTGCTGCAAACTGCGGAAAATGACAAGGGCATCCAGCCCGTATCCGATTTCTTCTCTGGGAGTCATATGGGTTCATCTCTTTCGACTATTTTTATAAGTATACTGCTTACTTCAGCAGTGCAATGATCTTTTCGGTGCATTCGGTGCAGGACAGCGGTGTTACGCCCTCGCCAGCCAGATCGGCAGTGCGGTAGCCTGCATTCAGATATGCGTCCACAGCGTCCTCGATCGCCTGTGCCTCGTCCATGAGGTCGAAGGAATAGCGGAGCATCATGGCTGCGGAGAGGATGGTTGCGATGGGGTTCGCCTTGTTCTGTCCGGCGATGTCCGGTGCAGAGCCGTGGATTGGTTCGTACATACCACGCTTGGTTGCGCCCAGGGATGCGGACGGCAGCATACCGATGGAGCCGGTGATCTGGGATGCCTCGTCGGACAGGATGTCGCCGAACATATTGGAGGTAACGACTACGTCGAACTGTCTCGGGTTCTTGACCAGCTGCATTGCGGCGTTGTCTACCAGCATATCGGTGAGGGTCACATCCGGGTAGTCCTTTGCCACTTCGTGAACCACTTCACGCCACAGGCGGGAGCTTTCCAGAACGTTTGCCTTATCGATGCTGATGACGTTCTTGTTCCGTTTCTGTGCGGTCTCGAAAGCCACACGTGCGATACGCTCTACTTCCATCTTGCTGTAGCACTCGGTGTCGTATGCCTCTTCGCCGTACTTGCCTTCCCGTCTGCCACGTTCGCCGAAGTAGATGCCGCCGGTCAGCTCACGCACCATCATGATGTCGAAGCCCTTTTCCACGATATCTTCCCGGAGCGGGCAGTCGCCTTTCAGTGCCGGGTACAGCTTTGCCGGACGCAGGTTGGTGAACAGACCCAGCGCCTCACGGATGCCCAGCAGCGCCTTTTCCGGGCGGAGATGCGGCGGCATCTGATCCCACTTGTTGTGACCTACTGCACCGCCCACGGCGCCCAGCAGGACGCTGTCGCTTGCGAGACAGCCGTCAATGGTCTCTTTCGGCAGGGGAATGCCGGTGGCATCAATGGCACAGCCGCCGATGAGGTACGGGGTGCAGTTGAAGGTGTGACCGTATTTCTCGCCGATCTTGTGGAGAACAGCAACAGCGCTGTCTACGATCTCCGGGCCGATACCGTCGCCACGGAGTAATGCAATATTGAAATTCATGGGAAAGACTCCTTTTTGTTTGGGAAACACTGAATAAAGCTTGTGCGTAAGATGCGTAGTCAGATTTTTCGGCAGATTGCATAGAAATTCCGCAGGCATACTTGATGTATGGCAAGGGATTTCTGGGCAATATGACGGAAAATCTGCAAGCAGATTGCGTGCAAAGCCGTCAGGCGGGCTTTATGCAGTGTTTCCTTTGGTTTGGCAGAACAAATCGTCTGGATAGCCCCGTTTGTTCCGCAAATACTCTTTCATTATACACCAAGACTGTGAAGATTACAAGGTTTTTGTGAAAATTCTGCATTTCGCCACAAAAAAGCCGGTACGCAGGGCGCTGTGTCGGTGATTTTGGTTGCGGATTGACTGGAATGGGGTTGTATGGTATAATGGAAATGTGGTAAATCGGAAGTTGTGGAGGTAATTATGTAATTATGAAAGTGAATAACAGTTTATCAGTTACATTGAAAAAAGTATTATTGATTATATTCGGTCTTTTGCAGGGAACGATCGGAAATTATCTGGGATTATTAGGATTGGCATTTGCATTTCCGCAAACTGATTCCTATTCAAAAGACTATGATGAAGATATGTTCCTTGTCCCATTTGGGTATGTCATGATGCTTACCTGGCTTATTGTGACAATAGCAGCAGTTATACTTTTGCGAAAAAACAAAGCAAACTTATTATCCTATGTCATTCCTTGGGTAATTGGTTTTATCGGATGCTTGATCGTAATTAAGTTATGGTAAATTCCAGTTTTTCCACATGAAAAGAACACATAGCGGGTACTGTGTCGGTGAAATTTGCGGCAGATTGACTAAGTTAGAATTGTGCTGTATAATGGAGATGCGGTAAATCGGGATTTGACGGAGGTAATGAAATGTTTGAAGAATTAGGAATTAGTTTTGGCCCAGCACTAATCGTTTTACTTGCATTATATTTTATAGTTAAATGGGCTGTCAGAAATGGAATAAAAGAAGCCTATAGGGATATTACAGGAAAAGTCACTACCGAAGATATTGAAGAAGAACAAGTGCGTAATGAACTAGATCTTAACGAAGAGGAGAAATAGACAACTTCCAGTTTTCCACATGAGAAGAACGCATAGCGGGCACTGTGTCGGTGAAATTTGCGGCGGATTGACTGCGTTGGGGCTGTGTGGTATAATGGAAATGCAGTAAATCGGAATTTAGGTGGTAAATAATGAAGAAAAGATATTGTATAATACCTCAAATATTGCTTCTGTTCTGGTTTTTTCTTGATATGACAGGTATTTATTTCAGAAATACTTATTTAGTCACACGCTCATATAAAGATGACGGAATATTTTTTCTTATTTATTTAGTAACAATGGTATTATTTATATTTAAGGAAAAATTCGGAAAATGGGCTGTTGTGGTATGGACATCAATATGGTTTGTAGTTCAATTCTTATGCCACGAATGGTATACTATTTTTGGTAAAGGGATAATGGGTTCACTTGAAGGTAAGATAAAGTCTTTTTCAGGGGCTATAAAGTGGCTTGAAATTGATGGAAGATATATACCAGATGTTTATCATTCTATTTTGCATATTCTTATTCTAATGGTTGTTATAACATCCGCAATATATATCAGAAATTCTAAAAAGCAAGCATAAATTCCAGTTTTCAGACAACAAAAAAGCTGTTGTACCAAACAAATGGTACAGCAGCTTTTTGCATATCATAGGGTTTCAGAGAACCGCTTATTTCACAGCGCCCTTCTTGATCGACTCGATCAGACCGCCGTTTGCAATAATGGTCTGGATAAATTCCGGGAACGGTGCCACGTGGAATTCCTTGCCGTTGGTGACGTCACGGATGACGCCGTTGTCCAGGTCAGCCTCTACGGTGTCGCCCTCGCTGATGGCGTCCACAGCCTCCGGACACTCCACGATCGCAAGACCGATGTTGATGGAGTTGCGGTAGAAGATCCGGGCAAAGCTCTTGGCGATGACCAGGGCGATGCCGCTTTCCTTAATGGCGATGGGAGCGTGTTCCCGGGAAGAACCGCAGCCGAAGTTCTCGCCGCCGACCATGATGTCACCCGGCTTTACACGGCTGGTAAAGGTGGTGTCCAGGTCCTCCATGCAGTGGGAGGCAAGCTCTTTCTTGTCAATGGTGTTCAGATAACGTGCCGGGATGATAACGTCCGTGTCCACGTTGTCGCCGTATTTGATGACAGTTCCGTTCAGTTGCATGATTACAGTACCTCCTTCGGGGAAACGATCTTGCCGGCAATGGCACTTGCTGCGGCAACTGCCGGGCTTGCCAGATATACTTCAGATTCCGGGTGACCCATTCTGCCCACGAAGTTCCGGTTTGTGGTAGAAACTGCACGCTCGCCTGCTGCCAGGATACCCATATGACCGCCCAGACACGGGCCGCAGGTCGGGGTGGAGACCACGCAGCCTGCCTCGATGAAGTCCTTCAGCAGACCGTTTTCCATGGCTTTCAGATAGATCGTCTGGGTTGCCGGGATGATGATGGCACGGACGTTCTTTGCCACCTTTTTGCCACGGATGATGGAGGCTGCCTCTTCGATGTCCTTGTAGAAACCGTTGGTGCAGGAGCCGATGACAACCTGGTCGATCTTGACCTCGCCCACCTCGTCGATGGTGCGGGTGTTGCCCGGCAGATGCGGAAATGCTACGGTGGACTTGATCTCGGACAGGTCGATCTCGATGACCTCGTCGTAAACTGCGTCCTCGTCTGCCTTGTAGACAACCGGCTTGCGGTCGCTGTGTTCTGCCACGAATGCCAGCGTCTGGTCGTCCACCTCGAAGATGCCGTTCTTTGCGCCGGCCTCGATCGCCATGTTGGTCATGGTGAGACGGTCGCTCATGGACAGGGATGCCACACCTTCGCCGGTGAATTCCATCGAGCGGTACAGTGCGCCGTCTACGCCGATCTTGCCGATGATGTGCAGGATCACGTCCTTGCCGGAGATGTACGGGTTCAGCTTGCCCTTGAGGACAAACTTGATGGCAGACGGCACCTTGAACCATGCCTTGCCGATCGCCATGCCGCACGCCATGTCGGTCGAGCCGACACCGGTAGAGAATGCGCCCAGTGCGCCGTAGGTGCAGGTGTGGGAGTCTGCGCCGATGACAACGTCACCGGAAACGACCAGTCCTTTTTCCGGCAGCAGAGCGTGTTCGATGCCCATTTGTCCCACGTCGTAGAAGTGGGTGATCTCCTTTTCGCCGCAGAAATCACGGCACATTTTACACTGGGTAGCTGCCTTGATGTCCTTGTTCGGAGCAAAGTGATCCATGACCATGGTCACCTTATCCTTGTCGAAAACATTGTCCTTGTTCAGCTTGTTGAACTCCCGGATCGCAACCGGGGAAGTGATATCGTTGCCCAGCACACGATCCAGATTGACCAGGATCAGCTGACCGGGTTCAACAGAATCCAGACCGGCGTGTGCGGCAAGGATCTTCTGTGTCATTGTCATACCCATGGGGTGAGTTCCTCCTTTATTTGATTTGCCTTAGTCCATCCGGTTGATGATCGCACCCTTATCCGCAGAGGAGACCATCTTGGAATATCGTTTCAGATAGCCGGTGAGGTTTTCCTTGACCAGGATCTTGGTGGTCTTTTTCCGCTCTGCCAGCTCCTCGTCAGAGACCTCCAGCTGGATGCTGTGGTTCGGGATGTCGATGGAGATGATATCGCCGTCCTGTACATAGGCGATGGTGCCGCCGTTGACAGCCTCCGGAGAAACGTGACCGATGGCTGCGCCACGAGTCGCACCGGAGAAACGGCCGTCTGTGATGAGGGCAACGTCCTTGTCCAGACCCATGCCTGCGATGGCAGAGGTCGGGGACAGCATCTCACGCATACCCGGGCCGCCGGCAGGTCCTTCATAGCGGATGACAACCACATCGCCCTTGACGATCTTGCCGCCGGTGATGGCTGCGATCGCCTCTTCCTCGCTGTTGAATACCTTTGCCGGGCCCTTGTGTACCAGCATCTCCTTGGCTACGGCGCTGCGCTTTACCACGCAGCGATCCGGTGCCAGGTTGCCCTTGAGGACAGCGATGCCGCCGGTCTCACTGTACGGCTGGTCGATGGGACGGATGATGTCGGTGTTCTTGTTGATACATCCCTTGATGTTCTCTGCCATGGTCTTGCCGGTGACGGTCATTACGTCGGTGTGGAGCAGGTTCTTCTTGGTCAGCTCGTTCAGCACCGCATAGATGCCGCCAGCCTCGTTCAGATCCTCCATATATGCGTGGCCTGCCGGAGCCAGGTGGCAGATGTTCGGGGTGCGTGCGCTGATCTTGTTGACCATATCCAGGTCGATCTTGATGCCGCATTCGTTGGCAATTGCCGGCAGGTGGAGCATACTGTTGGTGGAGCAGCCCAGCGCCATGTCTGCGGTCAGTGCATTTTCGAAAGCGTCTGCGGTCATGATGTCACGGGGACGGATGTTCTTCCGGTACATATCCATAACTGCCATGCCAGCCTGCTTTGCCAGCTTGATGCGCTCGGAGTATACTGCCGGGATGGTGCCGTTGCCCTTGAGACCCATGCCCAGGACTTCGGTCAGACAGTTCATGGAGTTTGCGGTGTACATACCGGAGCAGGAACCGCAGGTGGGGCAGGCGTTGTTCTCGAACTCTTCCACGTCCTCCATGGTGAATTTGCCGGCAGCGTAAGAGCCGACAGCCTCAAACATACTGGACAGGCTGGTCTTTTTGCCCTTGACATGACCGGCAAGCATCGGACCGCCGCTGACGAATACCGTCGGCACGTTCACTCTTGCGGCAGCCATCAGCAGACCGGGGACGTTCTTGTCACAGTTCGGGATCATGACCAGGGCATCAAAGTGATGCGCCAGCGCCATGCACTCGGTGGAATCTGCGATCAGATCACGGGTCACCAGGGAATACTTCATGCCCTTGTGTCCCATGGCGATGCCGTCACAGACTGCGATCGCCGGGAAAACCACCGGTGTACCGCCAGCCATGGCAACGCCCATCTTAACGGCATCGACGATCTTGTCGATGTTCATGTGTCCCGGTACGATCTCGTTGTAGGAGGAGACAATGCCGACCAGCGGACGCTCCATCTCTTCCTTGGTCATTCCCAGTGCGTGGAACAGGGAACGCTGGGGTGCTTTGTCCACACCCTCACAGTAAAAATTACCGCTCATTTTTTTCACCTCATATAATTTCGGAAAAATTGCTTTTCCGTGTGTCACAATGGATCTCAGATACAAAGCAGGCGCTTATGTGTAGCCAAAAACTGCTTTCCCGATATTGTGTCAGGAAAGCAGTTTCTGCGCTATAGTTTTATCCTGCGTATCCCATCAATTCAGAAATGGGGGATTGCTGTAACCAGATTAGTTGTTGATCAGCTTGTCTTCGCCGTTCCAGCTGTACAGCTTACGGATCTCTTCGCCGACCTTTTCAGACGGATGCTCAGATGCCAGCTTACGCATAGCACGGAAGTGTGCCTGGCCGCCTGCCTCGCTCATATCCAGCAGGAATTCCTTTGCGAAAGAACCATCCTGGATGTTCTTCAGGATCTGCTTCATGGTCTTCTTGGTCTCTTCGGTGATCAGCTTCGGACCGGTGATGTAGTCGCCGTATTCAGCTGTGTTGGAGATGGAGTAACGCATACCTGCGAAACCGCTCTGGTAGATCAGGTCTACGATCAGCTTCATCTCGTGGATGCACTCGAAGTAAGCGTTTCTCGGGTCATAGCCAGCCTCGCACAGTGTCTCGAAACCAGCCTGCATCAGAGCGCAGACACCGCCGCACAGAACAGCCTGTTCACCGAACAGGTCGGTCTCAGTCTCGGTGCGGAATGTGGTTTCCAGAACGCCGGCTCTTGCGCCGCCGATTGCCAGACCATAAGCCAGTGCCAGATCCTGTGCCTTGCCGGTAGCATCCTGCTGTACAGCAACCAGGCACGGAACGCCCTTGCCTGCCTGATATTCCGAACGAACGGTGTGTCCCGGTCCCTTCGGAGCGATCATGGTAACGTCAACATCTGCCGGCGGAATGATCTGACCGAAGTGGATTGCGAAACCGTGAGCGAACATCAGCATATTGCCCGGTTCCAGGTTCGGTGCAATGTCCTTCTTGTACATTGCTGCCTGCTTTTCATCATTGATCAGAATCATGATGATGTCAGCCTGCTTTGCAGCCTCTGCTGCGGTGAATACTTCGAAGCCCTGTGCCTCAGCCTTTGCCCAGGACTTGCTGCCCTCGTACAGACCGATGATTACTCTGGCCTTATCGCCCAGAGATTCCTTGGCATTCAGTGCGTGTGCGTGGCCCTGGCTGCCGTAGCCGATAACAGCGATGGTCTTGCCATACAGCAGAGACAGGTCACAATCTTCCTGATAAAATACCTTTGCAACATGATCCATTGTGAAAGACTCCTTTGAATAAATTTGGGTTTCAGAAATGACATTCCTGTGCATTTCTGGCGCAGTACCGCCGGTTTTCCGTGCAGTCTGCTGATCCATTTATATACGGCTGCTCACGCATCTTTCAGGCATGAGCCGCCTCTTTCAAGAGCGACCAGACCGGTGCGGCACATTTCCATGATGCCATAGGGTTCCAGAAGCTCAATAAAAGCGTTGATCTTAGAGGACTCGCCACGGATTTCGATGACCAGTGCCTCCGGGGAATAGTCGGTGATCTTTGCACGAAAGACATCGACTACGGACATGATGTCCTGCCGCTTGTCTGCTACATTGTTGATCTTGATGAGCAGCAGTTCACGGATGACGGTCTGATCCCGTTTCATGACCTTTACGGTCTTGACATCGTACATCTTTTCCAGCTGCTTGACGATCTGGTTGCAGATGCTGCGGTCGCAGTGGGTGGAGATGGTGATGCGGGAGAATTCCGGCGATTCGGTCTCGCCCACAGTCAGTGTATCAATATTGAATCCTCGTCTGGTGAACATCCCGGAAACACGGGACAGCACACCGGAATGGTTTGCAACGAGGACGGAAATAACAAAGCGTTCGATTCTATCCATGATGGCACACCCCTTTACATTGCAGAAATATCAACGATGATATCGTCGATGCAGCCGCCCGGCGGCAGCATGGGCAGTACGAATGCGTCGCAGTCGATGGCACAATCCACCAGGACCGGACCGTTTTCTGCGAATGCCTTGGGCAGGACTTCCTTCAGCTCCGCCATGTTCATGGCACGATAGCCCGGCATACCGAATGCCTCAGCCAGCTTGACGAAGTCGGTCTTGCGCTCCAGGGTGGTGTTGGAATAGTGCTTGTCGAAGAACAGGGTCTGCCACTGGCGTACCATGCCCAGAACGCCGTTGTTCATGATAAAGACAACGACCGGGGTCTGGTTGGTGACTGCGGTAGCCAGTTCGTTCAGATTCATGCCAAAGCTGCCGTCGCCGGTGACCAGAACAGTCTTTCTGCCGGTGGCAGTTGCAGCGCCGATGGCTGCGCCCAGACCAAAGCCCATAGTTCCCAGACCGCCGCTGGAAATAAAGGTGCGGGGTGTCTCGAAGGGGTAGTGCTGTGCCACCCACATCTGGTGCTGTCCCACGTCTGTTGCCACGATAGTGTCCTTGTCTGCCACGGCAGCGATCTGGTCGATGGCGGTGAACGGTGTCAGCTCGTCCGGATCCTGTGCCTCCAGCTTGGCAGTCTCTGCCTGGAGTTCTGCCACACGAGCCATCCAGTCCGGGTGGGTCTGCTGGGGCAGCTTGTCCATCAGACGGGTCAGGATCTCCTTCATCGAGCCGGCAATGCCCAGCTCCACGCTGATGTTCTTGCAAAGCTCGGATGCGTCGATGTCGATGTGGATGATCTTGGCGTTCCGTGCATACTTTGCGGTGTTGCCGGTGCCTCTGTCGCTGAAGCGTGCGCCGGCGGTGATGATGAGATCTGCCTCATTCTGTGCGATAGAGGAGGCATAGTGACCGTGCATACCCTCCATGCCCAGCCAGCGGGGATTGGAGGTGGGAACGGCGGAAATGCCCATCATGGTGCAGCCGATAGGTGCGTCGATCTTTTCTGCCAGTGCCAGAACCTCTGCGCCGGCGTTGTCGGTGATCGCACCGCCGCCGATGTAGATGTAAGGCTTTTCCGCAGCCAGGATCATTTCCGCAGCCTTTTCGATCTCGCTCTCGTTTGCTGCCGGAACCGGATTCTTTGCAGCCGGTGCCTGTGCGGTGTATTCATACAGTGCGTTCTGTACATCCTTGGGGATATCCACCAGGACAGGTCCGGGTCTGCCGGACTTTGCGATGCGGAATGCCTCACGGATGGTGTCCGCCAGATCTTCCACACGCTTTACCAGGAAATTGTGCTTGGTGATGGGCATGGTCACGCCGGTGATGTCCACTTCCTGGAAGCTGTCCCGTCCGATCAGAGAGTTCGGCACGTTGCCGGTGATGGCAACCAGGGGAACGGAGTCCAGATATGCGGTAGCGATACCGGTGACCAGGTTGGTCGCACCCGGACCGGAGGTGGCGATGACTACGCCGACCTCACCGGTGGCACGTGCATAGCCGTCCGCAGCGTGTGCTGCGCCCTGCTCGTGTGCTGTGATGATGTGGTGGATCCGATCCTGTGCCAGATACAGGGCATCGTAGATGTCGATGACCTGGCCGCCCGGATAACCGAATACCGTAGATGCGCCCTGTTCGATCAGGGTCTCTACGATGATTTGTGCGCCTTTCAACTTCATGTTACTTTCACCTTTTATTTTTGAATTTCAGATTATATAAGATACAATAGATACAGGGAGATACGGGACAGACCCGAAACGTATGCCGCCCGGCACGCTTTTCATAAAGAACCGCACCGCCGCCGCTCCTGTCCGGCAGCTGTGCCTACAAAAAAAGCCCTCGGCTGCAAGTACCGAAAGCTTCCAATCTTCATGCAAGCGTTGCGGCAGAATAACAGCCGTTCGCACTTTTCTTTGGAACACCGGTGTGTGCAGCACAAATTCCGCTTCGGGTCAAAATGACTCGAGCGCCTAGTTCCACGATAATCACTCGTGCTGCCAACCGGCACATAGCGTCGCTGTACATCGCCGTACACTCCTTTTCCAAAAAAATCCCTGCGAACCCTGCCGCATGACGGTGCAGATACACCGCCGCTGTGATTCGTATGTGTTTAGTATAGCACTATGTTTTCGCAATTGCAAGTAGCTGTCTTTTATTTTTACATTTTAGATACGTTTTATTCAATAAATTGACAGGATACAAAGAAAAAACCGGCGGTTTTGGTGAAATCGAAAGAAATTTCGCAAAATTGCTTGACAAACAAAGGGGAGAATGCTATAATGAAAATAATCACAGTGCCGGAGAACGGCGCTGGTGTATCATGAAGAAAAAGGCTTTGACAGGAAGATAAGAGAACGCAGACTGTGTTTCAGAGAGCCGGCGGCAGGTGTGAGCCGGCAGCAGGGCGTTCAGGATAACTGGTCCTTGAGCCGCAGGCGGAACATACGGGCGCTGTCCCGTGTCAGTAGGCTGTGCCGGATACTCCCCGTTACCGGAGTACACATTGTCAGATGTGATGAGCGGGCGCATCAGCTGCGTCAAAAAGAGTGGTACCACGGAGAATATGGATCTTCGTCTCTTTTGTACAGATAGGTTGTCTGTATGGAAGGGGCTTTTTTTGTAGACAGAACAGCCGCAGATCACACAAACAGGAAAGGAATGTATCTTATGAAAAACGTAGAACAGTACGCACCGCAGTTTTTTCCGGTAAAGAATCCGCCCATGCGCTGGGCATCCAAGACCATGATCGAAAAAGCACCGGTCTGGTGCAGCGTTGACCTGCGGGACGGCAACCAGGCACTTATCACACCCATGAACCTGGAAGAAAAGCTGGAGTTTTTCCGTTATCTGGTGAAGATCGGCTTTAAGGAAATTGAGATCGGCTTTCCGGCTGCGTCGGAGACGGAGTATGAGTTCTGCCGGACGCTGATCGAGAACGATATGATCCCGGACGATGTAACCATCCAGGTGCTGACCCAGGCACGGGAACACATTATCGCAAAGACCTTTGAGGCGCTGAAAGGCGCAAAGCACGCCATCGTACACCTCTATAATTCCACCTCTGTGGCACAGCGGGAACAGGTGTTTAAGAAGAGCAAGGAAGACATCATCAAGCTGGCGGAGCTGGGCGCAAATCTCTGCAAGGAATACCGGGCAAAGACCGAGGGTCACTTCCGCTTTGAGTATTCGCCGGAGAGCTTCACCGGCACAGAGCCGGAATTTGCCCTGGAGATCTGCAATGCCGTATTGAAGATCTGGGAGCCGACACCGGAAGATCCGGTCATCATCAATCTGCCGGTCACCGTTTCCCACTCCATGCCTCACGTGTATGCGAACCAGATCGAGTATATGAACGACAATCTGTACCGGCGTGAAAACGTGGTCATTTCCCTGCATCCCCACAACGACCGTGGCTGCGCTGTGGCGGACAGTGAGCTGGGACTCCTTGCCGGCGGCGACCGTATCGAGGGAACGCTGTTCGGCAACGGCGAGCGCACCGGTAATGTGGACATCATCACACTGGCGCTGAATATGTACTCCCAGGGCGTCGATCCGGAGCTGGACTTCTCCAATATGCCGGAGATCGTGGAGATGTACGAGCGTGTCACCAGAATGCACGTGTATGAGCGTTCGCCGTACAGCGGTCAGCTGGTATTCGCTGCGTTCAGCGGCTCGCACCAGGATGCCATCGCCAAGGGAATGCACTGGAGAGAGGAACACGACTGCAAGCACTGGAACGTGCCGTATCTGCCCATCAATCCGGAAGATGTGGGACGTGTGTACGAGGCAGACGTAATCCGCATCAACAGCCAGTCCGGCAAAGGCGGCGTCAGCTACCTCATGGAGACCAAGTACGGCTATCACATTCCGCAGAAGATGCGGGAGTCCTTCGGCTATCTGGTCAAGGGTGTCTCCGACCACGCACACAAGGAACTGATGCCGGAAGAGGTGCTGGACATTTTCACCAAGCACTATGTCAATGTGGAAACACCGGTCTCCATTCCGGAAGTCCACTTCGTACAGAAGGGCGAAAACGCCATCGGCACAGAGGTCACCATCTCCTATAAGGGCAATACCGAGACCGTACACGGAGACGGAAACGGCCGTCTGGATGCGGTTTCCAACGCCGTAAAGGCACATCTGAACATGGACTTCGCACTGACCACCTATACCGAACACGCTCTGGAAGTGCGTTCCAGCTCCAAGGCTGTGGCATATGTGGGACTGGAAAAGGACGGAAAGACCTATTGGGGCGTGGGTATCCACTCGGATATCATCAACTCCTCCATCTCCGCATTCCTCAGCGCACTGAATGCCATGATCGCAGGTCTGGAGAAGTAATTCTGATTTGCAATAACGCTGTTTTCCACATTTGAGTCATCCACTGTGGAAAACGGTACAATAGAAAGAGAAAGCCGCCGTGCAGTGAATGTTACTGCACGGCGGCTTTTTGTATTGTCTCAGCGTTTTTTAGAAGTAGGTCGCCATGGCTACCAGGAACATAGCGTCCATGCTGTACCACTTGCCCTTGTACTGGAACACGATGAAGTCCTCGGACTCGTTGTCCTTTTTCTCATCGGAGCGATAGCGTACTTTCAGCTCGTATTTCACGCCCTTTTTTACTTCCAGATCACTGGCATCCTCAAAGTCGAAGTAGTCGGCGAAGTCGTTCTTGTCCAGCTTTTCCTTGTCCTCAAAGGTGACCTTGATGTCGTCGTATTCGTCATAGTATTTGTCCAGATAGTCCTGCACATCGTTGGTCAGTTCCTTGCGGCTCAAATCGTTGTCATCCATCAGTTCTTTCAGATAGTCCTTGGGGACGGTTGCCATCAGATCCTTGGCATCGCAATTCTCGATGGCTTTGTAATAGTCCTTGACCACGCTCTTGGAGCTGCTGCCGAAAAAGGAGCAGAGCAGGACGATCACCAGGACGGCTGTCACCACGATACAGCCTGCCGCAATGAGCAGTCCCTTGGTGTTCATGCCCAGGAACGGCTTTTTGCCGCCCGGAACGGCAGTCACTGCATCTGCGCCCATGCCGTCCGGCTGCTGGGGCTGTTGGGGCTGTTGGGGTGTTTCGTTTTTCGTGCCGCAGTTCGGGCAGAACTCGTCTTGCGGATTCAGTTTCGCTCCGCAGTTTTTGCAAAATGTCATGTGTTTTCCCTCTCCCTATCGTTTGTCGTTTTTCACCATTTGCCGCAGTTTTGCGAAGGCGGCATCCTCGCCCTGTTCCGCCAGGATGGTCAGCAGTTCTGTCAGCTGCCGCTCGGTCTCCGGATGGAGCATCCCACGCTTTTTGGAGGTGGAACGCTGGAAATAGTCCAGGGGACAGGTCTGGTCGTAGCGGTCTTGCAGATAGATCTTGCTGGCAGCCACCCGGTCACAGAACATCTCTGCCAGAAAGCGCACCGGCATTTCCACCGGCTCGACCCGTTTGGTTTTCGGGTTATAGTCCGACCAGTACTCGAAGTGGTGGCGGTTGCGCCCCTTGTGGTGCATCCACGCCAGAGAATAGCCGTATGCCTCACGTTCGGCTTCGTTGGGGCTGCGTTTGCCGTCCTCATAATAGCGGACACCCTGCCAGAACTCTGTGGGGCTGTACTTGGAAAGATCGTGGCGCAGTCCCTGCCAGAAGATCCCCGCTTTGCGGCAGTGCCGGATAACGGCGTGCCGGTGCCGGGTGATGGTGGAAAGATGTCCCCAGAAAGAATGCCAGCCCATAACAAGAACCTCCTCTGTGTGGAATACCTCTTTCAGTATACCGCTTTTGGAAGGAAAAGTCAAGGTTTATGTGGAAAGAAGAATTCACGCCTCAGTCAGCCTTACGGCTGCCAGCTCCTCTAAAAGAGGAGCCTGGAAAAAGTCTCCTCTTTTAGAGGTGATTCCCCACGGGGTGGGGAAATGTCACCGTAGGTGACA
>ERZ773107.1920-NODE-1920-length-16979-cov-14.571496_pt1 | contig 16979 bp, 21 predicted proteins | sample MGYA00580571_ERZ773107 | MGnify/ENA primary metagenome ERZ773107 (study PRJEB29015, sample SAMEA2737843) | human gut metagenome | biome: human gut; feature: human-associated habitat; material: faeces | place: China | collected 2012 ... | reverse complement strand
AGAGCTTCTTTGTCGGGATCTTATGCAGCAGCTCCTGAAACCAGCCGAAGGGACAGAGGAAGCCACAGATAAAGCGTCCCAGCAGGACTCCCAGCAGAATGAGAAAGCCTGTGATATAATAGGAGAAGCTGAACTTGGACGAGCCCACCACCGCCTGAAACGCTCCGATGGGGCAGGCCCCGGAGGCCGCCGGACAGGAGTAGCAGTTCAGCCCCGGCACGCAGACGGTTTTCCCAGCGCCCTGATACAGTCCTCCCTTGAGGAAGTTCGGCAGATGCAGGTTGGTCAGCAGCGTCGCCCCCGCCTGAATCCAGCCCCGGAAGCGGGACATGGTCTGTGAAACGCCTGAAAACTTTTTACCCAATGCCCACACACTCCAGACATAATTTGATTGCTTTGCTCAGCACTGTCGCCGCCTCGCCCCGCCAGACGCCGAAGAACAGCATGGCGGCTCCGGCCATCAGCAGCGCGATCTGCGCCGCAGCCTTTTTCCCGCAGCTCATTTTTCATCACCCTTTCCGATTTTGTGCCCCCATCATAGCACGGGAGAGTTAAAGTCTCTGTTAAGAACGAAAACTTAACGCAAACCTTATCTATTTCTGCTATAATGAAAGCAACACAAAAAACAAAGAAATATAAAGGAGGGCTCTCATGCACCTTTTAGTAATTGAAGATGAACGCGCCCTGTGCGAGACCATCGTCCGCAGCCTGCGGCGGCTGGCCTACAGCGTGGACTACTGCTACGACGGGGAGAAGGCTCTGGAGTTGCTGGGCGTGGAGCGCTACGATCTGGTACTTCTTGATCTGAATCTGCCGAAAAAGGACGGCATGACGGTGCTGCGCACCCTGCGGCAGACCGACCGGGAGACGCGGGTGCTGATCCTCTCCGCCCGCAGCGAAGTGGAGGACAAGGTGCAGGGGCTGGATGCCGGGGCGAACGACTATCTGGCAAAGCCTTTCCACTTGGCGGAGCTGGAGGCCCGCATCCGCAGCCTGACATTGCGGCAGTTCACCCAGCAGGATGTGCTGCTAAGCTGCGGAGGCCTGACCTTTGACACCCGCTCCCGTATCGCCGCCGTCAACGGGCAGACGCTGACGCTGACCCGCAAGGAAACGGGGATCCTGGAATACCTGATGGTGCATCAGGGGCGGCCCGTGAGTCAGGAGGAGCTGATGGAGCATGTTTGGGACAACAGCGTGGACAGCTTCAGCAATTCCATTCGCGTCCACATCTCCGCCCTGCGCAAAAAGCTCCGCGCCGTGCTGGGCTATGACCCCATCCGCAACCGCATCGGCGAGGGCTATCTGATGGGAGGCGAGGAGGAATGAAGCGGCTTTCCCTGCAGTGGCGCATCACGCTGATGTCCGTCCTGCTCATCGGCATCACCTGCGTGGCCATGAATTTGCTGCTGTGCTCCTCCGGTGTGTACTATATGGACACCATTGCGGACAGTTTACAAGGCGGCGGCACGGTGATCCTGAATGATGGCGGAGCGGCGAGCTTTGACCCGCAGCTCATAGCGCCCAACGAGGAGTTGACCATCGTCGTCGATGGGGTGCAGGGGCGCTTCCGCACCACCAACTGGTACATCACGGCGGCGGTAACGCTGCTCAGCGGTATCCTCGCCTATTTCGTCAGCGGACGCGCTCTCAAGCCCCTGCGCAGCTTTGCCTCGCAGGTGGAGCAGGTGCAGCTGAACAATCTTGCCGATATGAGGATCGATGAAGATGCTATTTCGGAGTTCCGGCAGCTGAGCCGCTCGTTCAACCAGATGCTGGAGCGGCTGAACAACGCCTTTTCCGCCCAGCGGCAGTTCACCGGCAACGCCGCCCACGAGCTGCGCACGCCACTGGCACTAATGCAGGCGCAGTTGGAGCTGTTTTCCGCGGAGCATCCTGATGTGCGACCGGAGACGGCGGAGTTCCTCACGCTTTTGCGTGAGCAGACGGAACGGCTGATACAGATGACCAGGACACTGCTGGAGATGAGCAATTTGCGGCAGGTGGCGCGGAACGAGCGGATCCAGCTCGCTCCCATGATCGAGGAGATCTTCACAGATCTTGCGCCGCTCTCAGATAAGCTCGGCGTCACGCTGACGGCGGAGGGCGACGGCATTATGACCGGCAGCGATGCACTGATCTACCGGCTGATCTTCAACCTGACGGAGAATGCTGTCAAGTACAACCGGCCGGGCGGCTCGGTACGGGTTTCTGTCACTCAGGAGTTGGAAAAGCTTCTGCTCCGCGTCTCCGACACCGGCTGCGGCATCCCGGAGGAGTATCAGCGCAGTATCTTCCAGCCCTTCTTCCGGGTGGACAAGTCTCGCAGCCGGGAATACGGTGGCGCAGGACTGGGGCTCTCACTGGTATGGGAAATCGCTGACCTCCACGGCGGCTCCGTTTGGGTGGAGAAAAGCTCGGAGAAGGGCACTACCATTGCGGTGGGGTTGCCAACGCAACAATCAACGAAGCCCTAAAACCCTTTTATTCGTTTTTCGCCGCTCCGCTTGCCGCCCTGCGGCGTTCCTCTCCGTATAGGGCGGTCAGCGGGAAAGAGAAGCGTCCCTTTTCAATCTCAAATTCCTTGCAGCCCGTGTCCGGGTCTACGTCCGTCAGCTTACAGACGGCAGGGTGTTTGCGGCTGTATGCAATCAGCCTGTTTTTGAGGTCGGTGTTGTGGGTGCGGATGAAGATGGTGGGGCCTTTCTCGTCAAAATAGATTTCTGAGCGGTCTATACAGAGAAAGACTACCGCTGCAAAGGTATCGCAGGGCATCTGCTCAATATGGTTGTGGAAGATATGAAAGCCAAGGGAATCACTCCGATTTATCTGGTTACCGACCATACCTCTTTTTATGAAAGATACGGTTGGGAGTTCCTGTGCATGGTACAGGGAGACGGCGAAGACCATATGACAAGAATGTATATTCATCGGTAAATTCCAGTTGATATTCCACTTATTTTAGGAAATTTAATAACTATTATATTTGATTATCAAATTCTTCGCAAACCCTTGAAAACACTAAGTTTGTAGCAAGTGTACTTTCCCTTACTCTTTCCCTTGTGTTACATTCTCCCATTAGCTTTCATGAACCTTAATATGGGAAAAATTAAGGGAAAGAAAATTTCATAACACAGTATAACATATAAGATTCTTTGGAATTGTAAACCACAAGTAGCCTGTATGCTTTATTTTACATACAGGCTACTTAATCAAAATCACCATAATTGATCAAGCAAGTTTTTTTAATATACCTCGGAGTCATTTTCGTTCGATCTTTCATCGCTAATTAAATTTCTCTGAAGTGATAGCAGATAACAGATTGGCAGGTTTTTCTAAAAAATAATCTGCTTTTATGTGCTTATTATGACTGCCCCATACTGCTAAAGCAAAATCAATTCCCGCATTTTCCGCACATTTACTGTCATATTTGCTATCTCCGATATAAAGTACTTTCCTATGGTCTGTTTTTGATAATTCCACATATTTCAAAATCGGTGCGGCATTGGGTTTATGTTCCTGTGTATCGTCTGCACATATGATTGTTTTGAAATAATGACTGATACCAAACGGACAAAAATCATGTGTAAATTCTTCCCTTGTCTTTGATGTGACAATCCCCATTTCATAATCCAGACTTAGAAGATTTTTCAATAATTCAACGATTCCGTCAAATACTTTAATGTTATTTGTATAGTTACGCATATTTTTATCCCATAATTCTATCGCATAGGAAGTGTCTTTTATCGCAAGTTTTTTCAAAGCGTCTGTTCCTGTAATCCCTAACGCAAATCTTAGTTCAGAACATGGTATCTCTCTCCCGGACAATCCCTTTATAGTTTCCTGTAAAGAATGTAATACAGCATATTCCGTATCAATCAGAGTGCCGTCAATGTCAAAAACGATATGCTTATACTTCATGCTGCCACCTTTCCCTGTCTGTATCAAAATAACGTATCACCCTGCATGGATTTCCTACCGCAACACAATTAGGCGGGATAGGGCGGGTAACTACACTTCCGGCCCCTATCACGCTGTTTTTTCCTATAGTGACTCCGGGCAGAAGAATACAGCCGCCGCCAATCCAGACATTACTTTCTATTTCTATCGGACGTGCATAGGTTCTAAAAAATGTTGTCTGACGTTCCCTCCAATCCGGCACAAACCTTTCCTGTGGTAAGACAGGGTGTGAAGATGTATAAATCTGCACATTTGACGCAATCAATACCCTGTCGCCAATTCGGATAGTTTTGTTATCCACAAAGGTACAATTCATATTGACGATCACATCATTTCCCAAAAAAATATTTTTTCCATAGTCGCAATGAAAAGGCGTGTCGATTGCCACATTTTCCCCTATTCCGCCCAACAGCTCCCGAAGAATGGAAGTGCGTTTTTCTGTATCTCTATAATCAGAAAAATAATATTTCCGTGTTAATTCCCTTGTGCGGGCAATCTGCTTTAACGTATCGCTGTCCGCTGTTTCCAAAAAATCACTGGATTCGTAATACACAATATCCCCCCTTAACGAAAACTGTTTTCCATAACGCCCGGAAGCAGGGCATAGATAGAACAGCCAATCTGATCCTCAAACCGTTCTTTAATCTCTAAAATCTTTTTCCATCTGTCTATTGTCGCTGGGTGAACGCCGTATCGCATTGTCACGTCTACAAATCTCTTTTCCAAAAGACAGAACCCCGAAGGCATAGCCAATGCGTCACATAACTGTACAAGACGGTCATAATCATCATATACCGCATTTGCAACAAATTCTTTCATAAACAGGTAATCCTCATCACTGACATCAAACTCTCCGATAGATGTGGCAATATCCTGTATCATAAATGCGTGGGATATACATATTTGTGCGGCTTTTCCCCACCCACGCTCCATACAGTAACGATAGCCGTCTATCAGATGCCTTTCCGAACTCACTCCGGCATAACGTCCAATATCGTGTAACAGCCCGAAAATATACGCCTGTTCAGAAGATAAATCTTTACAGTGTGACGCAATGTTTTTACAGGCTTCGGCTACATACCGGGAATGTTCTGCCCATGCTCCCGGATTGGATTCTGCCGCTTCCCTTAATGCCAGTTCTGCGGTCTGAATGTTCAACTCCATTTTTAACTCCGTTCAAAAGGGCGGGGCTGGAAGATAAACTGTCCAGCCCCTTTATGATGAAATATTTACAGATAAATCAGCAATCCCCGGCATAGTACGAAACAATGTTCATATAGTCCGTTGGATTCGGAACTTCTAAAACAAGCCGCAAACAGTTTTTGTTTTGGGAGTATTGCCGCCACAAACTGCCCTGTATCTTTTCTTCCCCATTGATGTTTTGTTTTTTACCATCCGGGCAGAGCATATTTACTTTGCCGGAACAGCTATTGACCGTATCTAAAAAAATTTTCATGTTCAGAATGTTCAGTTTTACCACTTTGCACTCACCTCCTGTAAATGACGGATTTACTTTACAGGTATCATTATAATGCAAAAGGAATAGAAAAAATATTTCTTTTCTGCCCTTATCTATCACTATTCTGCCATTTTCTCCGATATTCTGTGGGTGAACAATGTGTGTATTCTCGAAAAACCTTTCCAAAATAACTGCTACTCCCCAAACCGCACTCATGGCTGATAACGGTAACTGCTTCCTGCCCCTTTGCTAGCATCTGACAGGCAGCTTGCAGACGGTAAGCCTTTATATACTCTATGGGTGTCATGTGCAGACAGTCATGGAACACTCTATAACACTCCCTTTCGCTTAGGTATGCTGCTGCCGCAAGTTCCGGGATAGAGATTTTCTCTCTGTAATGTTCGTGAATATATATCATCATCAGCTTTATTTTATCGTTGCTTTTATTATGTTCCCCCTTTTTTTCACGCATAGGACGGGATAGTTCAAAAAGCATGAGCCATATTTCTGTTAGGGTTTCCCGCAGTTTTATTTCATATCCAAATTCATCACTGGATAAACGAAATGAAGCGGCAAGCAGTTTCAAAATCCTTTCTTCTTCTGCATTGCCTGGAAAAAGCGGAATTACCTCAATCTGTGGGGCTGTTATGATAGGCGCAATATATTTTTGTTCAATCCTGCTTCCCTGTTCCCCGGCAAGTAGGGAAACATCGAAAATATGAAGTAGCTGTATATTCTTTTCTTTCTGCGATATTGCTTTTGTCATATGGAGTACATTGGAATTTACTATGCCGCCGCTTCCAGCCGGAAACAACAGTTTTCCTCCCGGCGTATCATATTCAATGCTACCACTTTCCATATAAAAAAGTTCCACTGTCTTGTGCCAGTGCCACGGTACATAATGTCCGATATACTTGTCAAGTTCTGCCCTTGAAGCGATATAGGGAAAATCTTTTTCAAAACCGGGAAGCAGTTCTTCCTTGCTTCCAGTATAAAATTCAATGCTATGGATATTTTTCATGTCTGTTCACCTGCACATCTGCGATTTTGTATCTGCTTTATGGATTAAATATACTAGAATAGCTCGGTAATTGTCAATCAATCAAAACAGATTCATTTGGAAGATTATAAAAAATAGTGTTAAAAATCAAAGAACAGTTTGTCAAGCGGAATTCGCTGTTTGTGGGGAAGCATTCTCAAGAAAACTGCGCTATACTTTTCTTCGGAGGGATATAAAAATGGATCAAATCAAAATCGGAAAATTCATAGCCGCCCTGCGAAAAGAGAAAGGTTTGACGCAGGAACAGCTCGGAGAGAAGCTCGGCGTGACCAACAAAACCATTTCCCGTTGGGAGAACGGTAACTATATGCCCGATGTCGAAATGCTGTCGCTGCTGTCAAAAGAATTCGGTGTCAGCATCAACGAACTTGTAAGCGGAGAACGGCTTGCCACAGAGGACTTCCAGAAAGCCGCTGATGATAATCTTGTGACTGCACTGGATAACAGTACATTTACGCTGAAAGAAAAGATAGCGTTTTTTAAGAAAAAATGGCTGAAAGAACATATTGCAACGATTGTCCTGCACGTTGTGGCGTGGATTGGTATTATCGTATGGACAGCGCAAAAATTGCGAGGAAGCGATGCATATCCGCTTCTGGGCACAATCGGCAGTATGCTTGCCATACTTTTCTATATGGTACTGCGCAACCGCATGATGATATATGTGGAAGATCACGCATATCGGGCAACGCCGGACAAGGAAAACGAAACGAAAAATACCTGACATCACAACAGTTTCAAAAGGAGAAGATAATCTTACCCTTTTACGCCGGTATTGCGGAAAGCTGCATATTGTGTTTTTGCCACAAGTTTTGAATTTTGAGGATGAGTTGGTTCGATACACGGATGTAAAAAATGCTGCTGAATTGACGCAGAGCAGAAGCATCCGGAATTTCAAAACCGGCTTTTGCAAGTCGAAAGCAAAGGACTGCCGGGCTATGCTGGAGAGGCACAGGCTGAACACCAAACAGCTTTGGACAACGAAAGTTCCGGAAATATTCTCGTTTGCAGCAGGAAACAGCGACCAGATAAAAGTGAAGTAGGATCGTAAAGCACGGAGTACCCAATGCGCACTTACGCAAGCAGTGGGTACTCTTTTTGACTTATAAAAAATTGACGTTTAGGGGTCTTAGGGTCTGCCCTGACAAGTGGGCGTTTGGTACACCAAATGCTGTGCTTGCGGGTACTATTCTGTAGCTGATGCACTGCAGAGAAAATTGACCTTAACCGCAGCTTTGGAAGCCTGCTGAAGATAAGAAACCACAGCGCCATAAAGCACAAAATCGGGCGTTCTCGACAAAGAGGAACGCCCGGCCATCAGGGGTTATTGATAGAGTGAATTTTAAAGTTATCTCCTAACGGTTTCGCCTTGCATCGAAGTGCCTTTTCCCCACGGCCCTGAGCTGCTGTGGGTAAGAAGCACAAAAGAAACAAGACATAGAAAGGTTTTTTGTCACAGATGCGGTTGTTTTGTCAAAAGCCTTGCAAAATATGCGATTTTGTGTTATTATTTTAGTCCAAAAACGCAAAGACTACAATACAATAACACATCGCTGTCGCAAGTATGGTTCAGCAAGCGCTGATTTTTGCTGCGCAGCAAAAGCATTTATCCCACAGCAATTATGGCGTCGGTTCTTGTGGGCCGACGCCTTTTCTATGCAAAAAGGAGGCTTGTATGGCCTTATCCGTAAAAACAAAAGAGCATATCCGCCGCCGGGCGGCGGTGCTGGGCCCCAAGTGGGGCGCACTGCTGGGCGGCGCGGCGGCGCTGGCGCTGGCCATCGGATTTACCGGCACGGCGCTGCGGTTCGTCACGGTCGTGGACTCCCACGGTGGCACAACCCGCATCCTGACGGCGTCCACCGAGCTGGAGGACGTCCTGCAGAAGGCCGAGACCCCGGCCTTGGGCGAGAACGATGAAGCCGTCTGGACGGAAACCGCGGACGGCGAACGGCTGGACATCCTGCGCGCCTACACGGTCAGCATCACGGCGGACGGCAGTGAGCAGACCATGACGCTGACCGGCAGCCACACCGCCGCGGAGCTGCTGGCGGCGGCGGGCGTGGCCTACACGGAGGATGACATCCTGACCCCCGGGGCGGAGGAGATTGTCCCCGAGGGCAGCAATGTGACGTTGCAGCGCGTAAGCTACGTGGAGTACACCGTGAACGAGACAATTCCCTCCGCGGTCGAGAGCCTGCCCACAAGCCTGCTCTACCGCAAGCAGGACAAGGCGCTGACCGTGCAGGAGGGCAGCGACGGTCTGGACACGGTCAGCTACCGCGAGACGTGGGTGGACGGCCAGTGGGCCTACACCGAGGAGCTGAACCGCGCCACGCAGATTGGTATGATTCCCACCGTGCAGAAGGTCTATGGCGAGCAGGTTCCTGTCTCGTCTTTTGTCGGGCCGGAGATTGTGGACGGTGCGCCCGCCGAGGGTGTGGCCGCAGTGTACACGAACCAGCGCTCCACCGGGTATTCGGCGTCGGCCACGGCCAAGGGGGCCAGCGGCCGCCGTTTGACCTACGGCACCGTGGCGGTCAACCCCAACATCATCCCCTATGGCTCACTGATGTACATTACCAGCGATGATGGTCAGTTTGTCTATGGCTACGCCTACGCCGCAGACACCGGCACGGCGATGATGCAGGGGACGGCGTTTGTTGACCTGTACTATGAAACCTATGATGAGTCGGTTACAAGCGCGGTAATCCCGGTAACGGTCTACGTGCTGGACGATGAGACCGCCGCGCAGTATAAAGAGCAGAACGATGCGATTCTGGAAGCGGACACGGTGGCAGGGCGGTAAAAACTGAGGCAAATAATAAATAAGAAATAATAAATAAGAAATAAGGTGGAGTTTTCGCCCGGAGGGCGAAAACAAAAAGGCAGGAGGCCGCGCCGGGGAAGAGCATCCGGCGGGCAATGCCCGCCCCTACATATGCTCCACAAACAAAAATGAAAACGGCATCTGTACTTTTCATCGTACAGATGCCGTTTTTGTATGTTCTGCTTTACTGTTACTTCGTGCCGAAGATACGGTCACCGGCGTCGCCCAGACCGGGGATGATGTAGCCGTTGTCGTTCAGCTTCTCGTCCAGTGCGCCGACATAGATGTCCACATCGGGGTGGGCCTCATGCAGCGCCTTCAGGCCCTGCGGGGCGGCAACCAGACCGATGAACTTGATGTGCTTGGCGCCGCGCTTCTTGATCTGGCCGATGGCGTCACAGGCGCTGCCGCCGGTGGCCAGCATCGGGTCCAGAACAAAGACCTCGCGCTCGTTGATGTCGTTGGGCAGCTTGCAGTAATACTCAACCGGCTCCAGCGTCTCCTCGTTGCGGTACATACCAATGTGACCGACCTTGGCGGCGGGAATCAGGTTCAGCATACCATCGACCATGCCCAGACCGGCGCGCAGGATGGGAACCAGCGCCAGCTTACGGCCGGCCAGAACCTTGGTGCGGGCCAGCGCCACAGGGGTCTCGACCTCGACCTCCTCAGTGGGCAGGTCGCGGGTGGCCTCGTAGCAGAGCAGCATCGCAATCTCGCTTACCAGATCGCGGAACTCCTTGGTGCCGGTGTTGCGGTCACGCAGCAGGCTGATTTTGTGCTGAATCAGGGGATGGTCAACAATTTCAACAACGCTCATGGTCAGAATCTCCTTGCAAATCAAAATTATTCAGCCTGCCGGGCAGGCAACGAAACATAGGAATCAATGGTTTTCCAGCGCCATCATCTTGTCGATGCGGTTCTGGTGGCGGCCGCCCTCAAACTCGGCGTTCAGGAAGGCGTCCACAATCTGGCAGGCAAGGCCTGCGCCCACCACACGGCCGCCCAGGCAGAGCGCGTTGGCGTTGTTGTGGCGGCGGGTGAACTCTGCGCTGAAGGTATCACTGCAGCAGCAGGCGCGGATGCCCTGCATCTTGTTGGCGCACATCGACATACCCACGCCGGTGCCGCAGCACAGGATTACCAGTGCGCAGCTGCCGTCCTGCACGGCCTTGCAGCCCTTGGCGGCAAAGTCTGGGTAGTCCACGCTGGCGGTGGAATCGGTGCCAAAGTCGGTGTAGGCCAGACCCAGCTCATCCAGATGTGCCTTGATGGCCTCCTTCAGCTCATAGCCGCCGTGGTCGGCAGCAAGTGCAATCGGTTTTTCAAACTTCATTATTTTGTTTCCCCTCGTTCTTTTCGCGTTCGGCGCGCTCGCGCTCGGCCTGACTTAAACGGTGGTAATCCGGCAGCAGGGCTGCGGGCGGCACACATTCGCCGCGCTCCCACATGGCTTTGGCGGCCAGCGCCACGCCCGCACCCCGCAGAATCTGCAGGGCGGACGGCGCTGCGGCCACGCCGGGCACGCTCTTATAGACATTGTAGCACAAACTTGCGCCATCGCCAACAAAAAACAGCGGTTTTTTACAGCTTTGGACAAAATTTTCCAAAGAAGCAATCGGCGCGGCGGCATCCTCGGTCAATCGGTCGTGGGTGGCAAGGTCAAAGGCACCCCAATACACCTGCCCGCGGCGGGCGTCCTGCGCGCCAATCACCGTGCCCTCGCCCGCAAGGCCATACGCCAGCGCCGCCATGGTGGAGACGCCCGCGCAGGGAAGCTGCCGCGGCAGGGCCAGACCCTTGATGACCGCCAGCCCGATGCGCAGCCCGGTAAAGCTGCCGGGGCCGTTGGTCACGCCCAGCACATCCAGCTCATCCACGGTCAGGCCGCTGGCCTTCAGCGCAGTGTCAATCATGGGCAGCAGGGTCTCGCTGTGGGTCAGGCCATTGTTGCACTGTGCCTCATACAGCAGGGTATCATCCCGCAGCACGGCCACGGCGGCGGTCTTTCCGGCGGTGTCTACAGCCAGTAAATTCATACAATCACCTGTTTTATTCGTTGTTCGCTATTGTGATTTTTCTTGTGTTCTCGTCCAGACGCTCAATGTGGATCCGGATGGGATTCTCGAGCGCCAGCAGCTCGGCGCAGTTCTCGCTCCACTCACAGGCAACCACAGCGCCCATGTCCAGATAGTCATAGAACCCGGCGGCGGCCAGATCGTTTTCGGTCTGGATGCGGTAGAGGTCAAAATGTGCAAAGGGGCGCGGCCCGCGGTAATAGTTCACGATGGCAAAGGTCGGGCTGGATACCGGGTCGGTGCAGCCCAGCCCCTCGGCAATGCCCTGACAGAACGCGGTCTTGCCCGCGCCCAGCCCGCCCGTGAACGCAATCAGCGCACCGGCCGGCAATGTCTTGGCAAATTCCCGCCCAAGGGCCACGGTTTCCTTCCGCGAATGGGTCACAAATTCCTGCATAAGCAAGCTCCTTGTTCCGGGCCGCATAAATCTGCGGCCATACTCATATATATTATAGTACAGAATTTCCCATTTGTAAAATTTAATCTGTAAGTTGGCAAAATCTGTCGATTGCGGTATAATGATGCTGACCAGGGTGTATCTGATAAGTCAAAAGTGCTGGAAAATTCGCTAAAAAGCAACAGCTGCAAGGATGAGCAACGCAGCAGATGTGCTTTTTAGTAGAATTGAACAGTGCTGAGGACTTTTCAGATACATCCCAAATAAGAACAAGGAGGCTGCCTGATGTATCCGCTTATCCGCCGGTATCTGCGCCGGGTCGATGTGTTTTATCTGCTGCTCTGCGCGGCGTGCTCGGCGCTCAGCGTGGTGGTGCTGGTCTCCATCGGGCAGACACAGCTGGGTTCCAACAACAAGGCGTCTGTGCAGCTTATCGCCAGCCTGCTGGGCATGATGCTGGCGGTGATTTTCTCCACGGTGGACTACCACGCGCTGGCCCACGCATGGCCGCTGCACGCCACAGTGGCGTGGGGGCTGGTGCTGCCCACGTTGTTTTTGCACAACGTAAACACCGGGCTGGTCACCATCGGGTATGATGCGGGCGGCACCTCCAACTACAGCTGGTACCGGGTGGGCGGTATGACCTTCCAGCCGGCGGAGCTGGCAAAAATCAGCTTTATCCTGACGCTGGCGCTGCATCTGAGCCGGGTGCGCGGGCAGGTCAACCGGCCCAAGAACCTGCTGCTTCTGCTTTTGCACATTGCGCTGCCCGCGGCGGCCATCCACATCCAAGGCGATGACGGCACAGCGCTGGTTTTTCTGGGAATTGGGTTGATTATGCTCTGCGCGGGCGGGCTTTCCCACTGGCTGGTGGCGGCGGGGCTGGCCGCGGGCGTGCTGGGCGGCGGTGCGCTGCTGGCGCTACGCCCCGGTATTCTGAAGGGTTACCAGTTCAAGCGGATTCTGGCGGTGCTCACGCCCGATGACCCCGCGCTGGCGGACATCACCTACCAGCAGAACAAGGGGGCTATGGCCATCGGCACCGGCGGGCTGACCGGGCAGGGGCTTTTTTCCGGCGAGCATATCTTTGTGCCGAACGCTTGGAATGACTTTATCTTTGCGTATCTGGCCAACGTGCTGGGCTTTGTCGGCGCGGCGCTGGTGCTGGTGCTGCTGCTGGCGCTCTGCCTGCGCACACTGCGCATCGGTCTGCAGTGCCCTGATGCGCTGGGCTGCAACATCTGTGTGGGCATTTTTGCGGCGCTGTTTTTGCAGTGCGTCATCAATCTGGGTATGAATTTACAGGTGCTGCCGGTCATCGGCGTCACGCTGCCGTTTTTTTCGGCCGGTGGGTCGAGCGTGGTTATGATGTATCTCTGTGTCGGCATTGTGCTGAGCGTGGCCATGAACACCCGCCGCAGCAAGCTGGATATGCAGCGGATTTTATAAAGGAAAGCGGGTGCTGTGCGGCACCCGCTTTTGTGTTATTCAGCAGCTTTGGGGTCAGGCGCGAACAAACCGGGGATAAGGCAGAGTGCCGCTGCGCCGACAACGATGAACACCGTGCGGGACAGCCAGCTCATGCTGCCGCCCAGCAGCCAACCCACCGCGTTGAAGCCCCATATGCCGTAGATGCCCCAGTTGATGCCGCCGATGATGGCCAGCAGCAGCAAAACCTTTTTGAAACAAGACATGGATGATACCCTCCTTTGTGGGAGAGTATGTGCGGGGATGTGTGGATTTATGCGCGGCTGAAGCGGGAGCCGCGACTTACCGCCGCATCCCTTTCACGGTTCATTCGCAGGGAAAAATCCTGCCCCCTTCGCGGGGCGTCGAGGACGCCGCCCTCTACACATTCCTTGTCGTAAACCTTCCGCCTATTTGTAGGGGCCGCATACAGGCGGCCCGCCAACCTTAACGCCATATCCGGCTTACGCATCGTCACCATGTAGTGGCCGGGCATGCCCGGCCCGCAGTTTTGCCATAAGTACCCGCTTATCCTTACAAACTGGAAATTGTCAAATTCTTTGTAATAGGGTAATCCTAATCTATAAATTACCATTTAGTCATTGCATTTTTTATAAAGAAAAACAGCTACGATCCATGCAAAAATAATAGTAAATATACCTGTTTCACTCACAAAAAACATTTTGTTATTAGCAACGGTTACTGTTCCAAAAATCAACTGGTCAAAAGTATTATGAGCTGCATGCAAAAAGATAGCAGGCCAAATACTTTTTGTTTTTATCGTTATTATTCCGTAAATCATTCCAACAGGTATAATCATAAAAAGAAAAGCCGGAACAGAATACCATGCGGGAGTTCCCGGCATATACAGACCTGATATAAGAATAGGCAAGTGCCATACACCCCAAAATATAGAAGTATATATTAGTGCCTTTTTTATTCCTACTCTTTCTAAGGCAGCTGGAACTAAATAACCTCTCCACCCAATTTCCTCACCGATAGCTGTAATCAAGCCTATGAAAATCCCAACAACAGACATAAGAACCAACTGAATGACGGATGCTTTACTCATATCTAAACTATTGGGAAAAGCAATCCAAAAAAGCACATATGGTATTCCTATGTAAACTGCCGGAATTAAACAAGATAATAGTATCCATTTAATTGATGTCTTCTGAAATCCAATACTCTGAAGTAATTTTTTGAATGATATTTTTCCGTTACTTTCTTTCTGCGATATACATCCTGCAATTATTGCCGCTATTGTGGGAACCCACATTAAAAAAACAGCTAACCCCATAGCTCTTAGTGCAATAACTATCGTTTCGAATATTGCACTAACTGAAATGACTATTACTAAAAAAAGTGTAACTGATTTATTCGTAAACATTTTTTTCTGTTCATCCATTACTTTTTCCTTCTTTCATAATTCCGATTTGTCCTCCTGATCATATCACAAAAAAGCGCTCATGCCAATCCCGGCATGAGCGGTGTTTGTATTGCAATTAGTTCTTCAGTGCCTGCATCGGGGCGGGGATGCGGCCGCCGCGGTGAATCATAACCGCGGGGCTGAACCGGCTGATGGGCATAATGGGGGCGTGGCCCAGCAGGCCGCCGAAGTCCAGCACGTCACCAGCCTTGTGGCCGATGGCGGGAATCACGCGGACGGCGGTGGTCTTGCTGTTCACCATGCCGATGGCGGCTTCATCCGCAATCAGGCCGCTGATGACTTCGGCCGTGGTGTCACCGGGAATGACCACCATATCAATGCCGACCGAGCAGACGGCGGTCATGGCCTCGAGCTTTTCCAGCGTCAGGCTGCCGCAGTTGGCGGCGTTGATCATACCGTCATCCTCCGACACCGGGATGAACGCGCCGGACAGGCCGCCGACGTGGTTGGACGCCATAACGCCGCCCTTCTTGACGGCATCGTTCAGCAGGGCCAGGCAGGCGGTGGTGCCACAGCAGCCGCAACTCTCGAGGCCCATCTCCTCGAGAATGTTCGCCACGCTGTCTCCGATGGCGGGCGTCGGGGCCAGAGACAGGTCGATGATGCCCGCAGGCACGCCCAGACGCTCGCTGGCAAGGTTGGCTACCAGCTGGCCGAGGCGGGTGATCTTGAAGGCGGTGCGCTTGACAAGCTCGGCCACCTCGTCCATCGGGGCGTCCTTGGGCAGCTTGGCCAGCGCGGCGCGGACAGCACCGGGGCCGGAAACACCGACGTGAATCTCGCAGTCGGGCTCGCCTGCGCCGTGGAAGGCACCCGCCATAAAGGGGTTGTCCTCGGGCGCATTGCAGAAGACGACCAGCTTGGCGTCACCCATGCACATATTGTCCTTGGTCAGCTCGGCGGTCTCGCGCACAACCTGCCCCATCAGTTTGACGGCGTCCATATTGATGCCCGACTTGGTCGAGCCGATGTTGACGCTGGAGCAGACGATGTCCGTCTCGGCCAGGGCGCGGGGGATAGCCTCAATCAGGCGCTTGTCGCCCGCGGAGAAGCCCTTGTGCACCAGCGCGCCGAAGCCGCCGATGAAGTTGACCCCCACGGCCTTGGCGGCACGGTCCAGCGTTTTGGCGTACTGCACAGGGTCGGCATCGGGCGCAGCGCCCAGCAGCATGGCGATGGGCGTTACGCTGATGCGCTTGTTGACGATGGGAATGCCATACTCGGCGCTGATGCCGTCCACCACAGGGACAAGGTTGCCCGCCAGACGGACGATTTTGTTGTAGATTTTCTCGCAGGCCTTGTCTGCGTCCGGGTCAATGCAGTCCAGCAGACTGATGCCCAGGGTGACGGTGCGCACATCAAGATTCTCAGCGGTGAGCATCTCGATGGTCTCCATAATATCGTGGCTGTTGATGATTCTCATAGCGCAGCCCCCTCAGATTGTGTGCATGGCGTCAAAGACTTCCTGGCGGGTCACGGTGACCTGCATCTTCATCTCCTGGCCCAGCGTCTGGAAGCGGTCGCGCACCTCGGCGGCACCGGCGGTGCTCTTGCTCAGGTCCACCAGCATAATCATGCAGAACATATCCTGCATAATGGACTGGGAAACGTCCTCAATGTTGATGTTCAGCTCGGCGCAGACGGCGCTGACCTTGGCAACGACACCCACGGTGTCCCGGCCGATGACAGTGATAACAGCTTTCATAAAATAACCCCCTCTACAACTCCGCGGCAAACAGCTGTCTGCCGACGGCATACCGACATTATAACAAATAAACCGGAAAGAGTAAAGAATTTGACGAGAAGTAATACTTTATTTGCGGTGGGTTCTGTGTGCGGGTATGTCCCGCAAACGGCATTTTGTGGGCAATCTCCCCGGGCGGAGCTCCCCTCAAGGGGAGCCTTGGGAACTTTAAAACTCCGCCGAATGTTCCCCGGCGCGGATGTCATCGCGCTGCAGCTCGGCCAACAGCTCGTCCTCGCCGCCGTGCAGCAGCAGCTTAGAACTGTACTGCTCAAACCGTTCGCACTCGTTCTCGGCCAAGAACGGCGCGGAGTCGGGGCCGAGCGCCAGCTCGTTGACAAAGACAACCATCTCCTGCCCGTCCGGGAAGGCCTGCTCCATAAAATCAAAGGCGGATTCCAGCGCATCGCTGGCGGCGGAAACGGCCTCCTCGCGGCGGCGCACCTGACTGTTGAAGGCACCGCGCACCGTGTCAAACGCCTCGTCGGGGTCGGGCTCGCCACTCTGGGCGGTCAGGTGCTTGCTCCACTCCTC
>ERZ773107.1911-NODE-1911-length-17038-cov-6.154979_pt1 | contig 17038 bp, 9 predicted proteins | sample MGYA00580571_ERZ773107 | MGnify/ENA primary metagenome ERZ773107 (study PRJEB29015, sample SAMEA2737843) | human gut metagenome | biome: human gut; feature: human-associated habitat; material: faeces | place: China | collected 2012 ... | reverse complement strand
TGATGCCAATTTTGTTGATTATCGGATCAACAAATGAAGCCAATGCCCGCTCCAAGAAGAAAAAAGGAAAAGCCAAAACTGAACAACAGGCAGACAGTGTACAAAAAAAGAAAAAGAGTGTATACGATAAACTCTTTAAAGACAAAAAGAAACACACTGTTAGTGAAGGAACCATCACCATCCATCAATATGATGCAAAGATTTACTTGGAAATACCGGTTAAATTAATGGGACGTGACTTCCTTGTCCATTCTGCCATCACAGGTTCCAGCGATATATCATTGACAGGAACAAAAGCTGCCCAAAGCAGATATCTGATTATTGACAAAACAGATTCTTTAGTCCTATTCCGAGATCCGAAGTACAACATACGCCTCAACGAAGAAGATGATAATCAGAAAGAAGCTTTCGGCTTATCACGCAGTAATGCCATTTACAAGACATTCCCAATAGAAGGTTATACCAGTGATTCGACATCAGTCGTTTTCAATGCAACCTCCTATTTTGCCTGCTCCAACAAAGATGTACTCAATCTTGCCGGACGTAGTTATGGAGGGATGCTTACAATTATAAGTGCTTCTCCTCAAAGTAAAACTTCTTTCATTGATTCGGCGGATGCATTTGACAATTGTGTTAGTGTTACCCAAAACTGTACAGCAAAATTAAGTATCAGTATCATGGGATTTGTATCCAAAGAACAACCGGAATTAACGATGTCCGTACAAACGACATTAGCTCTGTTAGCAGAAGATAAAATGTCTACCCGCGAGGCCAATCCACGTGTAGGTACAGGTTTTATCTCATATACAGATTATCGCAATGAAAAACGTTTTAAAAAAGGATACTACGTAACCCGCCGTAACATAACCTCACAACAACCTGTTATATTCTATCTTGATACCCTGATTCAAGATAGTTGGTCTCAGGCTATCCGAAAAAGTGCAGACGAATGGAACAAGGTATTCAATGAATTAGGAATGGGAGAACCGATCTTAATAAAACCGTATGAAAAAGATTCGACTTTCCGTGCCAACAATCCAATGATAAACACCATTGCTTTCCTGAACAATAATAATTCGGAAGTCACTGCATATAACGTTACAGACTTACGTACGGGAGAAATACTTAGTACGAAAATAGGTGTACCACGCGACTTAGCATTCAGTGTTCGTCGTAATGGAGTATACCAAATGGCAGAGGTCGATCCGCGCTTCCGGACTTATTACATTGCCGATGAGGTGATCTGTGAGAATCTGACAGCACGTATGCTAAAAGCATTTGGTCTTAGTCTGGGATTGGCAACCAATTTGGCTGGTTCCGCAGCATACTCCCCTGAAGAACTACGTTCTCCTGAGTTTACTCAAAAATATGGTATCACAGCTTCAGTCATGGACAACGTATTATACAATTATCTGGCACAGCCCGGTGATAAAGAAAAAGGAGTAGTATTGATTGTCAATAAACCGGGAGTATGTGACGCATTTACACTCAAATACTTATATGCCACCATCGGTGAAAATGAATCAGACATTTTGAAAAAATGGACTATGGAACACGATGGAGATCCACGATATTTCTATGGAAAACGTTCGCCAGCTTATGCAACAGACCCACGTTGCCAAAACTACGATTTAGGCAATGATCCGATAGCTGCTTTAGATGCGCAAATCTCTCATGTGAAATATATAGTTAAAAACAGTCCGGACTGGTTTCACGATGACAATATTCCCAATGATTACCGGGAACTATTCCCAGACTTTGTAATTATTGAATTAATCAACAAAACACTGTCACCTGTTTCCTCGTACATCGGAGGTATCTATATCAATGAAGCAAATGAAAAAAGTAGCATACCATCCTACAAATCCGTACCAGTAGATATGCAAAGGAAAGTCTTACAAAAGATATTCAGTACATTCTATGATTTAAAATGGCTGGACTCCAATACTGATTTCTTACGTCTAGGAGGTGCTAATCCCGAAATATCGACATGGATTTATAATAACGGTTATCCGATGATGTCATTAATGTTCCGTTTGATGCGTATGGGATTGAGTGTAGAAAAATCAGCCAAGCCTTATACACAAGAAGCTTACTTGAATGATATAGAGAAGCAACTATTCAAAGAATCTTTAAATGGAAAACCGTTAAGTTCTCCTATGATTTCACAAATTTCCGTATATATCAATTCTTTGAAAGGAATGTGCCCGACATTAAAGGCAATAGATAAAGCTGTATCCAAAGGAGTCACCTCCCTAACTGTAAATGAGCGAAACAACCATAAATTACATATGCTAGAATTGCCAACAACCTCTAGTTATGATGTCACATATTCGAAAGTATATGCCGGTATGGAACCGACAAATAGTATAAATTTCTACTCAGGTACAGATATTGAAGCTGTTTGTTATGACAAATTAAAAAGTGCACGCCGCCACTTGATGCAAGCACGTTCATTAGCACGTGACGATATCGAACGTGGAAAATGTGATTATTTAATAACGATGATTGAAAGAGTGTTATAAAAGCATCAATGAAAAACCCTCCTCATAATTCATATTTATGCAGGGGATTAATAAACAGAACTCAATGAGGCTGTCTCAAAAAAAATCTGACTCAGCCTCATTGAATTAATTTCTTTCTTATTCCCATTCTATGGTCGAATTGGGTTTCGGTGACATATCATAGCAGACACGATTTACATTCTTCACTTCTTTCAGAATTCGGTCTGTAATTTTCATTAGAATAGGCCAATCTATCGGTTCGATGGTAGCTGTCATAGCATCTACCGTATTGACTGCACGAATAATTACCGGCCAATCAAAAGAGCGAGCATTATCACGCACACCCACGGATTTGAAATCAGGAACTACTGTAAAGTATTGCCATACTTTCTTGTCCAATCCTGCAATTCGGAATTCTTCACGCAGAATAGCGTCAGATTCACGCACAGCCTCCAGACGGTCACGTGTAATAGCTCCCAAACAACGCACTCCCAAACCTGGTCCCGGGAAAGGCTGACGATAAACCATTTCGTACGGTAAGCCCAACTCCAGTCCACAAGCACGAACTTCATCCTTGAACAATTGACGCAACGGTTCTACCAATTCAAACTTGAGGTCCTCCGGCAAACCACCTACATTATGGTGCGACTTCACCATTTTGGCAGTCTTCGTTCCACTTTCCACAATATCCGGGTAAATAGTACCCTGCCCCAAGAAATCGATACCGTCCAACTTACGTGCTTCTTCCTCGAACACACGAATAAATTCACCACCGATGATTTTACGTTTTTGTTCAGGGTCCGCCACTCCTGCTAATTTATTCAGGAAACGGTCTGTAGCATCCACATAAATAAGATTTGCCTTTAACTGATTGCTGAAAACTTCAACCACATCCTCAGATTCCCCTTTACGCATCAAACCATGATTGACATGCACGCACACCAAGTTATCACCAATTGCTTTCAGAAGCAAAGCAGCAACCACAGAGCTGTCAACACCACCTGACAAAGCCAACAATACCTTTTTATCGCCAACCTGACGCTTAATCAGTTCTATCTGGTCGTTCACAAAGTTTGTCATATTCCAGTTAGCTTCCGCTTTGCAGGTATCAAATACGAAAGACTTTACAGCCTCCTTAATAGCCTCGATATCATCTGTAAATTCCGGCAATTTCATAGTGCAAATCGCTTTATCATGACCGGCAGCCATAACAGGAAGTCCCATTGTATAAATAGCCGGATTTACGTCAATGGCAACGCCATCAATCACATTATTCGGTCCGCCATTGATAATAATACCCTTTACGTTGGGCAATGCTTTCAGTTCTTCTACGGTGATGTCGTGAGGATAAATCTCACTATAAACTCCTAATGCACGGATGGCGCGAGCCAATACCGTATTCTCGTGACTACCCAAGTCAAGGATAACAATCATGTCCTGTTTCATCTGATTCTGGTTCTTTTAAGTTTTTATATAGCCAATAGTTTGACCTTAGTTTCAATTCACCTGCAAATATAAATATTTTAAAAGACGCTACAATATATTGATTCGCCAAAAAGACATTTATTTTTATGCTTTCAGCCTTATCACAAACCGACTACCTTTTCCCAATTCACTCTCTACGGTCAGCGTACCGCCGTGCGCTTCCACAAAATCACGGGAAATAGACAATCCGAGTCCGCTACCCTGCACTTTCGTTCCGGGAACACGGAAGTAGCGGTCGAAAATACTTTTATGATAACGCGGGTCGATACCTTTACCAAAATCCTGAACATATAGTTCGATAATATTATCCTCTTGCCTGGCTCCGATCACAACATGACCGTTTTCTTTCGAATAACGGATTGCATTGCTCAATAAATTAGTCAGCACCCAAGCGATCTTCTCGCTATCTACAAATAGTTTGCCGATTTTCTCTTCCGGGTATTCCACTTCTATCTGAATGTTGAACTTATCCGCCTGCACCTGATTTGCCTTAATTGCATATTCTATCAATTCAATCGGTTTCGTTATTTTCGGCATCATCTGAAGTTTTCCGGCTTCCACTTGTGTCATGTTAAGCAACTCTCCCGTAATACTTAACAAACGCTCACTATTCTCCTTGATGCTCTTCGACAGTTGCTCCTGTTCATCGTTCAACTCACCAACCCGCTTATCTTCCAGCAGTTGCAAGCTCATCATAATAGCCGCAATCGGAGTCTTCAGTTCATGAGAAATTGTCGAGATAAATGTAGTCTTGGCAGAATCCAATTCTTTAAATTCCGTGATATTTTTCAGCAATATCACATCCCCCAGTTTATGAGGTTCTCCTTTCCCGGCTTCTGTATTGATGATTGAAACATAAGACGCTTTAAAATAGCTCTCTTTATTATCAGCATAAATCTTCAGAGGTTCCTTCTGCTCACTCGGTGTCACCAATTCGCGAACCAACCGGCGGAGAAGATCGTTTTTCAAAGCAAGCTCTTCTGCCGATTTACGAATCACGGATTCACGTTTCAGGTTCAGAACATTCAGCGCTTCCTCATTGATAAACAGAATTTCGCGTTCCATATTCAAGCCGATCACCGGATCATCTATACTATTCACAATCGCTTCTATGAACTTTTTCGCAGAAAGAATATCCGACAAAGTACTTGCACGATATTCCGTCAACCGTTCTGCCATCCGGTTAAAACTATCCGCCACTTCCCTGAATTCCTCGTTTCCACTCATATCCAGACGCTTCTCATAGTTATGATTGGCTATTTCAAGAATACCTTCTTTCAGTTCTTTTATCGGTTTGCTGATTGAGCGGGGAAGCCAGTACAATAACGCCAGTCCGGTCAAGATACAGATTCCTCCCGTTACGGAAATCCATAACAAAGCACGTTCCAATCCGGGCATAGCAGCAGGACTATCAGGTTCTGTCGCTGTCAGAATTTGAAGATTCACTACTGAAAGTGTTACCAGCAAAATAATCATTCCGGCCAGCATTCCGATGCCAAGAATCAGTTTCGTTTTAATATTCATAACGTTCATACGATTAATATTATGCAAGTATAATCAAATCTACATTAGCTTGTGACAAATTATTTAAAAACTTTCTATATCCCAGTATAGAACAAATAGCGTATGGCAGCCTCAAATTAGGAGTTCCCATACATACTGTCGATATCTGTTTCTCTTTACAAACCTTGACGATGCTCCCCAAAATGTCTTTCGACTGCACCTGGACAACTTCTCCCCCAAGTTCCGCCACCAGTTTAAAATGATTCAACAAATACCGTTGACTGGCCAAATCAATTCGATCCATACTCTCTTTCGGAGTCTGAACATACAAAGCTATAAAAGTAGTATTATACCGGGTTGCCAACTTTGCCGCCTTTCTGATAATTCGCCGGGGTGTTTTCTCGTGACTACTGATACAAGCCATAAACTTCTCATGCCGAAGTCCGACGGCTACTCCCATCACCACCTCATTCTCCACCTTTTTTTCTACCCGCAACGCCACTTCCTTCAGAGCCAACTCACGCAATTGAAGAATATTCTCGGTTCTAAAGAAATTATCCAATGCTGTCTGAATCTTTTCCGGACGATAGATCTTTCCCGCTTTCAAACGGGCAATCAGTTCTTCTGCCGTCAAGTCAATATTCACCACCTCATCCGCTTCCTGAAGCACACTGTCGGGCACTCGTTCTTTCACTTCAATCCCCGTAATTTCCTGCACTTCTTCATTCACGCTTTCGATGTGCTGAATATTGATTGCCGAAATCACATTGATTCCCTCATCCAGCAGAGTTATCACATCTTGCCAACGTTTCTCATTCAGGCTGCCTTCTACATTGGTATGCGCCAGTTCGTCCACAATTACTATTTCCGGATGGATACGGATAATCGCATCCACATCCATTTCTTCCAACTCTTTCCCCTTATAGAAGATTTTGCGACGCGGAATGACAGGGAGCCCTTGCAGTAACGCCTCGGTCCCGGCACGTCCATGAGTTTCGATATAGCCGATTTGCACGTCCACACCGTTCTCCAGCAGTTCATGTGCCTCCTGAAGCATACGATATGACTTTCCCACACCGGCTATCATACCGATATAGACCTTAAACTTGCCCCGGTGGGATCTCTTTATCAGATCCAAAAAATACTGTACACTTTGTTCTCTATCATCCATTATGTCAATCTGTTATTTTAAACATCCTAACCCGTAGCAATCATCACGATCACCACGGGTTCACAAAAATTCATGAGTTTATTTTATGGCCTTAAAGTTACGCCAAATACTAGATGGGCATCCTCCAAACGCGGATTCCATATAGCTTGCACAAATATAGGCAATGAAAACTTATCATTAAAATTGATAGCTTTCGTTGCTTTCAAAGCAAGGTTCGTCACTGCAAAACCATTCACATTATATTGCGGAGTTTCATAAGGAACCACTCCACAGGTAGCATTCAAGTCTACCCCTTTTACGCAGAACGGATAATTCAATTCTACGTAAGAAGAATATGCCTGTTTTTCTTCCCCCTTGTCAGTCATCTTTCTGTCAGCACCAGCAAACATGGTATACCATGCAATAGACAACGGGAATTTTTCAATAGGAAGCGTGTAAGCTAATCCTGCTTCAAAATGATGTCCGGTGTCGCCACTCTTAAAATGGAAATAATCATTTGTAAGTTCTCCATTGGCTACATCAGCTTGTCCGTTCCACCAAAGACTGGCTACTGAAAGTGTCGGTCCTGCTTCACCAAACTTATAAGCCGCAGTGAGGTCAATTTCTTTATTACTTTCACTCAAACTGGTTGAGCCCCATGCAGTAAGCGAGAAATTGCCTACGCTAAATCCCAAAGTCGGTTGAAAAGAAGCGGCACCACCCTGATAAATACCACGCCATACATACGAACTTACCAAATCACCTTGTATAGTAAACTCTTGTGCTTGTGCATTGCCAGTTCCCAACATACATACGGCTGCTACAGCCATTGTTCCTAAAATACTCTTTTTACTAAAAAAACTTTTCATACTTTTTATCTAATTCTATTTTATGTTCCTGTAAAAAAGCAGCGCCCCATCCAACCCTGTTTATTTGAACCGCTGGTATCACCCAAACGATTCGGACAGGAACGCTGCTCCTGATCTTCATCTACTTATTACTTTCTTCAAGAGCTATATTCAATTTCAGCACATTCACCTTTTCTGTCCCCAACAATCCCAGGAACGGTTTTTCGATGCTTTTATCAACAATCGCTCTTACTTGTTCTTCTGTTAATCCGCGTGCTTGTGCCACTCTCTTCACTTGTACGTATGCACATTGGGGAGTAATATCAGGATCCAGCCCCGAAGCACTGGCTGTAACCATTTCGGCAGGCACATCCGCACGGTCTAAATAAGGATGATGTACAAGGAAAGTATCAATACGCGCTTTCACTTCATCCAGATATTCCTGATTCGTAGGACCTTTATTACTACCTGCAGAACTCGTAGCATCATATCCGTCACCGGCAGAAGACGGACGTCCCCAGAAATAAATATCTTTTGTAAACATCTGACCCACATTGGCTGCCCCCACTACTTTTCCATCCAGCGTAGCTACCTCGGCATTTCCCTTATTAGGACCTGCAACCTGCGCAAACAACCACAAGATAAGGATATAGAACACGGAGAAAAAGACACAAAAAGCAAGTGTTATTTTTAATGACTTCAATAAAGTTTTCATTGCTATTGTTTTTTAATTAAAAGAATAAACCTACCAATAAATCTATCAACTTGATTCCCACAAAAGGAACAATCACACCACCCAAACCATAGATCAACAGATTACGGCGAAGTAAAGCACTCGCACCTATCGGTTTGTATTGCACGCCACGCAAAGCCAGCGGAATCAGAATCGGAATAATAATCGCATTAAAAATGACCGCTGAAAGAATGGCGCTTTCAGGACTATGCAGACGCATGATATTCAGAGCTGCCAGTTCAGGAATAGCAATCATAAACAAGGCCGGAACAATTGCGAAATATTTTGCAACGTCATTGGCGATAGAGAAAGTAGTCAGCGTACCGCGTGTCATCAGCAATTGTTTACCGATTTCCACAATCTCGATCAGTTTCGTCGGATCGTTATCCAGATCGACCATATTACCGGCTTCCTTCGCAGCCTGTGTACCACTATTCATGGCTACACCTACATTGGCTTGTGCCAGAGCAGGAGCATCGTTCGTTCCGTCTCCCATCATTGCAACCAATTTACCAGCCTGTTGTTCCTTTTTGATATATTCCATCTTATCTTCCGGTTTAGCTTCAGCGATAAAATCATCCACACCGGCTTTTTCGGCAATATATTTTGCAGTTAACGGGTTATCTCCTGTCACCATGACCGTCTTCACTCCCATCTTACGCAGACGTTCGAAACGTTCCTGAATACCTGGTTTGATAATATCCTGTAACTCAATGACACCGGTCACTTTCTTGTTTACACATACTACCAATGGCGTACCACCATTGCTGGAGATAGAAGAGATAATCTCTTCCACTTTTTTCGGGAATTCATTTCCTGCACCTTCCACCATCTTACGGATAGCGTCGAAAGCACCTTTACGAATTTGCGTTCCATCTGCCAGGTCTACTCCCGAACATTTGGTTTCAGCCGTAAACTTAATCATTCGTGCTCCCGTTGTATTCAGGTTACGCATACGGATGCCCGACTCGCGTCCCAGTTCTACGATAGACTTACCTTCCGGCGTTTCATCGGACAAGGAAGACAGCAGACAAGTCTCTACAAAATCGTGTAAATTGACACCCGGAGCCGTATGGAAATGAGTTGCTTTACGGTTACCGATGGTGATAGTACCCGTTTTATCCAGCAGCAACGTATCAATATCACCGGCAGTCTCTACCGCTTTACCGGATTTAGTAATCACGTTGGCACGGAGCGCGCGGTCCATACCGGCAATACCGATGGCAGAGAGAAGTCCACCGATAGTTGTCGGAATCAGACACACAAACAAAGAAATAAGCGAAGCAATGGTGATGACCGTATTACTATAGTCGGCAAACGGTTTCAAGGTAACACACACTATGACGAAAACAAGCGTAAAACCTGCCAGCAGAATAGTCAACGCAATCTCGTTCGGGGTTTTCTGACGGGAAGCACCTTCCACCAATGCAATCATCTTATCAAGGAAACTTTCTCCCGGTTGAGTAGTCACCAGTACCTTTATATGATCGGACAATACCTTCGTGCCACCCGTTACGGAACTCTTGTCGCCACCTGCCTCACGAATAACCGGAGCAGACTCGCCAGTGATAGCACTTTCATCAATAGAAGCCAAGCCTTCAATAATCTCACCGTCGGAAGGAATCACGTCTCCCGCCTCACAAACAAACACATCTCCTTTCTTCAACTGCGAAGAACTGACGGTAACGATTTTATTACCTTCCACTTTCTTTGCCGGTGTCTCTTCACGAGTCTTACGCAAGCTGTCGGCCTGTGCTTTACCACGTGCTTCGGCAATAGCTTCGGCAAAATTGGCAAACAACAAGGTTACAAACAGAATGATAAACACGGCAATGTTGTAAGCAAACGAACCTTGTGAAGAATTTACAATGGAGTAGAGTGTTACGAGCAGCATGACCACTGTGGCCACTTCTACTGTAAACATAATCGGGTTCTTTATCATCATCCGTGGGTTCAGTTTCACGAATGACTGTTTCAAACTTTCTATAACTTGCTCCTTTGGAAACAAAGAAGCTGATTTATTATCTTTCATATCTTCTCTAATTCAGTATTACAAACTTAAATGTTCAGCAATTGTGCTCAATGCATGTACCGGGAAGAACGACAGCGCAGCAATAATGAAGATAACCACAAATGTCATGACTCCGAAAGTCAATGTATCGGTCTTCAATGTGCCGGCACTTTCCGGAATGAATTTCTTCTGTGCCAGTAATCCGGCAATGGCAACCTGCCCGATGATAGGAATAAAACGGCTCAAAATCAGAACAACACCACACGTATAGTTCCAGAAATAAGTATTATCTCCCAAACCTTCAAAACCGGAACCGTTATTGGCAGCACAAGAAGTGTACTCATAAAGTTGCTCACTCAAACCGTGGAATCCCAAGTTGTTCAACCATCCACCTTCACTTTCCACAAAATCAGGATGGTGCACATAAATATAACTTGAGAGTGCTGTAAATACCAAAATTACAAACGGATGAAGCAGAGCTACAATCGTAGCGATTTTCATTTCGCGGGCTTCCACTTTCTTGCCGAGGAATTCCGGCGTACGTCCTACCATCAAACCGCTGATAAACACTGTAATGATAATAAATGTATAGTAATTCATCCATCCTACACCTACACCGCCAAACCAAGTGTTAATCTGCATATTCAGCATCTCCATCATTCCGGACAGCGGCATAGTAGAATCATGCATACCATTCACAGAGCCATTAGAGGTTACAGTAGTTACAATACTCCATAATGCCGTTGCTCCGGCCCCCAAACGAACTTCTTTACCTTCCATCGCACCATTATCCTGCGCAATTCCCAATTCATCAATGCGTGGATTACCGCCCATTTCCTGACTGACATTAATACATACGCCTACCAGAAAAGCGAAAAGCATTACTCCGAATATACTATAAGCCAACTTCTTTCTGCGGGTATAAAATCCCAGCGCAAGTACCATTGCCATCGGGATAATCAGAATAGACCAACATTCTACCATATTAGTAAGATATGTCGGATTCTCCAACGGATGAGAAGAGTTTACACCAAAATAACCACCACCATTTGTACCCAATTGTTTGATAGGAACAATCGCAGCCGTAGGACCTTGAGAAACCATTTGTTCCTGGCCTTCCATCGTAGTTACCTTCATCTTACCGTCAAATCCCATCGGGGTTCCCTGGAGAATCAGGATAAAACCTACAATCAGAGAAAGAGGCAATAAAATACGTGTACAGCTTATTACCAGAAATTGCCAGAAGTTACCAATTGTTTTGGTTGTTTTTGCAGCAATACTCTTCATAATACCTGCCATAGCAGCCATACCTGTTGCTGCGGTAATAAACTGGAAAAGCATGATGACGAACAGTTGAGTAAAATAAGTAAGTCCGCTTTCACCGCTATAGTGCTGCAAGTTACAGTTCACCATAAAACTGATACAGGTATTGAATGCCTGATCCGGAGTCTGCGGTCCGTTGCCGTCCGGATTTAAGGGCAACCATCCTTGTGAAACCAAGAGTACCATTCCCCAGAAAAACCAGAAAGCATTCAAAATCAACAATGCTTTCAGGAATTGTTTCCAGTTCATTTCTTCATTGGGGTCGATTCCACAAACTTTATAAATGACTCTTTCGATAGGAGCCATAAAATCAGACCAAGTCTTTTCTCCTCTGTAGACCTTGGCAATGTATTTTCCCAGTGGATAAGCCAGAATCACCATCAAGGCTATCTGAACAACCACGCCTAAAATTTCTGTATTCATATACTTTTTACCTTAAACTGTGTGTGTTACTTTAAAACTTTTCGGGTTTGACGAGCACGTACATCAAATAACCGAAGATCGCAATACCTAATACGAATAATGCTGTGTACATAATCAATTCTCCTTTTTCTTTAAATATTCTCAAACCAGTCTACACATTTCCAAAATAGCCAGAAACAAGCGAAACCGCTTAACAGGCAGAAAATAAATGATAGTGTTATTCCCATGTTTTTACCTTTTAAATGATTACTATTATTTTTTTACTCGCCACCCTTCATGCCAAATGCGTGCCACAAAAAACGCACAACAGATAACAGACTAATATTCAACAAAATACACATCACAAGAAACTTTCTATCCATCCAACATACCCTTCCATTTTGAAAAAAGAATTCTATTTTGAAAAGCTTTATACTTTTCCGGAATTTCAGAAGAGAAAAAATAAGCAAATTATCACTTTGAAAGGGGGATTTTCATTTTGAAAAGGTAAGAGAAGGAAATATAGCACTTATAAAACACTGATAATAAGAGATTAGCAACTAATACAAGTCTATTGGTATATGCTTTGCAAAGAGACAGACATGAAACTTTATATTATTGCAAACAGATTACCTGTCAAAGTAGCCGGCACAAACGGCAAATTCGCATTTTCGCGTAGCGAAGGCGGACTGGCAACAGGTTTGGATTCTCTTCAGACTTCTTATGAGAAGCACTGGATAGGTTGGCCCGGAATATGTACCAATGAAGAAAAGGACCAACAGGAGATTAACGAGAAACTACAGGAAATGAATTTTCATCCGGTCTTCTTGTCGGAAAAGCAAATTGAAAATTATTACGAGGGATACAGTAACAGTACTATCTGGCCTTTGTGTCATTACTTTTATGCTTATACCTTATATAAGAACTGCTTTTGGCAAGCCTATCAACAAGTCAACCGTCTTTTCTGTGAGGAGATTTGCCGACTGGTACGTCCCGGCGACAAAGTATGGATACAGGATTATCAGTTGATGCTACTTCCGGGAATGTTGAGGAAAATATATCCGGAACTCTGTATCGGTTATTTCCATCATATCCCGTTCCCCTCCTACGAACTTTTTCGTATTCTGCCGGAGCGTGCCGAGATACTGAAAGGCTTATTGGGAGCAGACTTCATTGCTTTCCATACCCACGACTATATGCGTCACTTCATCAGTGCCGTAGAACGTGTATTACACCTCAATTTTAAACTGGATGAAGTGCAGATCAACAACCGAGTGACCAGAGTAGAGGCATTACCAATGGGAATCAACTATGAATCTTATCATAAGGCTTCGGAAAATAAAGAAGTACACCAAGCTATTGAACGTACCCGGAAACTTTTCGGCGAGCATAAACTCATCCTGTCAGTAGACAGACTGGACTATAGTAAAGGAATACTGCATCGTCTGCATGGCTTCGCCACCTTCCTCGAACATCATTCCGAATATCATGGCAAGGTCACATTAGCGATGGTCATCGTTCCTTCACGTGACCATGTAGGCAGCTATGCGGAACTAAAAACAAAGATCGACGAAGAAATCGGCTCTATCAACGGACGCTACTCCACAATGAACTGGACTCCCGTCTGTTATTTCTACCACGGCTTCTCGCTGGAAGAACTGACCGCCATGTATTATGTAGCCGATATAGCCCTCGTCACTCCACTTCGGGATGGCATGAACCTGGTGGCTAAAGAATACGTAGCTACCAAGTGCGACAATCCGGGCGTACTTATCCTTAGCGAAATGGCAGGTGCCGCCGTAGAATTGACGGACGCTATCCAAATCAATCCGAACGATACGGAACAAATAGAGAATGCGATTTGCCAGGCACTTGAAATGCCGGAAGAGGAACAAAAGCAGCGCCTGCAACGTATGCAAAGTATTCTGTCTGTACAGACAGTCAACAAATGGGCAGCCGACTTTGTCAATGAACTGAACATGACGTGCATGAAAAACGATCTGTTACGAAAAAAACGCATCGTAGCTGCTACCATCGCACAAATCAAGTTAAAGTATAACCAGGCAAAACAACGCCTTGTTCTGCTGGATTACGATGGTACGCTGGCAGCTCTCAAATCACGTCCCGAAGATGCCCAACCTACACCAGAACTTATTTCTATTCTACAACAATTGGCTAGCGATCCCGCCAATCATATTGTAATCAATAGCGGGCGGGATCATTTTACATTAGAAAAATGGCTCGGTTCCCTTCCTATTTCTATGGCTGCCGAACATGGAGCTTTCTACAAAGAAAACGGAGTTTGGCATAAAAATATAAAGAAGATAGAATGGGGAGCGGGTATTCTTTCTATCCTACAACTGTTTGTAGACCGAACTCCCCACTCACATCTGGAAGTAAAAGAAACAACCCTGGCATGGCATTATCGTGAAAGTGACGCATGGCTCGGCACATTAAGAGCCCAACAACTTGTCAATGCACTGATCTCAATCTGCACCCGGCAGAAACTACAAATTCTGCAAGGGAATAAAGTGATCGAAATCAAATCGCCGGATTGCAATAAAGGCTCGGAGGTGGGACGTCTATTAGCCAACAGACATTACGATTTCGTAATAGCGATGGGAGACGACACAACAGATGAAGATATGTTTCAGGCATTACCCAAAAACGCTATTAGCATTAAAATAGGTAGCGTATCCGAAGCCGCCAACTATCATCTGTCTGCTCAATCCGACGTACTTCCATTCTTACAATCTTTACTAGGCAAACAAAAAACTGCCACAAAAGAAGGAAGTATTAAGAATCGCCTGACTTTCGCTTTCGACTTTCTCAAAGATCTATTAAAAACTCAATAAAAAGCAATCAATATGAATAATTTAAATTATGGAGTGATAGGTAACTGCCGTACAGCAGCCCTCATTTCGCAGAACGGAAATATCGAATGGCTCTGTTTTCCCGATTTCGATTCTCCTTCTATTTTTGCCAGTCTGCTTGACCGGGAGAAAGGGGGAGCTTTTGGATTCGAAGTTGCCGGAGACTATCGCATCACACAAAGTTATGTTCCGCACACCAATATCCTTTCTACCCAATTCTCCTCTGATGAAGGAGAATTTGTAGTGCTCGACTATATGCCCTGTTATCGTTCCAAAGATGAAACAGGACATTATTTGCCTGCCGAATTATATCGCTACATACATTGGATAAAAGGAAAACCGCGTTTCAAGATCAACTACCATCCGGCTCCAAACTATGCACAGGGACAAGTGATCCTAAATATAACTCCGCAGTATATAGAGTCCTACTGTTCCTCTGAAAATAAGGACAGACAATATTTATACGCTTCCCTGTCTCTTCAAGACATCAAAGAGAAAAAAGAAATCATTCTTGAGAAAGACGAATTTCTCTTGCTTTCCTATAATGAGAAAGTAATTCCAATTGACATAGAAAGGGAAAAAATAGAATATTGCCGTACGCTAGTATATTGGCTGAACTGGACAGACAGAAGTAAGAAATACATTCTATATAATGACGTAATCGAACGAAGTTTGTTGGTTCTGAAACTAATGTCCTATCACAACGGAGTCGTATTAGCAGCACTAACCACAAGTCTTCCGGAAGCTGTAGGAGAAGTCCGCAACTGGGATTATCGTTTTTGCTGGCTCCGGGATGCTTCTATGTCCATCGAAACCATGTTCCAGATCGGACACACTGGTGCAGCTAAACGTTTTATGAAATTTATCCAATCTACATTCGTTTCCAAACATGATTATCAAATTATGTATGGCATCCGGGGCGAGCACCAACTAACTGAAGTGATACTCGACCATTTATCCGGCTACAAACACTCCAAACCTGTACGAATAGGCAATGATGCGTACCACCAGAAACAAAACGACTCTTTTGGTTACCTGATGGACTTGATTTACCAATATTATCGTCTCATGCCCGGTACATTGGACGAAATTGAAGATATGTGGGAGATGGTAAAGAGCATTTTAGCAACCGTAGTAGAAAACTGGAAAAAACCAGATAAAGGGATTTGGGAAATTAGAGGGGAGGGACAACACTTTGTTTCTTCTAAAGTTATGTGCTGGGTAGCCCTAGATCGCGGAGCGAAAATTGCTCAAATGCTTAATAAATACAATTATAGCGAACGTTGGCAACTGGAAGCTGAAAAAATAAAGAAAGACGTAATGAAATACGGCTGGAATAAAGAACTTCAAAGTTTCACACAAACGTACGACAACCAAGCAATGGATTCTTCATTACTATTGATGGAACCTTATGGGTTTATAGAAGCTGATGATATACGCTATCATCAAACAGTGGAAGCTGTCAGGAAAGCTCTTTTTCATAAAGGACTTATGTATCGCTACAACAGCAAAGATGATTTCGGGTTGCCTACTTCTGCTTTTACGATTTGTACATTCTGGCTTATACGAGCACTGTTTGTCACCGGACATAAAGAAGAAGCGCGTTGTCTGTTTGACGAGGTTCTGAAATATTCCAATCACCTCGGATTGTTCAGTGAGGATATTGATTTCGAAACCAAAGAACAGTTGGGAAATTTCCCACAGGCATATTCACATTTGGCATTAGTGAATACTGCTATCCTATTTGCGGAAGAAGAGAAGAGGTTATCTTTTATCCGTCCTTAAAAACAGCCCCTCTTGATTCATTGATGGATCTTTTTGCAAAGTACCAAAAACAGAAAGCCCCTTGATTCGTTGCTGAATCAAGGGGCTTCTCTAAAAACGGCGGCTACCTACTCTCCCACTGTTACGCAGTACCATCGGCGTGACGAGGCTTAACTTCTCTGTTCGGAATGGGAAGAGGTGGAACCCTCGTGCTATAACCACCTGAATAAATTCAATAAGGTTATGACATGATGAAAAGTAAAATGAAAACAGCTAAACGTATATACCCAACCGGTACATGTTCGAAAGAAAGTGAACGGGCAATTAGTAATGCTCGGCTGTGATGTTACCACCTTTACACCTGCATCCTATCAACGTCATCGTCTTTGACGACCCTAAGAAATCTAATCTTGTGGCTGGCTTCGTACTTAGATGCTTTCAG
>ERZ773107.1910-NODE-1910-length-17043-cov-15.954203_pt1 | contig 17043 bp, 16 predicted proteins | sample MGYA00580571_ERZ773107 | MGnify/ENA primary metagenome ERZ773107 (study PRJEB29015, sample SAMEA2737843) | human gut metagenome | biome: human gut; feature: human-associated habitat; material: faeces | place: China | collected 2012 ... | reverse complement strand
CTTTCTCTAACTCTATCTCTATCTCTGGTGGACGAATGTCGGACAAATGTCCGCCGTTTGTCCGGGGTGGTGGCAAAGCCTTGTTTGCAAGCCTTGCCGCCCGTTTTCGTTCCGCTTCGGTAGAGGATTGCCCTATCATCAGTTCAATATCGGTCATGTAGAGCAAGCCGCCGTGTAGCTGCTCCACAAGCCCCAACTGCTGAAAAATCCCTAACGCCCGTTCCACCGTGCCTACCTGCTGACGGGTAAGAGTGGCGATCATCTGTGCTGTGTAAGGGATATTCTCGTCAAGCTGCAACTTGCCGCCGTTTTTCAGCGATTTTAAGTACAGCTTCAAGAGAATGTTGGAATAGAGAATACCGTCCGGCATACTCTCCAACAGCACGATAGCGTCATCATCAAAATAGCTTTCTTTCAGTTTGAGGTAGTAATATTTGCGGTTATCTGCCATAGGCGGTGTCCTCCTTTGGTTTCCAACGCTTGGAGTAATACCGGTGGCAGAGGATAATCACGGCTCGGAAACTCTGCTTGCAATCGTGGGTGCAGCCCCGGCAAAGGTCGTTATAGGTAATTCGGTTTCGGTGGTTGAGGAAAAAGCTCCATTCAAGCTGCCGTTTGTTGCTCATGCGTGGCATTGGTACGCTCCTTTCTGCCGTTTCCGTGGGTATCACGGATAGGGCGGGAAAACTGTATTTTCTCGGTATCATTTTCGGGGATTTTTTGCCCTGTACGCCCTGTTTTGAGGTCGGGGAGTATTGCGGATAGGGGTAATGGCATATCCCTGTTTTTGTTTGGTTTCGGTATCATTTCGGGGCGGTTTTTAACGCTCCTGTTCATGTTTTTTCTGTCTGCTCGGTTCGCCGTGGTGCATTTGGGAAAGATTGCTTTTCATGGTCTGCAACTCCCGGACATGCTCTTTATTTGCCCGGTACTCGTTGTAAAGGGCGTTCTTCTCGGCGGTAAGCTGCTCGATTTCAGCCTGCAACGATTTATAGGTGGGCAGCTTGGTAATGCCTTTTTGCCGAAAATATCTTACGGCTGCGTCTGCTATGATAAAGTCGCTTTCATGCTTTTCCCGGTAGGCTTTGCGTGCCTTATCGGTTTTCTGCTTTTTCAATCCGTCACGCACATCTCTTGTCTTGGCATAGGCAAGCACCTGTTTCTGCAAGTCCTTTTTCTCACGGATAGCCGTTTCAATGGGCTTCAGCTTGGCGGTGCTGCTGTGTAAATCCGCATTGGCAGACACAAGGGCTGCGTCCAGTTCATCCGGGGTAAAGCCGTATTGCTCCATAGCGGCAACGGTAGCCGCCATCTGTTTGAGATTGTGGACAGCCGCCCAACGGTCATAGCCGATACCTTTTCCCTCGGCTCGCTTCGCCGCACGGTCAACCATTCTCTGTATGTTGCCTGTCGGGGCGATTTTCTGCGTTTTTCCTCGCTCTGTGCGGTTTGTTTCAGCGGTATGGTATTCGGGTATGGGTGCGGTCTTTTCGGCGGCTCTGTGGGTGTTCTGCTCCAAAAGGGCAAGAACGGCGGCACGGTCAAAATCATCTCCCAGTTTTCGGGCAGTAATGGGTTTCGTCCTGTCCGGGGTAAGGTAGGACAACCGCCCTCGGCTCTCTTTGACGATCACACCCTGCCGCAGAAGTAAAGCGGAAAACTCGTCAAAGGTAGTAGCTTCGCTCATGGCGTTCCGTATGGTCTGCCGTAGCTTCGCCTTGTCGGTTTCAAACTTGGTCTGCTTTACAGGCTGCCCCTCGGCTGCAAGGGTGGCATTTTCCTTGTCAAGTTTGGCTTGTCCTTTCTTCTGCGCCCAATACTCACGCTCGGTAATGCGGTTTTTACTGCTATGGAGCAGGTCGATTTGATAGAGATTTTCCCGGTGGCACATCTCCATGACCTCGGCTTTGAAGTATTCCATAGCAGCGTCCGTGCAGCGATGTTTGCACCCGGCACGGGTATCTGCCGGTCTGTCCATGTAGGGCAGCAAGGGTACTTCCTCAATACGCAGAGAATTGATAACGATATGAACATGGATATTGCCGCTGTGGTTGTGTCCGTCCGGGTGGGTGCAGACAATGGCTTGGTGTCCGGGGAAATGCTCGGCACAAAATTTCTCGCCCAATGCTTGCGCCCGGTCTACGGTCAAGCCGTTGTCCGCTGCGTCCCGTGGGTCAAAGGAAATGATATAGTGGTGGCTTTTCACATCTTCCCGTTTTTGGTTTTTACCGTATCGGAGATTTGCCCGCATACAGGCAACGGCAAAATCTTCCTCGCCGCAGTTCAGCGTTGCTATTCTGTAATCGTCCCTCGGCACAAGCCGCCCGGTTTCGTCAAGGGTGGGCTTCATGGTAAACTCGTCATGCTCAAAGGTTAGATACTGCTCGGCTGCACCGTAGTCCGCATTTTTAGAGCTGATATGCTTGAATGTTGCCAACAGCGTCACCTACCTTTCGCAAGACTTCAAACTTCAAGGCGGCAAGGTCGGAAATGGCGGCTCGCACTTCAACGGACAGCGTATTGTAGGGCGTTCCGTATTCGTTGAGGGCACGGGCGATCTGATTAAGGTTGCCGCCGATTTTTCCGTATTCGGCTATCAACTTTCCAACAGCGGATAGCAGTTCATCATTGACCGGGGAAACGGTAACAATAGGGCGAATGGTCACCCTTGCAATGGCTTGTCGGATAAACTCGGCTTGGCTCATGTCATAATTCTTTAGCCGTTCCGTGAAGTCGGCATATTCTTCTTCGGTCATGCGTGTCTTGACTACATGGCTTCGGTGGGGCGTATTGTATCGCTTTCCTATGGGTATCAACTCCTTTCACTTACCGCCGTTTTGTGGGCGATTTTTTAAGTATTTTTTGGTGGGATTTTCAAGCGGCACAAGCCGCATAGCAGGGTTTGGGGAAGGAACTCCCCAACAAGATTTACCAAAGGGGCAAAACCGCAGATATGCGGATTTTGGCACCGTGGTAGAATCTTGCTCTAAAAAACTACCGCTTTCCTCGGCGGCTCTGGTTTGCGGATATACTGGCTTGCTCCACCAATATAGCGATTGCGGCGGCGTGTTCTGCCCGCTGTTCACCACTACAACGGTGAAAAGGGGGCGTTTTGGCAAACGCAGCGGAAATTTTTTTGTTTTCCCTGTCTGCTCCCTACAACAATCCGGCGGTGTGGTTTGCCAAAGATTTTTGAAAATGGGCGCAAAAAAAGCAGCAAATCTTTTTCGGATTTACTGCTTTGTGTGCCGCTGCGGGGCGGCGGGATATTCAGTTTTTATGTTATCGGTCAAGCCGGAACTTGAACAGGCTTTCAATCAGCTTTGTTCTGATGTAGTCCTCCATATCAGAGTTATAATAGCCGTTCATCTTAGAGAAGTAGCGGATATATCCAGCGTATCGGTCAAGGACGGCTTGTATCGCTATGGGGTCGCCCTCATGTGCCTTTATGATAGTGTCATAGGGGAGAAGTCGGTTACTCATGGGACAGCACCTCCATTTCCTCTTTCAGCCGCTTCAAGGCAAGCCGTATATGCCGCCCGATTGTGCTGCGTGTCCAGCCGCTTTGTTCTCCGATTTCTTTCTGCGTCAAGTGCTGGAAGTAATACAAAAAGATTTCCTCCTGCGTCTGTTCCGGCAGTCCGGCAAGAGCCGCCGCAAGGGAACAGCTATCTAAAAGTATCGTCTGCCCCCGGACGGAGAATGGATAAGTTTCGCCATAGTCTGGCACTTGAAAATACTCGTCTACGGTGCTTAGAGGGACAAACTTTTCTTCGGTCAAGTATTCAAGGGAGATTTCCCGTTTCCACCTCGCCGCCAGCATACGGGCAGCGTCAAAGGACGCATGGCGAATAACAATCCGGCAATAGGTATCATGGGTATAGCGGATATGTTCTTGATAGGCTTCGTATTCAGTCATGGAAAATCCCCCTTTCTTCGATTATGGGAAAGGGCGGCAGCATTTTCTGCTGTCGCCCCTTGATTACCCACCAGCAAGGACAGACGGGGCTGTCAACGGTGGGCGCAGCCCATTTACTTGTCGTTGACTGGCTCGGCTGGATTTGCTATTTACAGGTGATTGTCTTTACTCTGCATTAGATATTCGTAATGTATCATTTCCTAATTCAACAACCAATTCCATGTATTTAGCTTTGGTATTTGTAGGACTCCCCCAGCTTATAAGATTATTCTTTTGTGAAAAATTGTTATGATATTGCAAGTTGTATAGAGTGATTTTCTGTCCACATATTTCATTTTTATCATTAACAATATCTTCTGTTTTTGAATCAAAGAATAGTGATTTTCCTGCTTCAGTTTCTAAAATAATATAATTATATCCACTTTCAGTTTTTGTGGAAAGTGAAATGTTGTCCCGGGTAACAGGATGACCAATACCTGTATATAGCAATACTGCACTAAGTAATCCCGCAAATGCCAAACACACAACAGCAACAGTTTTTACAATTTTTTTTGCTATCTTCTTTTTTACTGCTGTTATCACTTTTGCGTCACTTTCTCTTTTTGAGGGTTCTGTCTCGCTAATTTCTTTGCCCGATTTCATGGCTTTAAGTTCAGCAGCACAATCAGGACAATTTTCGATGTGCTTTTTTACAAATTCTGCTGTATCTTCGCTCACCATATTTTCAAAATACAACGGCAACATATCACGAATGATGCTACACTCTTTTTTCATTACTAAATTTCCTCCAATCTGCTTTGTATCATTTTTCTTGCCCGATGGTAGGTAACACAAGCCCAGTTATCAGTTTTTCCGTATAAGTCACCTATTTCATTAAATGATAATTCCCCAAAGACACGCCACATGAAAACTTCCTTATATGGTTCAGATATACTATGTAAGATTTTCCGTAATTGCGCTGCTTCTTCCTGAGTATTAACCTGCTCATCAATAAAATCATTCGGGTTAGCAATATTCTGAAATTTTGCTTCGTCAATGCTTTCTATTTTTCCATTCTTTTTCAGATATGAGAAATAGGTATTCTTTGCAATTTGACAAAGCCATACACGCATATCACATTCGCCACGAAAATTATTTATGGATTTCATTGCTTTAAAAAATGTTTCGCCTGTAATTTCCTCGGCTATGTGTTCATTACCGGAAAGCTGCCATATATAGCGATATACCGCTTTGAAATAGGTATTGTAAATTTGCTCGAACTCCACTATGCTACCACCTCCTTTCACAAATAAGACTTTGCAGACGAAGAAATCTTACAAAGATTTTCAACTTTTTTATTATAACAGACAGCGGCGACATGACGATTATTTCGCCAGTTCGCCGCTGTTCAAATTCTAATTATAGTATAGCATAGGCTTATGAACATTTCTACCATGTTCCTATTGCTTCGGAATAGCAGTGATTGCTGTCTGTTTGCTTTTGCTTCTTTACCGCATATGAGCATTAGCACACCGCGTGAATCACTCGTAAAACGCAGTACTTCCCTTTCTTTTCAAAAGGCAAAAATCATTGACCAGCTTGGCACCGAAATGGACGCCGGTGATGACACTTTAATTGCAAAACTTTCTATCGCAGAAAAAGAAAAAAACGAGCTTGTTAGATCTGCCACAAAAGAAGAACAGCTTTACCAGCAATATCTAGCAAATTTGGAAGGTTGGGAAGCGGAACGCGCAAAAATTATGGGCGACAGCAACTCCGGGTTAACTCACTACCAAAATGAACTTACATACCTTAACGAGCAGCTAGAGTCAGATTACAAAAACGCCTGTAGTCAACGCACTAACATCGTAAAGAACTTATTTGCATTAAAAGAAAAGGCAGTCAATATCTACAACCAAATTTATACCCCTATATCACATCAAATAAGTTCTCTTTTAAAGGAATTAGACGATGGGATCAAGTTTTCTGCTGAGATAAAACTATCTGACGAAACCATTGCCGAAAGGCTCTTGACATACATAAACCAACGTCTTTCCGGTAGATTCAGAGGAAAAATTGAAGCTCACGACCAGATGCAGGACATTATAAAAGCGGTAGATTGGGGAACTGCTGATGGAGTTCTTGACTTCATTTCTCAGGTCATGAACTCCTTGGTAGATGACGACTTTGATTCACTTGCAAAGCGGATTAGCAATAAGGAAGATTTCTATTCACTACTCTATGGGCTGCAATATATAGATGTATCCTTTAGACTCAAGATGGGTGGTCGTAATTTAGAGGAGCTTTCTCCCGGCGAGCGCGGAATTGTTCTTTTGATTTTCTATCTCGCACTTAGTAAGAGTAATATGCCAATCATCGTAGATCAGCCGGAAGATAACCTTGACAATCAATCCGTCTACGGAAAATTGGTTCCGTGTATATGCGCAGCCAAAAAGCGGCGCCAAGTAATAATTGTCACGCACAACCCCAATATTGCTGTCGCATGTGATGCAGAGCAGATTGTTTTTTGCCAGATGAACAAATCCACCTCTCACATATCTTATACTTCTGGTGCGGTAGAGAACTACGAAGTCCGCAACGAAGTTGTAGATGTTTTGGAGGGTACAATGCCCGCATTCAGTCTTCGCAAAAAGAAATACGGGAATCTATAAAATTCTAATGTTCGTTTTCCCCTTATGTTTCAAATTTCTATTAAAATATAATTTTAAAAATATCTATAACAACCAACTAGGCGACTCTCCTAAGTAAAGAACCGACCTCTCACACCACCGTGAGTATACCGGTACACGGCGGTTCAATCGCATATGTGCAAGGACTCGTAGTAGCTGAGGATACTAAAGTATCCCGCTGCTGCGAGTCTTTCGTTTGTAATGGAACATTTTAATACAGGACTACCAGCGATACGCCAATGCGCTGTTGCTCATACCGGACGTGATTGCAAGAAAAAGGCTACAGATTGTATGTCGATTTTGTGATCCTTTTGCCGTTTTTATGGCAAAAAATCCGTCTTGTAGTGCATATTTGTTGATTTCACTTATTTCCAATGTTATTGTTATGGCAAAGTACCGATTTATGACTTTTAACTAATCGATGCTTCAAACGATGTATAAAATCATGAAATACATCGTGATATTTCTGTGTTGAAAAGACGCGAAGTTGTTCAGTAGGAATGTGTTTATTTAGGAAAGGTGGGCTTTCATTGTTTCGAAGATATTCTGACTTTGGAAAGGCAGTTGTCTGGATTGTAGGTTTTATCAACCTTGTGAACAGCGTTATTGCATCTATACAATTCTTCTCAACCTTTTTTGATTCTGAGACGCCTTCTAGTCAACAGCTGTTTAGTATAATTATCGGTCTGTCGCTGATTGTTTTTTCCGTGTATTTTTTGTGCGCAATATCTGACTGGTCTTTTTATACTGCGTTGGCAGAAAGAGGGCATCTTCACACTTTGCGAATGGTTCTTCTCCTGCAGCAAGATTACACGCGAAAATCTATCCCCTTAAAAGGGGAAAGTGCAGAATTTTGCTACAATGTCGAAAAAAGTTGTAATGGTGTTTCGAATGTTCAATATAAGCACCATATCTCCGCAATAAGAAGGTCCTCAAAGCGCGGTGCTTATTCAACGTGGATATTTGGAGATGAGCTTGTTAAACCCTCTGCATTAAAAACAAGCCTTGATGGGAATCCCCAACCGCGAGTACATCCTATTCTTGTGGAAACACCCTACAAAGGACACCCTGACCACAATGGATTGTATCGGTTTCAATGGGATATTCCAGAGGGGAAAAGAAACGATTCAATAGAGATGGACATTTGTTATACAAGGGAAAACGTGTACAAATGGAATCGGGATACAGTGTTTATTATTTACCCCAAAAGTTTTGTTCCTTCCATTAAAACAGCAACATTTTACATCACTTGTGATGCACAGGACGCAGTCAACATCTTGTTTATAGAATTACACGAGATTCATAGCGGCTTTTTGTCTCAACAGTCCAAACCCCAACTATTGCAAAGAGAGCAAGATGGGAAAAGAGTGACTTTCTCGACGGATAAAAATATCCCTATTCAGTCCAACAGTGTATATGCGTTAGCCGTTAAGATAAGGTAGGAATAAAATGCTTGTTCGACCATTAAAAGGAAGAAAAGACTTTCAGACTGCTCAAGCGCTTATTAAAAGCTGCTACTTTCTCCCCAAGCGCACATGGTCCAAGAATCTTTATGAAATGGCACTAGACGGATTGATTGGACACAAATGGATCGGAATTGGTATATTCGATGAGGAGAACAATTTGATTTCCTATTTGGATTACAAACATGTGGCGCCCTATAAAATAGAATTTGGAATATGTTGTACAGATAAGTCCTATCGTGGACACGGATATATGACACAACTGCTTCAATATGTTATTGATAAAAATCTTAATTGCGATTTTACAATCGGAACCTATGAGGGTAACGATGCTATGATTCATTGCATTAAATCTGTCGGATTTGAGGAAGATTATTTGGTTGATGGTGACCGTGTTGACGGAAGAAATTCAATCCATTACATAAGAAAGCGTCAAGCGGAGCAGGAATTGTTTGTGTAAATGCATGAAATAGTTGTGCGACAGATGAAGGTTGAAGATTTGGAATCTGCGCTTGAATTATAGAACTCTGATGCCAGCGTAAAAGTTCGTAGTTATGATGACTCACCGGAAGTGATTACGAGATTCTTTGGGCAAAATCCGAATGCGCGCCTTGTTTTGGTGAAGGAAACTGCTAAAGTGGGGACGGCACTTTGCGGAAGTGATGGCAGAAGAGGCTTCCTGTATCACTTTATGGTTCGTAAGGACCTTCGGCATCAGGGATTGGGAAGGATGCTTTTGAACGCAGTATATGAGCAATTGCGTTTTCAGGGAATCGCAAAAAGCGGACTGGTCGTTTTTTGCAATAATGAGATAGGTATTTCCTTTTGGGAAAAACAAGGATGGATCAAGAGAGACGACTTGTTCTATTATGATTTTCCATTGAATGAGTCTGCAAAATGATCGAATATACCGCAAAGAGTTCTTTGCCTGGTTTTGGAACAGCGTTTTTTACGCAACCGCCATACTGGCAATTCGGCTGCCGTTAAGTGCCTGGGCGGGCTATGCTTTTGCCCAAAGCCGCGGCAGGCTGATGGGTGCCGTTTTTACCCTGTATATTTTTGTGATGATTCTGCCGTTTCAAGCTAGCAGTTGTCGAAATTCCTGCCTATCGAGCTGTACCGGTTACTGTCGGAATACTTGCATGGACGGATGCAAAACGTCCTGCATGGTCAATTGCGCTGCCGGTAATGGATCCATTGTAAGCAGCCTTTAATCTAGACCAAGAGAGCCAAGCATTGTCTGTTTGATAGTGCTTGGCTCTCTTGATGCGCCCGGCATGGGCAACAACTAGGTGGTGAAAGACCACTACGCGCTCGCCAGTAGGAAGCGTTAGCTGAGGGCAAGGGTTACCATCGTGAGGTGGAATCTGAAGAAAGCCAGATGTCAGAGAAAAAACGCTGGCGGGCAAACTCCCGAACCGACGAACAGGAATCACATAGAAGGTCGTTCAAGGACGGACGAGTGTGCCAAGCAATACAGAGTCCACTGTCGCCCGAATCCCGTGCGGTAAATTCTTTCCGATATGCCTTCAATTTACCGCCGAACCTTAGTCCTGAGCGTAAAGGGTTACTCTATCCGTGAGATCGCGCAAATCACAAATTCGAATGCAGCAAATGTTAAAACCCGCATACATCGAGCACGCGCCATTTTACTTAAGTCGTTCGATTCTTAACTATTGAAAGCCCTTTTTTCTCTATCTATCTTGGATAACGATAGACTTATATGGTATAATTTTAGGGCGATACCGCACAATTCTTGGTGCCGATACAATAAGCGAGGTGTTCTCGGAACGCGACCGCCGCATAGTGGCGACACTTGGCGCGAAAATCCGGCGTAACGATGCTTAAGCAGTAAGGCAGGAAATGTGCGGTGTTTCCTTAGGTATGCTGAATCTGTTTGACACAATACATACAATGCTTACTTTACAGAGAGTAGGCGATCCAAAGGCAAAGAAGGAGTATCTATGCTGAAAGTTGCTATATGTGATGACGAACCCATCTGTGCAGAAAAAGTACGGCTGTATGTTGAAAATTACTTTGTCGGTCGAAAAATCAGATTTCAGGCAGATACCTATACGGACGCGACCGGGCTGCTGCAAAATGCCGAAAAAGGGTACGACATTCTCTTTTTGGATGTAGATATGCCCGACCTAGATGGCATCCATTTAGGTCGGGAACTGCGTAAAAAGAACCGGAAAGCTGTTATCATTTATATTTCAGCCTTGATTCAATATGCAATTGAGGGTTACTCCGTCCATGCATTTCAATATCTATTGAAACAGGATTTAGAGCAAACATTCTCTCCGTGCATGGACGATGTCATGCAGCATTTTTGGTCGCGGGGCAGTTTTTTGATTCCTACGGATGCCGGGGGACGGAAAGTCCCGTATGAGGATATTTTGTTCTTTGAAGTACAGAACCATACCATTATCGCGCATACACGCAATCAAGATAGAGAAACATGGCCCTTCAGCGGCAAAATTTTGGAGTTGGAAACGCAGTTGAGCAGTGCGGGTTTTTTACGCGTTCATAAAAGCTACTTGGCAAATATGCGTCACATCGTGCAGTTGGAAACCACGGGGGCGTTGCTGACTGATGGAAATCTTTTGCCATGCAGCAGAATAAACTTTGCAAAAATCTTACAATCCTATCTTCTGTGGGAGGCAATGGAATAATGGCAGCTGCACTTTTACATTTAGAAAATTTGTTGATCGACAGCGCATTTCAAATTCTATCTACGACTGTTATTGTATCCTTTTGCGATATCTTTCTGGCAAGGAGGGTCTCCGGAAAATCATTTTATCTGCTGTTTGGTTTGACCACCCTTGGAAATGCAGTTTTGCTCAACCTGCTGAACGCCCATATGGGTACGATGGGAAACATCTTAATTCCTCTTGTAACGGCACTGCCGCTGATTTTCGGGGGATATTCCTGTACCATTTGGCAAGCCGTATTTTACGATGCGGCAAGCTATGCTTTTCTGTGCATGATGGATTATGCAACCCAGCTTGCTTTTTCTGCCGTAAGCGGAGACTCTCTTGCAGCACTGAGAACGGAAACGATCGGATATGTGTTCACGGGCTTGTCGGCCAGAAGCATAGAGATAGTGTCTACTTATATGATGGCCAAATTGCACAAAGGAAACGGCAATAAGACAGTCAACCTTCCATGGCTTTATTGGTTAAGTATGCTGTCTGTGCCGACTCTTGTTTTTGCATTTTACCGTTTCTTTTTGCGTGTCGATGCAGAAAATCCTCTCTCGAATGCCTTTGTTGGCTGGATAGGCAGCAGCCTGGTTTTTGTTCAGATGCTTTTACTTTGGCAAACCATACGTATCCAAACTGAAAAACAAAAGCAAGCTGAAATTCTGGCTTTGCAAAAGGAAACCGAACTGCGTTTAGAAAGTACGGCACAGCTTTCAGCTGCATACGAAGCGCAACGAAAGGCTACACACGATTACACAAATCATCTTGCTGTATTGCAGGAGCTTTTGCATGACGGAAAAGCGGCAGAGGCACAGCATTATCTAAACGAACTTACCCAAGCACCATCTGCTGCACCGGTGGTTTATACCGGCACAGCGGTGCTGGATGCCGTACTGAACCAAAAGTACGCGCAGGCTAAAGAAGCGGGGGTTTGTATTCGTTTTCAGATTGCGAATATTCCTGGGCTTTCTGTGACGCAAAAGGATTTTGTGACGGTACTGGCTAATCTTTTGGACAATGCTATTGAGGCTGCCCGGCAAGCTGAAAACGATAAAAGCATTGTCTTTAAGCTGCGGCCTGTTTCCTCCTGCAAAGCGATTCTTTGTGTCAGGAACACTACAATGCCGGTACAAATCACAAACGGGCAAATTCCCACAAGCAAGGAAAATCCGTTACTGCATGGATACGGACTGCAAAATGTAGGCAGCATATTAGAACAAAATCACTGTCCCTACACGTTTGAATATAGGGACGGATGGTTTATCTTTGCTGCGGAACTTCCCTGCAACGCAGGAGAAAGCGAATTGTCATGAAATCACTAGAGGATTATTGCACCTATATTATTGACGCATTTCTTCAAAACGGATATCTTCAGAAAAAATCCCGCGAATGGTATATCTACACCCTCCAAAGATGGTTTCTTCGCGTTGTTACCGTGTGCCTATTTTTTACTGTTAATAGTCTGATTTGGGGCATACTTCCTACCGCTGCATTTTATTTTTCATTCCTCGCCATTCGCAGTCGAGCAGGTGGATTTCATGCGTCCACGCCAACTAAGTGTATGCTGCTTTCGTTTGCTGTTTCTTTTGTGGGGATTGGACTTTCCGTACACATCGCAGAACGGTTTCCGATATTTTTAATTGTTTCGATTAACATTGCTTCATTTTTTCTGATAAGGAAATTCTGTGTCGGAGGGTCGTCCGATTACACCGAATATGAGCGAAAGGCAAACAAAAAGATTGCCGAAAGGACCACTTTTCTTTGCGCCGTGCTTAGTACGGAACTTGCAATTTTCCTCTTGACGGTCACTTTTGGAGTATCTATGTGCAGTGGAATCTTCATCGCTGCAATGGCGGCGATTCCCCGAAAATAGTCCTCCATCTCTACATTCTTTGCATTTCACGCTCATATTTGACATTTCACGCTATAAATTTGACTTTCCGACCGAATGCTGTTATTTTCAAGTTAGATAGAAAAAGCAAAGCACAGGAGGAAACATTATGAAATCGAAAATCATGACGATGGCTGCCAATGTAATTCAATACTTAACCGACCGTGAACGCCATGAATGGGCTTTAATTACGCCGGGCGGATTTTATGAACCTGCACGTCCCAAAGAGACCAAAGAATAACAAGTATATTCATATACGGTTATCCTTTTGAATCAGCCGATAGAATGGTATCAGAAACCGCGAAAACGAAAAGATTGCATCATGCTGATTCACATGGAAGTCTACAGCTTTATATCATTCGTTGTATTGGGCGTCGGCGCGCAGATGCTTAAATATTGTCCGAATATCAACCCTATTAAATCCATTAGATTGGAGGCTTATCAAATGTCAACCATGAAGAAACGCATCCCCATGTTCCTGCTTGCCATCGCAATGATGGTGGCCATGGCAGCACCCGCACTTGCTGCCGAGGTTTCTCCACTGGCACTGGGTGACACCTACATTTCCACCAGCAGTTCGAACCTGAAGCCGCTTGAAATCTATGCTGATGGGACGTCTAAGTATTTAAACGTAGTTGGGAACTATAGCAGTGATGGTTGTAATGTTTCGACATATAGCCGCACAAGTGATATCACTCAACAGTGGTATGTTTACCGCGGAACCGATAATATTACTACTATTCGTCCCGCTGGACATTTGGATCTTGCAGTTATTCGCGAAGGTGAGTCCGATAATGCGAATTGCAAACTTGGTTCGATTTCTAAAAACAGCTTAGATGTTCTCGAGATCAACATGGGCAACTTGTCAACAAATTCTGGCAAGATTAAGCTGAAAACTACTATCACCGGCGGTGTAATAAATGATGCCTTCTGGCTTAAATACGGTGATAGCAAACTTGGTAAAGATTCCAATTATTATAACGTAATGTGGCAAAGAGCCAATACATTTCTTAGCCATGCTGGTATCAATTGGAAATTCACTCTAGCGTAAGATATCCAATAGAATCTATCAATAAGATTTACAAAACCATACAATAAATCCCCTGTAATTTGTTTTATCTATGCAATAGCATGGACTCAACACAAAATCACAGGGGATTTTTAACAATTAGGTGAAGCCATGAAAAAGTTTTTTTGTCTTACTATGTTGCTCTTATGCGCAATGTGCTTTTGTTCATGCAATTCGAATCCGCTGACAAAGGAAACACCGGATACATCAAGCGTTGAATATCACAATGATGCCGATGCACTTTCTTTGATTACGGATGTTGATGGCTTTATGAACAAAAGTCATACTTATAATTCCGATGGAATGTATGAAGTCATTCGTGCGACGGACAGTTCTTGGGCTAATATTTATTATACAGATTTCAATAGCTGTTCCCGGCAAATCTTATGTAACGAACCTGCCTGTGCGCATAATAACGATAGCTGTCGCAGTTACATTAAAGATGTCGGTATGCTATATGGACTATTTATTTTTAATGACAATTTGTTTATTTATACACACGCAACGAACGAATACCCTGTCATTTTTCAAGCCGGTTTAGATGGTTCTGACCGAAAAACATTTTTTAACTTTTCACAGGCGGACTCACCAGACGGGGCTATTGCAGCTAATTCTACAAGCTGGTACTATCTCCATCAGGACATAGATAGCACAGGTAACGTGGTCGAAAGTATTCAATGTTTAGATACTATATCAAAGCGTGTTCAAACTTTATACACTTTGCCGCAAAGCAACGAGATTGCATATTACCTTACAGGTGCTTATAACAATGAATTGATTATCAAAACGAATAGTCTTTCGCCTGAAACACCTACGGGCATTTATAGTTACAACATTACGACGAATCATTTTACGCCGATTATTGAAGCCACTGGCAATATTGTATGTCGGGTAGCAGATGAAGCGTTGGTTTATTGGCAGTCCAATCAGCCACAAATAATTCGTCACGATCTGCGTTCAGGCACGGAAACCGTTTTATATGAGGATTCTTTGCTTAATTCCTACGCCTCGCTACTTGTAAGCGGCATATTTGATGAACATCTTATTATGATAATCAGCAGTAGCACTCCATTAGAAGAGGCTGACTGGAATGCAGTTCCCCCCGAAGAAAAGCTACGTTGGAAAGCAACATTAGAAGATGCTTTAGGCTACGAAGTGGCAGATGACCTTCTTTATGATGAGTTGATACGTGTCAATCGTGAAAACAATGCAGGTGTAAATATTTCCCAAAGCGAATATGTGGCGGTGGATTTACATGGCGGCGGGCAACAGATAACCTTAAAGGGTGGTGAATCCCATGCTTTGCCTGTTACGATTCTAGCAGAAACGCCGAATAAATTTTGTGTTTACTATGACTATGAGGACGTACCCATAACGCTATATAATAATGAAGGCACACCATATACATCTACATATCGTCAAATGAAAACAGCTATGATTGGCACAGACGATTTCTTTGCGAACAATCCAAATTACAGCTACATTCAAAACCGATAAGCAATAAAATAATTGTTCATTGTTCTTTGTTTCCTATACGAATAACCGCTGAATTATAATTATTATATGAATACTACATTTGTTATCGACTCCCTCTGCAAGACCTATATTTCGCGTATCTCGATGTTGCCGTTCGGGAAAAATGCGCGGACACAAAAGAAAAGAGCGCTGTCGGGCGTGTCACTCACCCTTACACCGGGTCTTTACGGATTGCTCGGTCCCAACGGTGCGGGAAAGTCTACTTTAATCCACATTATCACAGGCACGCTGGCGCCCGATTCCGGCGAGGTTCTCTGGTGCGGTAAGCCCGCAGCGGGTATTGCCTTTCGCCGCATTTTGGGCTATATGCCGCAGCAGCAGGGACTGTACGACAGCTATAGCGGGCGGCGCTTTCTTGCCTACATGGCTGCGCTGAAAGAAATCCCGCGCAAGACCGTTGCCGCCGAGGTAGCCCGCGTGGCGGCCGCCGTAAATTTAACTGCCGAGTTGGACAAGCGTCTTTCTGCCTATTCCGGCGGCATGAAGCAGCGTTTGCTGCTGGCATCCGCCCTGCTGGGCGACCCCAAGCTGCTGATTTTGGACGAGCCGACGGCAGGTCTTGACCCCAAGGAGCGCGTCCGCCTGCGTGAATTGCTGGCAGATATGGCAAAAGACCGCATTATTCTTGTGGCAACGCACGTTGTTTCGGATGTGGAAACGGTGGCGACCAAGGTCATTCTGTTGCGTGCGGGCAAAATCGTGGACGCCGCGCCCGTGCCGGAGCTGATTGCCAAATACGCACCCGACCAGGGTCTGGAGGATGTCTACCTGAATGTGTTCGGTGAGGGGGACGGCAAATGAGCCTGTTTTTTGCCGAGCTGCGCAAGGTGTGGGGCAACCGGCTGTTCCCGCTTTTACTAGCCGTGCTGGCCGCCGCCAATCTGCTGCTGCTCTGGATGGGTACCCGCCCGACCGCGGGGCAGCCGTCCGCCGCAGCCTACCGCGCCGTCGGCGCGCAGCTCGACGGCCTGACAATGGAAGAAAAGGGCGCGTACCTGCACGGGAAATATACCGAGATTGAGAGCCTTGTCAAGATCGGCGGCTTCTACCGCGATATGGCCTACGCCGGCAGCAGCTACCTGCAAGCCTACCGCGACGAGAACGCTGCAATGTTCGACGCCTACGAGCAGGAATACAAGGACAAAAGCTATACACTGTTCACCGACGACCTGAACACCGAATATCGCCTGTTCAATCAGCTGCAAAACGAGTACGACACCGTGGCTGCCTACACCGATTTTCTGGACGGCGTGCAGACCAAGGCGACGCAGCTGGCGGGCATCTCGATCTTTCAGAACGACAAAACCGGCTACGACCTGAAAAACATCGAGCAAACCGCCGAGGTCTACGCCGGACTGGGCGCGACCGAGATCGACTACTACCCTCAAAAGGGATTGTACACGGCGATCTCCTACGCCTTTACTGACCTGATTTTACTGGCCGCCATGCTGCTGTTGGCGCTGCTGCTGGTTCGGCAGGAGCGCGACAGCGGTTTGTTGGGCCTTGTGCGCAGCCTGCCGGGCGGGCGTCTGCAAACGGCGTTGGCCAAATTAGCGGCGTTCGGCGTCAGCCTGTTGGCTGTGTTGGCGCTTTTGTACGGCGTGAATCTCGCCTACTGCGGTGCGAGCTTCGGTTTGGGCCCGCTGACGCGCACGATTCAGAGCGTGCCGGCCCTGATGCGCTGCACGATGCAGATCACGGTCGGGCGGTATCTGCTGCGGTTTTTGCTGGCCAAGTGGGCCGGGGCGTTCGTGATGGGCCTTTGGGTCATGTTGGCGGCGCTGACGGCGC
>ERZ773107.1909-NODE-1909-length-17049-cov-3.635048_pt1 | contig 17049 bp, 13 predicted proteins | sample MGYA00580571_ERZ773107 | MGnify/ENA primary metagenome ERZ773107 (study PRJEB29015, sample SAMEA2737843) | human gut metagenome | biome: human gut; feature: human-associated habitat; material: faeces | place: China | collected 2012 ... | reverse complement strand
AAGATAACTTCGAAGAAGTTACTGTAAAAGCTAAAGTTGCCCGCAAAGATGCTGATGGTAAGAGAGTAAAAGAAGTTGTAGATGGTAAGAAAGTTACTGTTTATGACGAAGTTGAGAAGACAATCAAGAAGGATATGCCTTCCCGTCTTCATGCAAGAAGAGAAATGCTCAAAGTTCTTTACTCTGTAACAGATGTTCCAACAGCAGCTGCTGGAAAGAAGAAAAATACAAAGGAAGTTGATTTGACAGCAAAATTATTTGACGAAATCGCTCCTAAGTATGCAAACCGCAACGGTGGTTACACAAGAATCGTTAAGATTGGCCAGCGTAAAGGTGATGGCGCTTTAGAAGTATTACTTGAGTTAGTATAATTCAGGATACAAAGAAGTACTTTACTACAGAAGAGATGATAAAACCCTGAGTCTGAAATAGGACTCAGGGTTTTTCGTTTATGACTATAGATTGTTCGCGGAGCGCGCAATTCTATTGCATACAGGAGAATCCTTGCATGAAGGATTCTATTTTATATGTAAAAGCACACCAGATTCAGACAGGATGGATTTGGTGTGCTTTTGAGATATCGATATCAATGAAAGAATTTAGCTGGCAGAGAACTTCTTAGATAACGGCAATGTGAAGATAAATTCTGTACCGACACCTTCCGTGCTGATACAGTTGATATTTTCGCCGTGTGCCTGAATGATTTCCTTTACAATAGAGAGTCCAAGTCCTGTCCCACGCTTGTCTTTCCCGCGGGAGAGATCGGTCTTAAAGAAACGCTCCCAAATCTTTTTCTGGCTGTCTTTTGGAATACCAATGCCGGTATCCTTCACGGAGACGAAAACCTTCTCATTTTTTTCTGTTGTTTCAATCGTAATAGCAGAATTCTGATGGCTGAACTTGATTGCATTGTCGATTAAGTTATATAACACCTGCTGGATTTTACTGAAATCTGCTGTGACAAAAAGCTCTTCGCCGGACAGAATCAAGTTAAAACGGATGTGTTTATTGGCGCAGATCCCTTCGAAGGTCAACAGCGTAGTCTTAATCGTCTGGTTGATATCGAAATCCGTCACATCAAGCATGACGCCGTGGGAACCGAACTTATTCAGTTCAAGTAAACTTTGGGTCAGTTTGTTCAGACGTTCTGTCTCAAACAGGATAATGTTTAAATATTTGTCCTGCATTTCCACAGGAATCGTTCCATCTAACATCGCTTCCACATAGCCTTTGATGGAAGTGAGCGGAGAGCGGAAATCGTGGGATACGTTCGAGATGAACTTTCTCTGGTCCTCCTCTAAGGTGTTCAGCTCATTTGCCATATAATTGAGGGAGGCGGCGAGGTAGCCAATTTCATCATTAGAATGTACATCAATCTTCGCATCGAAGTTTCCCTTCGAATACTCGTCTGCCGCGCGTGTGATCTTGCGGATTGGAATATATACGACGTAGGTGAACAGGATCAGCACCACAAAGGCTGCAGCGAAAATAAAAGCTAACGTCTTATAGGCAATGGCAGAGAGACTGTTTGCAGCAGTTGTGATTGCGGATTCCGGTTTGTGGATGATGACATAACCGCGCACCTTGTAATTGACCGTGATCGGAGAGAACACACTGAGCATGTTCTCACTGAAGGAATGGTAGAAATCGCCGACGCGGTAATAGCGGCTGCCAAAGTCTGTCATATCGAAGGATGGAATGGTCTTTGTGTCATCTTCCGTGCCGGAAGATGCAGTGTTAAGTAGAAGATTCCCCTTCGTATCGACGATCCAGATATCTGCATTCAGATAGGTGTCTAACGTGGAAAGCTGTGTGCTGATCTCATCTAATGTCGTGGAATTGTTGAAATAATTCTGTGCATAATTCGAGGAGATCAGGGAGGCTTCCCGGTACAGGCTCTGGGCTTCCCGGTGTTCTAAGTGCTGGAACGTCAGGTGATAGGTGAAGGTGGCGATGATGATGAAACCAAGCAGGCCGAACAGAAGATATCCAGCAAGCAGTTTTGGATATAAAGTACGTTTCATCAGCTGCGCACCTCGAATTTGTATCCGATTCCCCATACAGTGGCGAGACTCCAGCCGTCGTGGTCTTTAATCTTTTCGCGCAGACGCTTCACATGGACATCCACGGTTCTTGTATCTCCGATGTATTCATATCCCCAGATGTGGTCGAGGAGCTGCTCTCTTGTGAATACCTGGTTCGGTGAGGATGCTAGGAAGTAGAGAAGTTCTAACTCCTTCGGCGGCATGTCAATTGCATGTCCCTGATAAATGACGGAATAATTGGACAGATTGACGATTAGGTCCGGATACTGGACACATTTTACATCTGGGAGAACTTCCTCAGTCTTAGTTGGCTGATAGCGTCTTAAGACTGCTTTCACACGGGCAACTAACTCCTTGGAATCGAATGGTTTCATAATATAATCATCAGCACCAAGCTCAAGCCCTAATACCTTGTCGAAGATCTCGCCCTTTGCGGAGAGCATGATAATTGGGACATTTGCTTTGGCGCGGACTTCCCGGCAGACCTGATAACCATCGATGCCCGGAAGCATCAGGTCTAATAGGATCAGGTTCGGATTGTACTGTTCAAAAGCGGTCAGGGCTTCCTCCCCGTCATTGACGATCTTCGTATCGAAGCATTCCTTCGTCAGGTAGAGGGAGATCAGCTCAGCGATATTATTGTCATCGTCTACGATTAAAATTTTCTGTTTTGTTGCCATATAGTTATCTCCTTTTTTATCACTTAAATTCTGCGATGGTAACACCAGCATCGCCTTCCCCATATTCCCCAAGATGGAAGGACTTCACATGTTTTTGGCGTCTGAGGTATGTCTGTACGGCATTTCTTAAAGCACCGGTACCCTTTCCATGTACAATGCGTACGGAAGACAGATGGGACAGATAGGCATCATCTAAATACTTGTCTAACAAGGCAATCGCCTCGTCCGTTGTCTTTCCGATGAGGTTAATCTCAGGGGAAATAGAGGCAGATTTACTCATGCGGATCTTTCCAGCGCCGGTCTTATTCGCCTTCACACCTGCCATCATCGACGAATCATCGTCTAAGAGGATCAGGTCATTGATATTGACCAAAGAGCGTAGAATTCCCATCTGGACATACAGGTCGCCCTTCGCGTTCGGAAGTGAATGAACCGTACCTTTTAAGTTCATGCTAATGACCTTTACGCTATCCCCGATGCGTAGCTTTTTCGGTACCTTGTGGTTCGGTGCGGCATTCTTCTGCTGGTCAGAGAGTTTCTTCTGGCGGTCATTCATCCGGTCGCGGAGTTTGGTACGTTCTTTTTCCATCTCACTGACTGGCGCACCGGCTTTGCCGTATTTGTTAAAGTTGCGAATTGTCTCATCAGCGACATCTTTTGCCTCTTTTAAAATGCGGTAAGCCTCCTCGTTCGCTTCGCGGAGAATCTTGTCACGGCTGGCATCGAGCTTCTCCTGCTTCTGTTCTAACCGTTCCTTTAGGGTCTGGATCTCTTCCTTATAGCGGTTGATCTCTAATTGTTCCTTTTCGATTGTGATACGGCTCTTCTCGAGATCTGCAAGCAGGTCTTCGAAGTTCTCATCGTTTTCACTGATACGTCCCTTAGCGTCTTCAATCAGATCGCGGCTTAAGCCAAGCTTTTCGGAGATGGCGAACGCATTACTTTTTCCCGGGATACCGATCAGAAGGCGGTAAGTAGGGCTTAAGGTTTCAACATTGAACTCACAGCAGGCATTCTCAACACCCGGTGTGGAGAGGGCATAGACCTTCAACTCACTGTAGTGTGTGGTTGCCATCGTTCTTGCACCGTAAAGATGGAGCTTCGAGAGAATGGAGATCGCTAAGGCGGCACCTTCGGTCGGGTCGGTTCCGGCACAGAGTTCATCGAAAAGAACAAGGGAGCGGTCATTTACTTTCTTCAAAATCCGGATAATATTCGTCATGTGGGAGGAGAAGGTGCTTAAGCTCTGCTCAATACTCTGCTCATCTCCAATGTCAGCAAAGACCTCCTCAAAAATGCCAAGTTCCGAACGCTCGGAAGCCGGGATATGCAGACCAGACTGTCCCATCAGGGTAAGCAGACCAACTGTTTTTAAGGACACGGTTTTACCACCCGTGTTTGGTCCTGTGACGATCAGAAGCTGGAACTTTTTTCCAAGCATGACATCGATCGGAACAACTTTCTTCTTATCTAAAAGTGGATGTCGTGCCTTTTTAATATGCAGATACCCATCATCGTTGAAAGTCGGGGCAACGCCATTGTAAGTCTGCGCGTAGGCAGCTTTTGCAAAAATAAAATCAAGCTCGGACAGGATCTGGTAATCGGCAAAGATCTGGTCGGAAAAATCAGCGGTCAGATTGCTTAAATTGGCAAGGATCTTCTCAATCTCTTCCTTTTCCTTTAACATCAGTTCTTTGTATTCGTTATTCAGATTGACAACCGCCATCGGCTCGATGAAAAGGGTGGAGCCGGAAGAGGACTGATCGTGCACCATACCCGGGATCTGGGACTTGGCTTCCGCTTTGACCGGGAGACAGTAGCGCCCGTCACGCATAGTGATCACAGCATCCTGCAAATAGCTTCTGGTGGTCGTGTTGTTGATCATATTGTTCATCTGTGCACGGATCTTATCGTTCATTCCGCGCATGGAACGGCGGATGGAACGGAGCGTGCTGCTGGCATCGTCGGCAATCTCGTCATCCGCAATGATACAGCGGCGGATCTCATCGTACAGCGGAGTCAGCGGTTCGATCTCTGTGAAAAAAGAGGTCAGGGAATCTTCCGGGACATCCTCTTTCTCCGAGCGGGAGAACGCTTTGGCACGCTTGGCAGCTTCTAAGAGCGAGCAGATGGAAAGCAGCTCGGACGCACTTAAGGTTCCGCCGATGGCCAGGCGCTTTAACGATTCTGTCACATCGTGTACGCCGGAAAAAGAGAGGCTGCCACAACGGAAGAGACGGCTTAAGGCATCCTTCGTCTGAAGCTGTAATAATTCTATCTGCCCGCGGTCAGTGATCGGTCTTAATGAGAGGCAGCGTTTCTTCGCTGCATCGCTGAACGCGTACTCTGACAGCTGGGATAATATTTTATGATATTCCAGTGTTTTTAAAACTTTTTCATTCATCTATGATTACTCCGTATTGTTTTTGGTCATTTTTAGCTTCATTATAAAACAAAATCGTTAAAAAAGAAACAGTTGCAAGCATCTGTATTTCAATTTATAATAAACGATAGTATGATTGTCATATGAGGTTTATTCTGAGGCGCTTTTTTATTTGCCTGGAAAGGAATACATGCAGGAAAAGAAACCGGATCAATATGAATTTATCAGTGAAAAAATAAAGGAGAAGCCTGTCAATAAAAAGAAGCTTATTTATCATGCGGGGTTCTTATGCGCAATGGCGGTGGTATTTGGGGTGATTGCAAGCCTTGTTTTTACCGTATGTCAGCCGTGGATGGAAGAAAAATTTTACCCGAAAGAGGATCCGCAGATCACGATTCCGAAGGATGAGCCGGAGACAGACACGGAAACGGAGACTGGCACAGACGAACCAGAAAGTGAGGAACCGGCGACTGACACACAGATTGTATATGAGACGATGACGTTAGAGGACTATCAGGGACTGCAGAACGAGATGTATGCAATCGGCAGGGAAGCAAACCGCTCCATCGTGGGTGTGACCGGTGTGAAGAGCAATACAGACTGGTTCAACAATGCCTACGAGAGCAAGGGACAGGGTTCCGGTATTATCATTGCTGACAATGGGCAGGAGCTTCTGATTCTGACGGAGCGTAAAGTACTGTCCGGGGCACAGTCAATTTATGTGACGTTTGTAAATGATACCTCTGTGGAGGCTTCGGTGAGAAAATACGACGGCAATACAGGAATTGCAGTGCTCTGTGTACCAAATAGTGAGATTGATGACGTGACAAGAAATGAGATCTCAGTGGCAGTGCTTGGCAATTCCTTTGCCGTAGGACAGGGGACGCTGGCACTTGCAGTGGGAAGCCCACTCGGAAGCAATTATTCGATCTTGACCGGAAATATTACCGCAACTTCGTATTCCGTGTCTACGATTGATGCAAATTACGCAGTGTTCACGACAGATATAGTAGGAAGCAAGAATGGCAGCGGTGCACTTTTAAATCTCAATGGAGAAGTGATCGGGCTGATTATGCAAGGCTTCGGAAACGGCAGCGACCAGAATACGCTGACCGCGATTGCCATCTCTGAGTTAAAGCCGCTCATTGAGATGTTGTCGAACAACCAGGATATTCCGTATATCGGTCTTGAAATTACGACTGTGACGAATACGATCGCGAAGGAGAACGATATTCCAAAGGTGTCTATATCAAAGAGGTGAAGATGGACTCGCCGGCGATGGCAGCCGGGCTGCAGAGCGGGGATATTATCACGGAGATCGACGGAGATCCGGTCGTGTCCGTAGATGGCTATAAGACAAAGCTTCTTTCCTATCAGCCGGGAGATATGGCGCAGGTTGTTGTACAGCGGCAGGGAAGCAGTGGCTATACGGAGATCACCTGCCAGGTGAACATCAGCATGTTGAAGTAAAAATACAGGAAGAAAACAGACGGAGGAAGTAACAGTTATGAAATATATTGAGAGTTTGAGGGAAGGCGAGAGGATCAATGAGATCTATCTGTGCAAGAGCAAGCAGTCCGCCCTTACGAAGGCTGGAAAGCCATATGAGAACGTTCTTTTACAGGATAAGACCGGTATTTTAGATGCCAAGATCTGGGATCCGGGTTCTGTCGGAATCGACGATTTTGATTCTTTAGACTACATCGCAGTCATGGGAGATATTACAAGTTTTCAGGGCAATTTACAGCTCTCCATCAAGCGTGTGCGCAAAGTGCAGGAAGGGGAATATGATCCGAAGGATTATCTTCCAGTGAGTACGAAGGATATCGACCAGATGTATGCAGAGCTGTGCGGTCTGATCCGTTCCATTTCTAATCCATATTATAAGAAGCTTTTAAGCAGCTATTTCTTAGAGGATGCAGACTTTGAGAAGCGCTTCAAGTTCCATTCCGCAGCGAAGACCGTGCACCATGGCTTTGTCGGAGGACTATTAGAACATACGCTTGGCGTGGCGAAGCACTGTGATTATTTTGCATCCTGTTACCCGATGTTAAACCGCGACCTGATCGTAACAGCAGCTATTTTCCACGATATTGGAAAGTTGGAGGAGCTGTCTGTATTCCCGGAGAACGATTACACGGATGAGGGACAGCTGCTCGGTCATATTATGATCGGTGCTGAGATGGTTGGAGAGCGCATCCGCACGATTGACGGGTTCCCGGTGAGAATGGCGAATGAGTTGAAACACTGTATTCTGGCACATCACGGGGAATTAGAGTATGGTTCTCCGAAGAAACCGGCGTTAGCAGAGGCACTGGCATTAAGCTTTGCGGATAACGTGGATGCGAAGATGGAGACGATCCGGGAGATCTTTGAGAAAGTTCCGGAGAATAATGTGGAGTGGCAGGGCTTTAACCGGCTGTTAGATTCGAACATCCGCAGATCCACATTAAAGTAGAAGACAGGATATTAAATTGCACAAAGACCGGAGCAGATCCGGGGCTTGTGCAATTTTTTTAACAGGAAAGAGGAAATAATGAATAAAAACGATATCATCGAACTGAAAATAGAAGACATGGGAATCGACGGCGAAGGAATCGGCAAATATGAAGGGATGACCTTCTTTGTGAAGGATGCCATCATCGGGGATGATATCCGGGCGCGGATCACGAAGTTAAAGAAGAATTACGGTTATGCAAGGGTGGAGGAGATTGTAAAAGCTTCCCCATACCGCACCGAGCCGAAGTGTGAATTACACAGACGGTGTGGCGGTTGCCAGATTCAGGCGATGGATTATGCGAAGCAGTTAGAGTTTAAGGAAAATAAGGTGAAGAATAACCTGATCCGCCTGGGCGGTTTTTCTGAGGAGTTTGTGGATGACGTGATGGAACCGATCGTTGGGATGGAGCAGCCTTATCGTTACCGGAATAAGGCACAGTTTCCGGTTGGAAAAGACCGTGATGGAAATCTGATCGCAGGATTTTATGCATCCCGCACGCACAGCATTATTCCAGTGAAGGACTGTATGCTCGGTGTCGAGGAGAATAAAGAGATTTTAGATGCTGTGCTTTCTTATATGAAGGAATGTAAAGTGGAGCCATACGACGAGGAGAACGGGAAAGGACTGGTCCGCCATGTACTGATCCGCTACGGATTTACGACAAGAGAGATCATGGTCTGTCTGATCATCAATGGGAAGAAGCTTCCGGCACAGGAGGTATTGCTTGAAAAATTGCAGAAGATCGAGGGAATGACAAGCATTTCCATCAACAGAAATGAAAAAAAGACAAATGTCATTTTAGGGGATGTCACAGAGACTATCTGGGGACAGCCTTATATTACCGATTATATTCATTTGCGCGACTGTAAAGATTTCACAAGAACCGGGAAGGCGATTTCTTATCATATTTCCCCACAGTCCTTCTATCAGGTGAACCCGGAGCAGACCGAGAAGCTTTACAGCCTTGCATTAGAATACGCCGGGCTGACCGGAAAAGAGTCCGTCTGGGATTTGTACTGCGGTATTGGAACAATTTCCCTGTTTCTCGCCGGGAAAGCCGGACATGTCTATGGGGTTGAGATTGTGCCGCAGGCGATTGAGGACGCGAAGGACAATGCGAAGCGGAATGGATTTACGAACACTGCATTTTTCGTCGGAAAAGCGGAAGAAGTCCTGCCTGAATTTTATGAAAAAAATAATGGGTTGAAAGAGCAGCAGGAGTGCAAAGAAGGCGCAGACATGCTTCACCCGGATGTAATCGTCGTAGATCCGCCGCGGAAGGGATGCGATGAGAAATGCTTAGAGACCATGCTTCTGATGCAGCCGGAGAGGATCGTGTATGTGAGCTGTGATTCAGCGACGCTTGCAAGAGATTTGAAGATGCTCTCAGAGGGCGGATATGAGGTGAAAAGGGTGCGGGCTGTGGACCAGTTTGCACACACCGGGCACGTTGAGTGCGTGGTTGCACTACATCGGGTCGATATGTAAGAATCCTTGATTTGCGCGAAGGCAACGAGGAGAGTTCCGAAGAAATAACTGGCTGTAAAGCCAGTGTTTATGCGGAATTCGACGACTGCCCGCGAGTCGGGAAGTTTGTAAAACTTCTCGACTTCCGGCACTTTGAGCGACATATGATGTTCTCACAGAGTGATAGAAAAACCTACAAAAAAGCAATTTCAGACGGTGTGAATGTCTCAGTCGTATTGGATGTGGGGTGTGGAAACACATAAAAGTACAATTAATATTTTGAAGTTATTCAATAGAATACGAAGCGTGAAAGACCGTTCATTTTCAAGTAATTGGAGATGAGCGGTCTTTTTCTGTTTGCAGATAACATTGACGTAACTGAGTAGAAGTTATTCTACCGGAAGAACGGAGGTTGTAATGGAAGAGATAAAGAGTATCAGAATAAGCGAGTTAAAGGACTTTAAGAACCATCCTTTTCATGTGCAGCAGGACATAGAGCTGTGTGCCCTTATGAAAAGTATTGAAGATGAGGGTGTGATTGTACCTTTGCTTGTAAGACCGAATTCTGACGGAGAAGGTTATGAAGTGATTGCAGGACACAGACGAAAGGCAGATGCCGGCTGGGCTGGTCTTGCGGAGGTTCCGGCAGTTATAAGAGAATTGGATGATGATCAGGCGATAGTGGCGATGGTAGATTCTGTGCGCCCGTAAGGCGTTTGGGGTGGACACCCAAGCGACGTGGGTCATTATGATTTTGTTTTGAGAAAACAATAAGAAAAATTATCAAGTGTGAAGAACACAGTCTTATCGCCAACAACTAACCTTGAATGGAAACATAAAGGGGACAACAGCACGTTTGTAAAGGCACAAGTCAACAAAGCTTCCAAGTTGCGACTGAGTGTCGAGGTGAAAGGTACTATATGAGGATGAAAGCTAAACTGCTTGAAGGAAAGTCAGAGGCTAGAGCTAACCATCTCCGCACCGAAGGGAAGATGTTACGGTGATGTATTGGCAGATTAGTATTTTGCTGTCTGCAATCTGCGTGATAATCAATGCAAGCTAGCCATAGGTTCATTTGAGGATGCATCTGAAATCAAGGAAAAATTCAGAGTATTTCTCGAGGATACTCTGCATCTTGAGATGTCCGAAAAAAAGACCAAGATAACACATAGTCAAGATAAAGCAAGATTTCTTGGATATGATATCACCACCGCAAAGAACTCAGCGCTTATGCAATCATCAGGGCATACAGAAATGCCTATTCAGGCGGTTGGACAGGAACAACCTGTGCCTGACGATAAGGGTGCTTCTGGGAATATGGATTACACAGAGGAGGATGTGAAGAAGTATCAGATGGATCCTGATATCAATGAGTTGCTGGATTTCAGTTTTTGCGGGGAATGACAGCAGAAGGCTACAAAACATTTATAAATGGAAGTGTTATGGCATCATTTATGGAAGGAATTGTAGCCTCAATTTTAGAAGAAAAAAGTGGTGCCGGATACGGCACGAATTGTAGCCAATTAAATACAGTTATCAGCGTAATTGAAGCCATGTATCTTTGCGAAGGTATGTGGCTTTTTCCTTTTTGCGCTGAGGATAGATTTTTTAACCAGCCCTCGTGCATTTATGCGAGGGCTAAGCCTCGCAGAGCGAAATACACCCATCGCACAAAACTTCGTTTTGTACTCTGTGTATTTCGCCCTTGCAGGGGGCTATCACGCCGGATACGGCGGTGGGTTCGTAAACGGACACCTATATGTCCACTCACATTGGCATTAGAAGTGAAAGAAAGAGTTGCAGGAGCAGATTGCTGTATTGGATAGAAAAGCAGGGAGGATGAAATCAGAGCTTTCAAATGTGCTTCAGGATGCAGACTATGCAAATGCTTCGGAGTTTTATACCGAGCTATTCATGGTTCGTGAGGAGAGGCAAAGGTATGAAGAGGCTTGTAAGGAATGGCAGCAGAAGTGTGTTGAGGTGGAACTTGTAGCGGTGAAGGATAGTAAGTATTTTGGGGACGTAATTCCGATTAGCAGGAATAGAGGGCGATAAAGTAAGGCGATGCTATTAGTGAATCTGATAGCATCTGTGTAACTACATAGTGACAATTTTGCATCTTCGAAGTGGTAGTCTATGCAAAATATCATCGAATTGGATGAAAAAGGAGAGAATTACCGCATCCTTTGGGGTCTGGTAAACGGAGGCAGACCGACCAGTGAGCTGCCGAGTCACCTGATGAACCATGAAGTGAAAAAAGGCGTTACCAATGTTTATCATGCACATACCACGAATGTGATCGCACTGACATTTGTACTGCCGTTGGAGGATAAAGTATTTACTAGAGAACTCTGGGAGATGGCGACCGAGTGCCCGGTTGTATTTCCTTCCGGAATCGGTGTAGTAGGATGGATGGTGCCGGGCGGCCGTGAGATCGCAGTGGCGACAAGTGCCCTGATGAAAGAATATGATGTGGCAATCTGGGCGCATCACGGCATGTTCTGCTCAGGGGAAGACTTTGATCTTACATTCGGATTAATGCACACCGTAGAGAAATCCGCGGAAATCCTTGTAAAGATGCTGTCCATGAGACCGGATAAAAGACAGACAATCTCACCTCAGAATTTCAGAGATTTGGCGAAAGATTTTAAAGTAACTTTACCGGAAAAGTTTCTATATGGCAAATAATGTACATATCACATATTTGGCGTATCAGAAGCATGAAGCATGTTTCGATATTCCATAGGCGTACATCCGTATTTCTTGCGGAACAGCTGAAAGAAAAAGCTGGTATTCTGATATCCGACGGCAAGGCTGATATCATTTGTGGAAAGTGCGGTGCTCCTTAACAATTTTGCCGCCTGAGAGAGCCGGTGTGTCTGGACCAGCTCTTTGTAAGTGGTTCCGGTATGCTGGCGTATGTAGGCAGAGAGATAGTTTGGGTGCATATTAAAAAACTCAGCTGTAGAAGAAAGGGTACAGTCCGCAAAGTTTGTTTCGATATATCGGAGTATGGTATAAATCTGATCCACAGAGGCGTGATCTAGAACCATACCGTGCTGGAACAGATTGATCATCTCGCAGGTAATCAGCGTAAAAAGACTGTCTAAAAAAGGTCCGGATGTTACGGACGGAGAATAAAATTCACAGAGAAACTGGTTGGCAAGATCTGCCAGCCGGTTTTGTTTTTGTTCCGGGGAAAAGACAATATACATGCTTTCCTGCATCGTGGTGTTCAGAGCCTCAATGAAAAAGTGTGTAAGGTAATTATCCTGAGACAGGCGTTCAAAAAAAGTACCGTTCAGATATTCGCGCGTCAGCAGAAAATTGATGATAATATCATTTTCTGAACATCTTTTGACAGAATGAGGTGCATTCTGGCTGATCAGAACCATCTGCCCGGCTTTTAGCCTGAATGTAGTCTTATTTATCGTCATTGTGCAGGAACCAGAATAAATATAACTCAACTCCAGCCACTCATGGATATGCAGAGGTACGTTTTCAAAACGATCCTGTTTTACAACAGCGAAGTTGTAATAACTCGGAAGCACTTTCTTTGAAAGAAATAAAGAACGCAGATCTTCAAGGTTCGTATCAAAACGGTAACAGGGTGTATCAAACTTACCTCTGGCAACAGGAAATTGTGAATAATCTTTCTTTACACCATTCAGACGCTGGGTTTCTTCGGTAGTGTGCTGCTTCAGAAATTGATTCAATGCAGATAATGTCATCATATATAATCTCTCCTTTTCGAGATATGAATGAACTGTGATTATAGTCATCAGCAGTTTATTTAACCTGTCTAAAATATACCATATTGGGGGCAAAGGTGTACAGAGTAATCTCGGATATTTATTAAGTTTGGTCGGTAAATCACTTATGTTTCGTTGATGTAATTTTAGTCTGTATAAAGTAAGATGTCAGTAAGAAAAGGAGGCATAGGTTAGGATGAAGATATTTTTTGCAGTAGTGGTGATTGTTTTATTATTTGTAATCGGTGCGACATTATATGTCTATAAAAAAAGTGCCATGTTTTTGCCGGCACTTCTTGGCATCTGCGGATTTCCAAAAATAAAGGAAAGCAGCTATTACGATGAAAACGGACATTTCCGTCCGGGAACGGGGGAGGACAAAGTTGGATTTTTCATGCAGCATCCGGTATTCGGCGGTTTTAAACATATGTTTTTCAATGTGGAGGACAACGTGCTGAAAGCTATTGCGCCTGTAAAGTATAAGGATTTTTTAAAGGCGCCGGGCCGTGAGGAACAATTGGATGCAGCCTTGGAATCTTTCAATTATCTAACCGGACTTGTTGAGAAAGGTCAGGCAAGGCTGGTGTCGGATCTGTATCCTGCGGAAGCAGTGAAGGGTCATCCGTACAGGTCACATCTGACGGGAATGTTTTATCAGGGACAACAGGGAAAACCACTTGCCATTGTAGTTCCGGGAGGCGGATTTATCAGTAATGTAACTGATTGCGAGGGGTATCCTGTGGCGATGAAGCTGCATAAAATGGGATATTCTGTTTTCGTCGTAAGTTATCCGGTCGGCAGACAGCTGGGTGAGACAGAACAGGTAAAGCAGGGACAGGCTGCCGCGAGGGAACTGACACAAGTGATTCGATATCTGACGGAGCATCAAAAACAGTTTTCTGTAAACATGGATGATTATGCCATCTTTGGTTTTTCAGCAGGAGGACTTATGACCACGGCGTATTCATTTGCCAATTATGAGGACTGCTGCCACAAGAATCATCTGCCAAGACCGAAGGTGATCTTCCCTATGTATGGTCTGGACTGGAATATCAAAGCTTTGCAGGAGGACAAGGGACTGGCGGTATTTTCTATCGTAGGGCGGGATGATGAGTTCGGTTTTGCAAATGTGGAAGATAAACTGCCGGAATTAGAGAAGGTACTGGGCAAAGAAAATGTGTCGGTCAGAATCGTTGACGGACTGGGACATGGATTTGGAATAGGAAATGAAACAAAAGTGAAAAACTGGCTTCAGGAAGCAGTCATCTTCTGGGAAGCCCACAGATAGGAACAGATAAGAATTTATTTAAGGAGGATTTCATAATGAGCAGAAACCTGAAAGAATTGATCAGACAGATGACACTGGAGGAAAAAGCAGGACTATGTTCGGGAGCGGATTTCTGGAACACGATGGGAATCGAAAGGTTAGGGATTCCTTCCGTTATGATGACAGACGGCCCGCACGGCTTGCGCAAACAGGAAGGCGCGGCAGATCATCTCGGCCTGAATAAAAGTGTGAATGCAGTCTGCTTTCCGGCAGCCTGCGCCACGGCATCCAGCTTTGACGTGGAACTGATGGAATGTATGGGACAGATCCTTGGGGACGAGTGTCAGGCTGAGAACGTGGGCATGCTCCTCGGCCCTGCAGTTAATATCAAACGCAGTCCTCTCTGCGGAAGGAATTTTGAATATATGTCCGAAGATCCATATCTGACAGGAAAGATGGCGTCAGCATATATCCGGGGCGTACAGTCGAAAGGCATCGGAACCAGTATGAAACACTTCGCCGCGAATAATCAGGAAACAGACCGTATGCAGATATCGTCGGAAGTATCGGAACGGGCTTTCCGGGAAATTTATCTGCCGGCTTTTGAGGAGGCGGTGAAGAAAGCGCAGCCAAAGACTGTGATGTGCAGCTACAATAAGATCAACGGAGTATTTTCTTCAGAGAATAAGAAGCTTCTGACAGATATCCTGCGGGATGAGTGGGGATTTGAAGGATATGTGGTCAGTGACTGGGGAGCTGTAAATGACCGGGTGAAAGGACTGAAAGCCGGTCTTGACTTGGAGATGCCGGGATCAGGAGGATATAATACAAGAAAGATTATTCAGGCAGTGGAGAATGGAGAACTGGAGGAAGAAATTCTTGACAGAACGGTGGAACGCATACTGAAAGTAGTCTTCTCCTACACAGATAACAGGAAAGCGGAGACTGTATTTGACAGGGAAAAGGATCACAAAGCAGCGGCAGATATCGAAACAGAGTGCGCCGTACTTCTGGAAAACAGGGGAGTGCTGCCGCTGAAAAAAGAACAGAAAGTAGTCTATATCGGGGAATTTGCAAAGAAACCGCGATACCAGGGCGGGGGATCGAGTCACATCAATACGGACAGCGTAGTGTCGGCTCTGAAAACTGCGGTGAGAAAAGGCAGGGCAGTGGAGTACGTGAAAGGCTTCTCGTCAGAGCGTGACGAGATGACAGAAGAGGATCTGAAACAGGCGTGTGAAGCGGCAGCGGGCGCAGATGTAGTTGTAATCTTTGAGTCGGAAGGATATGACAGAACATCCATGGAACTGCCAAAGTGTCAGAATCGCCTTATAGAGGCTGTGGCTGAGATACAGAAAAATGTGGTAGTGGTTCTTCATAACGGAAGTCCCGTAGAAACTCCATGGGCGGAGTCTGTAAATGCCATTCTGGAGATGTATCTGGGAGGAGAAGGCATTGGGGAGGCCAGCGACCGGCTGTTATTTGGGGAGGCAAATCCAGGAGGACGTCTGGCGGAGACGTTCCCATATCGTCTGGAAGACAACCCGAGTTACCTGAATTTCCCTGGAGACGGCAGGACTGTTCTCTATGGAGAAGATATCTTTGTCGGATACCGTTACTATGATGCGAAGAAAGTACCGGTGCGCTGGGCATTCGGCCATGGACTGTCATATACGGAATTCAGCTACAGCAATATGAAACTCTCTTCTGCGGAAATGAAAGATGGAGATATTCTGAAGGTGAGCATTGATGTGGAGAATACAGGGAAGAGGGCAGGAAGTGAAGTGGTTCAACTCTATGTCAGTGACAAGGACAGCACGGTGCCAAGAGCAGTGAAAGAACTAAAAGGGTTTGCGAAAGTATTTCTGAATCCGGGTGAGAAGAAGACGGTTACAATGGAACTTTGCGCGAGAGATTTTGCTTACTACGAGACAAAGATTCACGACTGGTACACTCCGTCAGGTACATATGAGATCCAGATCGGGCATGCCAGCGATGAGATCAGAGAGGCTGCAGAACTTACATTTACTACTGATGTGCTGCTGCCGTTCACTGTGGATATGACCACTACAATGGGGGAATTGATGAACCACCCGAAGACAGCAGGGAAAATGATGGAGTATCTTGAGGGGATATCACAGGGAGAAGAACCTAAGAAAGAAGATGGGGAGGTACAGCTTGTGACTCCGGAAATTATTGCGCAGATGCCGCTGAAATCATTTTTAAGCGTTATTCCGGGCGAAGCGATCGAGCAGATGATCGTGGAGTTAAATGCTCTGTGTCAGTAGTGGGAGGAACGGTTGGCTTATTATTGGATGAAAAAGTATCAGCATGAAAATGAGGAAGAATTATGGGCAAGATTTATGCGGCAAAAACAAATCATATCACAAACCCTTTAGGGTTTTATCTGAAACCGTTGGTATTTTCATGGAAAGTGAAAGGCGGCAGAGGACAGGAACAGAAACATGCAAGGATTGTGATCAGCAAGAACAAAACCTTTACAGATATCTGTCACGACACGGGGGAGGCAGAGCTGGACAGTCTCTCTGCAAGAGTGGAATTTGAACCGCAGCCGTATACAAGATATTACTGGAAAGTTATTGTGACAACAGATGCAGAGGAAGTGATCGAATCAGACACGCAGTTCTTTGAGACCGCCAAAATGGATGAACCGTGGACGGGCAGGTGGATTACCTGTGACAGCAGTCAGGAACGGCATCCGATTTTCTCAAAGAGGATTCGTCCGGCAAAAGAAGTGAAAAGCGCAAGACTGTACATTTGCGGCCTGGGATTGTATGAGGCATATTTTCTTGGGGAAAATAAAGAAAATCCTAAGAAAATCGGTGAAGAGTATCTGACTCCGTACTGCAATAATTATGACCGGTGGATCCAGTATCAGACGTATGACATCACAGAACAGGCAGAACGAGGAGGTGTGCTGTCTGTTCTTCTCGG
>ERZ773107.1908-NODE-1908-length-17050-cov-5.782112_pt1 | contig 17050 bp, 14 predicted proteins | sample MGYA00580571_ERZ773107 | MGnify/ENA primary metagenome ERZ773107 (study PRJEB29015, sample SAMEA2737843) | human gut metagenome | biome: human gut; feature: human-associated habitat; material: faeces | place: China | collected 2012 ... | reverse complement strand
AGGTTAGAATGAGAAAAACTCATTTTAACTTGTACTAAATCTTGACATAGGACCAGTGATTTCTGTAATGGGGAAACAATTTGCCACAGGTATTTAATAACAGACAACTCTCAGATTATGTAATCGCAAATCGGAATTTTACGGAGACGAGAAGATGGAAGTAGAAATTGTAGAAATTAAAGAAGAAGAAAAAGAAGTATTATTAAATCTAATAGAAAAATATCTTTATGAATTTTCTCAGTGGGAAAAGACAGATGTGAATGTTGAGGGGAACTACGGATATGAATACCTAGATTGTTATTTTGAGGAAGAGAATAGATATCCCTATTTCATAAAAGTTGATGGTAAATTAGCTGGTTTTGCGATGATAAGTGATTACCCAGAAGTGCCTGAAGAAACAACAGATTATTGTTTGTCAGAGTTTTTTGTGATGCATAAATATCGCAGAGGTGGGGTTGGCAGAAAAGCAGTTAATTCGGTTTTAGATAAACATCACGGCAAATGGCAGTTGAAAAGACATCCGCACAATACTGTTTCAGTAAAATTTTGCCGGATGATGAATGTATTATTTTTGTGCGTGGGGAAAATCCAATCCGGGATAAGAAATGGTTCCCGTGGGAACATGAAGCATATCTGGAAGCAAGAAAATGTGGTGCTTTTGTCCCGGCGGTGCATAAAGAAAAACAGAAACAGCAGATGGAAGAATGTGACTTTATCGGGGAAGATTCATTGAAATATCTCAAAAAGCAGCAATCGAAAAATGAAAACATCCGGCTGTATGAACTGGACGCCTTTTCCTTTATGATGATGGATCTGGATGCGATGGAGAAGAAGATTCATTCCACGCCAAAAGATGTCAAAGGAGCAGAAGTGGAAAAGACGATCACTGCCGGCATGATCCAGTCTGCAGTAAATCATGAAATGAAACGGGAAGCGGAAGAGCGCAAAGCATGGTTTATCGAAAACTTTGATAAACTCGCACTGCTTGATACCTATGCTTCCGAGTGGACGAGCGAGACGAGAAGAAAAGTAATCCGCGAACTGCTGAAGGAAGGAGCAGAGGAAGAGGTGATTAAGTCCATCGTTCGTCCGGAGATTGAGGAAGGACAGGTACTGCAGAAGAAGATGTGGCTGGAGATGAGGGGGAAAGAGAACTAAACAAACTCTGAGATTCAGTATTTTAATGCTTTTGAGCTGATTTCGCTTTGCATAGATTATATTCAGAGTTTGCATTTTATCAGATGGATTATAGGAAATCAGTTATTTAAGATTACGTCCATTTTGCTTACGTTGATGAAGAGTGATAAGGTTGTCAAGGTTATCTAACGCCTCTGCAATTTTCTTTTGTTCAGGCACTGATGGCATAAGCATTTGACATTCGCAAAGTTTATCATAATAAAAATATAAGCGAACACTTCCTTCCTGTAATCGTTCAATCCATTTTGGAAACTCATCGGACTTAAACCAGTGCCAAAGGAATCTATCATCTACGTAATCAGCTGTTTGAAAAACCTCGTAAAGCGAGCTAACTATTACATTTTCGGTCCCTTCATAGTAGCCTATTGAACCAACATTAATTCTTGCCGGATTGTATGCGAATGAATTAGGCATAACAATGTTATATGCTTTTCTATCTGTATCTTTCATATAGCCAAAGTCATCATGGGCTTCACTTTGCTTTATAAATCCATGCTCATTTGTGATGGCATATGGCTCTAAATCAAGATCCTCTTTGTTCCTTTTTCCCGCATTCCAAGTAAACTCTGAGAACTTACGCTGTTCCCAAGGTTCCGTAAAACCTGGGAATCTAATTTTAGGTACATTCTTTTTGTCACTCATATTTTTCCTCCTTTTCAGTTTTCGGCCATCTTATCAGCCAACTTATAAATTGCTTCTCTTAAACCGTTACGATATTTAATTCTAGACAAAGCCTGTACTTCTTCATCTAGAGCCATCGTCTTATACTCTTCACTAGCACTCTTTATAATGTCGCTTATTTCACCAGCATCATCTAAATCTTGTTTGCCATAACGATGCCGACTAAATAATGCACACATTTCTGCACTTGTTATCACATCGGTAATCCCCCACTTCCCTCGAAAATTAAGGAACACCCTGTTAATGCTTATAGTATTTGCAGCACGAATTACCTTTTCACAATCCTTAAGATGTGCCGGATATCGGAAATCCGAACCTTTCGGTGGATATTCACCTTTTCGAATGGCATCCGCAGCATTTAAAATCTTTGTGGCATAAGCACGATCATCCAGTCCATTTGCAAATTGATCAATTTTGTCTTTCGTTTCATCAGCTTCCTGATCATTACCATCATGCACAGCATTTAACAGCTTATTAACCAACTCCGTAAGATAATCATAATCAATCTTAATATCTTTAACATGAGTCATACGAAGTTCAATTTGATATACAGGAATATCTTTTTTCTTTGAAATATAAGCCTTAAGTTCATTTGTAAGAACAGTTGTCAACATTACTTCCTGCTCCGGCGTCATCCCGACTTTTCTAATCAAGTCATCTGGATTATTGTAATCAAATCCTTCATCTGATTTATTTTCCGGATCATAATCATATTGTTTTAATTTTGCCATTCCTACATTATATTCGCGAAGTCGTTCAAGCATATTTTCCTTCTGCTTCTCAGATGGTGGCAACTGAATAAATTCGCATGTCATATCAGACAACTTATTTACTACTGTTTTAACTTCACCTAGAACATCATTAAATTTAGGTGCTGTAATCCCATCATTGACATTTTGCCTTTCTCTTTCTTCATCAGATAAAGTGGCAGAATCTTTGTTAGCGTATATCGCAAGAGCCCCATTCATGAGTTTTTCATTCTCTGCAGGCCAACGATAATTAACTACACGTCCCCATGGTTTTTCCTGCATATCAGCCACTCGGTTTGTCCTCGAGTAAGCCTGTATCAGTCCAGCACGTTTTAATGTTCTGTCAACATATAAGGTATTTAATTCCGGTGCATCAAATCCTGTAAGTAGCTGATCCACAACAATTACTAGATCCAGAAAATTGCCATCACTAGCAGTTTTATTCAACCTAGAAATTACATCTTGTGTATAACCGGAAACATCTCCCATAGTAAAAGCTACACCAAACTCCTTATAATAAGCATCCATTGCTCTATGCAACCCATTATTAGTTACAAGCATACTGTCATTATTTGTATTATTAGCACTAAATGTCACTGCCACCTTAAGCGTAAATAGTCCCTGTTCTTCACGCTCCCGATTCACTCTTTGAAATTCGTCAAAATACATCATTGCCATTGGGGTACTTGCTTTTCCTCCGCCAACATGTGTAGTCAAAAGTGCGTTATACCTTCCATCATTTGATCGATTTTGCCATTTATCATATATATCTTTTACAACCAGTTTTATATGATCTAAGTTTTCGTCATAAAAACTAGGCTCAATCGCATCATCCATGTCCTCCATAGTTAAATTATTAATTTTGTCCTGAATTTTTTCTTCCGACCATTTGGGATATTTTTCCTTATAAAACTCAGGAAGATACTTCTGTTTCATTTCATCTTCCGGAATCGTAGTTTCAAAATCCACCTTAAATCCCAATACATTTCGATCAGCAATTGCTTCCCGAATCGTATAAGCATGAAGCAATGGTCCAAAGATATCCTCCGTTCTCAATCCCTTTGTTGTTTCATCAAACATTGGAGTACCTGTATATCCTACCCATGCTGCATGTTTAAACGCCTTTTGAATGTTTTCAAAAGATTCTCCACCCGTAGAACGATGCGCTTCATCAACAATAAATACAATATTCTTTTCTGGCGTCTTAAAGGATTTCCTCTTAATTAGAGAATCTAGCTTCTGCACAGAAGTTACAATAATTCCATTTGACTTCGATTTCAGTTTACGGCTCAAATCTGTTGTATTATTGGTATCCTGTACAATACCATCAAATTGATCTGTTGCATCTGGATCGTAAGCCCTATAATTCTCATTGGTTTGTTTCGTCAGCTGAATACGGTCAACTACAAAGACAACTTTATCAACTTTAGGCATACGGCTAGATAACCAAGCTGTCTTAAACGAGGTAATCGTCTTTCCTGATCCGGTAGTATGCCAAATATAGCCCACCTTATTGTTTCCAAAATCAAAGTCAACTTTTTTAATCCCCTCTATAACTTCCTGCGTTGCATACACCTGGTATGGACGCATCACCTTTAACGTCTGCTTATTCGGCGTACCATCAAGAATCATATAGTTTGTTGCCATCTGATGCGCCATAGGTATTGACAACATAGAATCTGCAAATTCCTTCCAGTCTCTTACAATACCATTATCACTTCTTCTCTGCCAGTGAAATGCAAAATCCTTATTAAACTTCTCCGAAGTTGTATTTGCCATATATTTTACATTATTTGGCGTCATTGCAATCAGAATCTGTAATGCTGAAAAAATGTCGCCATACTGCCCTTCATCAATGTACTGATGCATCTGATTTAAAGCCTCATTAACATCATGAGTGTCTCTTTTTTCTTCAATTTGAATAATAGGAAGTCCATTAATTAAAAGCGTTGTGTCAAAGCGACGATTCATTTTACCATTTATGACCGCTGGACGCTCAATTTGATTTACAACTTGATAAACTGTATCTCCTGCACCAATCTCTTTTTGATCAAATACAGTTAAAAATACATGGCGTCCATCATCAAGATCTATCTCTATCTGAGACACACCATTCAACCCATAAAGAAACTGTCCTGCTTCATACGGAGTGTGTAAATCTGATATGATTTTTTTCACCTGATTGAACTCCGCTTCACTCATAGGATGCTCTAACACATTTTGATTATGTTGCTCCAGTATTGTCTTGAAATTATTCCAAAGTTGAGGGGTTGTTTTGATATCTGGTTCATATTTCCAGAGTTTTGTTTTAACAACTTTGTTTCCTAAACCTGTAGCAGAAAATTCAGGGATTCCTGCTAAACATTCAGGATTAGTAACAGTTCCTGTAGTAATATACTGAATCAACTCCGTCTCAAACATTTGCTCATTCATCCGTCTACCTCCTTAAGTTTTTCTATTGTTAATACTTTCTCCAACTCAGCAGCCCGCTTTTTTAATGCATGTAGCCGTAATTGTTTAAAATAAATATCACCTATGATTTTTTGCTTTTCATAAGAATGCAACTTTGGTAATTCCAATCTTCTTAGCTGTTTTACTGTATGTTTTAAAACTGCCGAACCTTGAAGTTCTTTTAGCCATTGCTTCTTTATAAATTCACTTTCATTCAGTAAATACACTAAATAATTACCATCTATTCTTTCTTGTGGAATCAATTTAGCATAATTTTGTGTATACAAATATCCTTGATGGCTATGCCTAACAATTGTTGCTCTTCCCGAAATCAAGCTAAATAGAATATCGCCCCCTTTTATCAGACTTAAATCATCCAAGGTCGATATAGTCTTCGCTTCCTCGCCACCTAATTCAATCCCAACCAAATCATTCTCCAGCTCTTGTTGCCCGTAAAAGTTGTAGGTAGGCGCCGAATCCAGCAATGACTCCTTTATTCTAAATTGAGGAGTTCCCATTGTAATTGTAATAACATCTTCTATTCTCATTTTGTGCCTTTCCATAATTACATTTTCATGTTGCATCTATATAATACTCTAGAAATCAAAAGTTGTCAACCCATATTTTTGTAATTTTCCATAATTACAAAAATATGGGTTGATTTCTACTTGGGAACAGCGTAAGTTCGGTGAAATAACAGAATTAAAGTCAGCATCACGAGTTCATAAAGATGAATGGACATCAAATGGAGTACCTTTTTATAGATCGAGTGATGTAATGGCAGCAATAAATGGAACTGAAAATGAAAAAGCGTTTATTTCAGAAGAATTGTATGAAAAACTTTCTAAAGTATCAGGAAAATTAGAAGAAGGAGATATCCTTGTTACAGGTGGAGGATCAGTTGGAAATCCTTATATTGTGACGAATAATAAGCCATTATACACAAAAGATGCAGATTTGTTATGGATAAAAAACAAAGGGAAATTTCATCCATATTTTTTATATGAATTTTTCTTCTCTCCAACCTTTAGAAATTATTTGGGAAGTATTTCTCATGTTGGAACTATAGCACATTACACGATTACACAATTATCGGATACACCGATTTGCTTGCCGAGTTTTGATGAACAGAAAGAAGTTGGGGAATATTTTCAAAGTCTCGACAACCTCATCACTCTTCATCAGCGAGAATCAATATTTGCTTTTATACTAAAGAACATAACACATCTGTGAGTGACATAAGTGGGAATTATATACATGTGACTAATCCTATAAAAGTATACTTTTATAGGATTAGTCACATGTAAAGTACGAATGAGTATGTTACTGATTTTGATCATCTTCATTTACGCATTGAAGAAATTTTACAAGACCGTGGAATAAGCAAGACGAAGGTCTGCAAAGAGCTGGACATTCCACATACAAATTTCAACAGATATTGTCAGAACAAACAGACACGATGGGACTTGAAGTTTTTATGTAAATTGTGTTTGTACTTGAAGGTAGACTTAGGAGAATTGACAGAGTACATACCGCCAAACCTGGAAAGTAAATGAATATGAATCATTAGTAAAGAATTAAGAGAAACATGATTCCTCTTTTCTTTTTGCACAAAAGAAAAGAGGCGGCTGTGTTCTGGTGGAGAGAAGGGAGAAGAACACAGATGGGGCGAACGACCAGCAAAAAGATGATTCCGTTATTGTTGCTTAGGATACTATGGATCCATGCGGATAAGGATCATATGATCTCGATGGAATATATATGTGACAGATTGGAGGATGAATTTGAATCGGAAAGAAGGATGGGGAGACCGGCATTGCGGAAACTGGTATCCTCTAACATTCGTCAGCTCAATCTTTTTTTCCATGAAACGCAGTGGTGCTTGAATGAGGGAGAGGAACTTTAGATCTGTGAGAAAGCGATTGCCAACCCGGAGCAGCCCGGCGGCTACATCAAGGTATATTGTCTGAACGACAGATTGTTTTCAGATACGGAGATACGCATGCTGCATGACAGCATATTATTTTCACCCGGCGTGGACGATGGATGTGCCAGTCGGATTCTGGACAAATTAAAACGATGTGCAAGCAAATATTTTGGAAGCTGGTTTGAATATGTGAAATACCGGGAAACATTCAAGCGATGCCAGTGTGAGCGGCTTTTTCAATATCTAATGGAGATCGGAAAAGCAATCAAGAAAATCAGAAAAATAACATTCCGGTATCGGAAAAACGGGAAACTATCGGACAGAGTATATACAGTAACACCATATTTCCTGGTCATTAGCGGCGGCTGGTATTATCTCATTTGCAATACGGATGGGAAGGACAATCTGTCGCATTACCGCATTGACCGGATGCTGCAGGTGGTGATGCACCCGATGGAGCAGGGAAAGTGTATGAGTCAATTGGAGGGTATCGATTCTTCCTTTGAAATCTCACGATATATGGAGGAACATCCGCGAATGCCCTATGAAAAGCCGGTGAGTGCCACGCTTATGGTGGAGGAATATCTTGTTGAAGCAGTGGAAACGGAATTTCGGACCACTTCTAAGATAAAGACACAGGAGCATCTTTTTCGGATACGGATCATATCCACCAAGACGGCAATCTGCAACTGGATCATAAACCTGAGTGAACATATCAAGATCGAAACGACATCAGATCCGACCATTATAAGTATCGAAAGTTGGATGAAAGCGATCAGTGCCGGGGGCGGGGTATATGGATGCATTGCTGGAAAAATAGGATAGGGAGAAGAGTACATCATGAAATTACCCAAATTACGAAAAAATTAAAAATGGTTGATTTTTTCTGGGAAATAGCATAAAATAATAATAACAGGACTCCCCGCACCTCTCACATATGTGATGTGTCCCATGGGGAGACATTTTTTTTAAGGAGACAGGGATTGGATAATTCAAGTAAAGTAGAAGTGGATTACAAACAGGATAGTCATCACGAAGAAACAGTAATGATGAAATCACCTAAAACTTATGAGGAACAGGTTGAAATCATAAAGAGGAAAGGATTTATCGTGGATGATGATGAAACGTGCGAATCTTTTTTAAAACAGGCAAATTATTACCGCATATCGGCATATTTTCTGCCATTTAGAAATGCAGATGGAACATATTTTGAAAATATTAATTTCAACAGAATTAAACGCATATATGAGTTTGATGGTCGTATAAGAAATTTGATATTTGAATGTATCGAGACAATAGAATTGTATTTGAGGACACAATTGGCATATTATTGTGGACATGCATACGGTGCATTGGGATACTTAAACTCAGATATATATAATGAAAGGCATAATGATGACAAATTTAAGAGGCTGCTTGACATTTGCATTGAAGAGAACAAAACGACATTAGTGGTGCAGCATCATAAGAAAAAGTATAACGGACAATTTCCAGTCTGGGTAATTATTGAATTTTTCTCAATGGGAATGTTGTCATATTTATATGCTGATTTGAAGTCGCCGGATCAGAAACAAATTGCAAGAGAGCTATATCATACATCCAGCGTGTGCCTAAAAAGCTGGTTGCGTTGCCTGACGGATTTGCGCAATCGATGTGCTCATTATTCTAGAATATATTACTGGTCATTTCCGGCATTGCCTAGGATGCCGAAAAATGTGTTGTTTAAAACTAACCGGAAATTGTTTTCACAGATATTGACACTTAAATTTTTATATCCCGATAAAAATGAGTGGGAAAGCAGAATTATGACAGAGTTAAGAGCATTGATGGAGGAGTATGGTGATGATATTTCATTGTCACATATAGGCTTTCCGGAAAACTGGGATGAAATGATATAAATATCGTTTCTGGAAGAGTATACAGATTTTTAAAATAAATAATTACCACAATAGAGAGCCGCAGTGCGGCTCTTTTTGCATTGAAAATGATACGATAAATCATACGATTTTGTACGAAACATATCATCTAGCAAAATAGTAGATTCCCATTTATACTGGTATTGTGTCCACAGGAAATAATCCTGTCAGACACAGACAACTGAATACGATGATTTTGCCGGACGTAAGGAACCGTTACGCATTACGCCGTGCCACAGATGCGCCAGGATCGGTAAGACAGCCAAAGGAGATGGTTTATTATTTCCTTGATAGCTCTGTCTGATGTGAGATGCCGGGAGCGATAACATCCATGCAAAAGAGGAATTATGGTGATTCCGTGGTTGCGACTGTTCTATGATAATGATACTCCCTTTATGGTCTATAAGAGATGGTGCGAGTCCAGAGTGTGCTGCTAACCACAGTGACCGGTGATTTCAACTGGAGATTATATATATCAACAAGAGATTATTTAATTAACACTTGACTAAATACGCATAGCGTATATGGCGTTGTTATACGCTAAAAGTTGCAGAAGGACAAAAATGAAAATATCAGGCTGTATGAACTGGATGCTTTTTCGTTTATGATGATGGATCTGGATGAGATGGAAAAAAAGATTCATTCTACTCCGAACGATAAAAAGGGAAAGGCAGGAGAGCCGACCATCACTGCCGGTATGATACAGTCAGCCCTTCATGCGGAAAAAGAACGGGAGGAAGCGGAGCGAAAAGCGTGGTTTGTAGAAAACTTTGATTCGCTGACGCTTCTTGACATTTATGCTTCCGAGTGGATCGGTGAGATACGAAGAAATGTGATAAGAGATCTGCTGCAGGCACAGGCTCCGGAAGAAGTGATAAAGTCAATCATCCGCCCGGAGATAGAGGAAGGACAGGTACTGCAGAAAAAGGCGATGTGGATGGAGATGGAAGGGGTAGTAATTGCTTCAAAAAAAGGGGAAAATCCACTATAACTAGTAAATTATAATAATATGATTTTGTACTATTCTGAGTTTGGCATATGATAGATGATTTATAGTTGTTAGACAGTAAAGGAAGTGATAAAATTTAATTAGTAATGTTTTAATGTGGAAGTATATGTAGAAGATAAGTAGATTACTATGGTTGTTATTATGCTACAAATACAAAACTACACTAATTTTAGTTTTAAGAAGAAAGGGGAGATACAATGGATAGAATTAAACTTGCAAGTCATGTTAAAAAAGGTGATACACTATATACTCCGTATACAGAACCGGATGGTTTAGGGAAAGCCTTAAAAATAACAAGTTGGTCAAAAAGTTGGTTGCCAGAGTTTATGTGGATTGGATTAATAATAAGTGAGCTTGGTCGCAAACAGGGATTGGAACAGTTATACAAAATAATAGATGAATTGCAGGAGAATAAAATATGTGTACCATATTTTTCTAAAATTAAAGGATTAGATAGAGAAAAGAGGAAGTTGTATTGGAATATAGTGTGTAGTTATATTTCACAACAGGTTTTATCACCTCTTACAGTCGTGGTTACACCAGATATAGATGATATATTTTATAACAAATTTTTTGATTTTTCATTTGACATTGATGATTGTATATTAAATATGTTTAATGTCATAAAGCAGTGTGATAATTTTCATGATGAATTAACCACTGACATATGTTTTGTAGTCGATTGGTTTTATGTTAGAGGTGGGATTTTAAAGATTTCAAGTAATATTAGTATACTACCAGAGGCGCTGACGGGCTATTACAAGCATAATCATGATGAAGAAATCATGCAAACGTATAGACCGATTATTCGCTCGACTTTTCAGGGTATGTGTGGAACATATAATAATGATTTTTCAAAAATGATGTGGAAACGTTTGGGTGAAGTTAGTAATTGTAATCCGTTAGTAGTAGTGTGGAAGGGAGAAGATGATATGAATTTTTTTGAAAAAACGGAAAAAACTATTGATTATATTGCATCTGCAAACGAGGATAAAAAGATGGAAACAAAATACGCAATTGTAATGGGAATCGTTTGCTATATATTTAAAATATATAAAGAGATAGTGGTGAAAAATCTTCAGAATGACATAAGTGGACATATATTATTTAGAACAATGTTGGAGACATTTATAAATTTGAAATACATAATGTTACAAGAAAATGATATTCCGGATGTATATGATAGGTTCAAAGCATACGGAATTGGAAAATATAAATTAGTAATGGCAAAAATAAGAGAAGAAAAATATTTGATCTCCGATGAGTCTCAGTTGCAACAAAAATTTATGGAGTTGCTTGTGAATGAGGATATGGATGAAGCTTTTGTTAATACAAGTTTTGGGTATTTTGATCGTACAAATATTAGCAAAAAATTTATTGCATGTGATGAGAAATTGTTATATGAGATATATTATGAGTATGGAACAAATTTTACACATGGCTTTTGGGGCGCAATAAGGGAGTCTGCGATGTTAATTTGTGATAATCCAACACATAATTATCATACAGTTCCTGATTATTATGCAGAACAAAATATACGAAGCGTTGAGAATGATTGCGAGATGCTTATGCAAAAAGTATTTCAGCAAATTTCAGAATATATTGAGTTACCGGATTTTTACTATGACAAATGAATGGAGATTGAATATGGTAGAAAATAAACTTTTAAAGAAAATATCTACAAAATATCAAAATCTTCTTGAAAAATATGAAGATAAAGTGGAAGAATTGTCGATTGAGGATATAAAACGATTAATTGGAGAAGTGCGTTTATTTTGGTATCGTCAACAGACATGTGTTACATATATACTTTCAAATATTGAAAAAGATGATAATGTTGCATATTTGGCAGGAGCAATGAGACTTGACATAGTTAATGATGGTCATTTTGATTTTGCCCTTGTAGGAAACTATAGGGTAATCAATGATCCTATAGTTAGGTTTACATCGTTTTATTTTAGAACAGAAAGTGAAATAAATTTTGATTATCTAAACAAGTATTTAAAAGATTGCATAAAGGATTTATTATTACTTTTTAAAAAGTATCAGGATGATTTTTACATATTGCCCATGGAGCCAATAAATACACTAGATTTGAAACAATATTATTCTATATTATCAGATGCGGCTGAGAATATGGTATTAGCATTGTTTGATAACAATTATTCTTCTGTAGATGCTATTATGGAAGAGTGTTGTAGTTACGAGGATGTAGATGGAAGATTGATGCCTGAGATGAGAGATCGTTTGGTGTATGATTCTTTGGAAGACTCTAGATTACCGTTAAGAGATAAATGCTTGCAATATTTAGCAAATAACAAAAAAATCTTGTCGATTATTGATGGTCTTTCTGAACCGCAAATTTTTTTTATCATTACAAATCAATATTGTATGCAAGCACTGGGGATAGGAAATCTAATGAAAACTTATAATGTATATCCTTTTATTAGAAATGATATAACATTTCAATTTTTTTCGTTGTTATTCTATTCTAATATTATGTCTGATTTGTCGTCTGAAGAATATTTGAAGGTATATATCCCATATGTTCTTCAAAAAGCAATTGATTTTTCTGTTTTTGAGTATCACAATATGAATGAAAAAATAGGGGGAGGGAAAATGCTAAATTATTTAATAAAGGATTTTAGGAAAGAAAATATAGAATTTCCCATGCCAAATGAGATTGTTAAAAAGGCAAAAGAATATATTAACCAATCGGCATGAAGTATATTGATATAATATATTTAGGCTTCAAGAAAAGTATATTGTATCTTGACATTTAAATCTTACGGGTGTAATATAAAACATATATATTTTTTTGGTCTTAATTCTTACAAATGTAAGAATAGCAAGAAGGGAGTAAAAGATGTTTCAGAATAAACATATAGTACAATGGGTTTTGTATATGACGATATGTACATTTGTTTTGACTGCCTGCAAAAACGAAAAGGTGATTGAAGATAAACGAAAGGATACCAAAACATCAGAAAGCACGGCTTTACCTTGTGAGCAGAGTTATATTGATTGGAATAACAGTGTTGCCAGGAAAAATGGGAAATTGTACTTTGCAATAGAGATTAAAGATTTTATAGATGCTTACAACTATTGCTATTACCAAGATTATGGAAAGAAATATATTCAGTCGCTTGTAACATGGTATTCATATAAACAAGATTTTGGAAGGCTGAAAGGAGATATGTGTTATGAATATACGGAAAATAAGAAAATACTGACACTACCCACTGTTGCTGTGTACACTATAAAACATACAAAAAACATAGAAGCTATTACAGTTAATTTTGATGATCATAGTTATACAGAAAAAATGTATAAGAAATATGAGAAATTATGCTTTTATTGTTTGAAAATGCTTTTTCCGAATATGGAGAAGAATAAGATAACAAGTTTGTATAAAAAATTAAATAAAAAGGCATATGATCATATATTTCAGACAGAAAAAGGATTTCATAGCTATAATCTACCAAGCGATTTGTATTATAGAGATGGAGTAGGAATTTATCCTTATTTCGCATACGGCGAAAGTGTTCGTATGTGTATTATTCCTGTAGATCAAAAGTTAATCCGGTCATACAGGAAAAAAGGTGTTAGGTTGCATAGATTGGATGAAAGAAAAATGAAAGGAAAATGAGTAATTATGAAATATAGACATAATAGAAAAAGAAGAATGATCCGTGTTGGCTTTTTGGTGCTAAGTATAATATTTATAGCTGGTGTAGTCCTGTTTACTATAAAAGGGATAACTAAGAAAGAGGTTGTCAAAAGTCCTGAACAGGTTTTGAAGTCATATATGAATTGCATTTGTCAGAAAAACTATAGCGAAATGTATGAAATGATAACAAATGAGAGTAAAGAAACCATTGAAAAAGAGGACTTTGTGAAGCGCAATTCTGCTATTTATGAGGGGATTGAAGCAAAAAACATCAATATAAAAATTATAGATTATGAAGAAGAAAGTTTAACAGTTAAATATAATACAGCTTTTGACACAGTAGCCGGAAAAGTGGATTTTAAAAACGAAGTTGCTTTTTTAGAACAAGATGATCAGTACAAAATGGTATGGAGTAATTCAGTAATCTATCCAGGGCTTACAGAGGATGACAAAGTGCGTGTGTCCGTAATACAGGCGCAGAGAGGTCAAATTCTGGATAGGAATGGAAGAATGCTTGCGGGAAAGGGTGTTGCTTCATCTGTTGGAATTATACCTGGAAAGTTAGAAAATAGGAAAAAATCCATTGTCAGAATTGCGAAATTGTTGGGAATAAAACCAGAAGATATAGAAAAGGAATTAACGGCAAAATGGGTAAAAGAAGATTCATTTGTCCCGATTAAAAAAATTGCAAAAGTAAAAGAACTTGATTTACTCGCACTGGATCCGGATGAAACAATTGTTGAGGAACAAAAACGACAGGAAAAATTATTAAAAATATCTGGTGTAATGATTTCGGATGTAGAAGTCAGAGAATACCCATTAAAGGATGAGGCTGCACATTTAGTGGGGTATGTACAAAATGTAACTGCAGAAGATTTAGAAAAGCATGCAGGAGAAGGATATACAAATGCCAGTGTCATTGGAAAAACGGGGTTAGAGGGGGTATATGAAAAGGAATTGAAGGGGGAAAATGGATGCAAAATATATATTGCTGATTCAGAAGGAAAAGAGAAAGAGCAGCTGGCATATAAAATAGTGAAAGATGGAAAAGACATTAAATTAACGATAGATGCGGATTTACAGGCGCAATTATATAAAAATTTTAAAAGTGACAAAAGTTGTTCCATTGCCATGAATCCATTTACTGGGGAAGTGCTGGCAATGGTTAGTACACCTTCCTATGATACGAATGCATTTATAATGGGAATGAGTAAAAAGCAATGGGATAGATTAAATAAAGATAAGAAACAACCATTGTATAACCGTTTTAGACAAGTATGGTGTCCGGGATCCACATTCAAGCCTGTTATTGCGGCGATTGGTTTACAGTCTGAAGCATTTACCGGAACAGATAATTTTGGAAATGAAGGACATAGCTGGCAAAAAGATAAAACATGGGGGACATATCATGTTACGACACTTCATACATATAGCCCCGTTATACTGAAAAATGCATTGATATATTCAGATAACATATATTTTGCCAAAGCAGCACTTAAAATCGGAACAGAAGAGATGGAGAGGTCATTATCTATGTTGGGGTTTCATTCATCTATTCCATTTGAAATAATGATGGCGGAGTCAAAGTTCTCCAATAATAAGCATATTCAAAGTGAGGTAGGGTTAGCGGATACGGGATATGGTCAGGGACAGGTACTTGTCAATCCACTTCATTTGGCTTGTATTTACACAAGTTTTTGCAATGACGGAAATGTGTTGAAACCGTATTTATTGTATAAAGAAAATGCCAAAGCAGAGCAGTGGATTTCAGAAGCCTTTTCCAAATCCGTATCCCAAGAAGTGTTAGAGGGTATAAAAAGTGTAGTAAATGATTCACACGGGACGGGATATGCCATACATCGTAAAGATATGATTTTAGCAGGGAAAACAGGAACTGCTGAAATTAAAGAGTCGCAGAGTGATACGACAGGAACTGAATTAGGGTGGTTTGCTGTTATGACACCAGATAAGAAAAACAAAAAACCTATTCTTATTGTCAGTATGGTTGAAGATGTAAAGGGAATAGGAGGAAGTGGTTATGTGGTAAAAAAAGATAAGGCTGTTTTGGATAAATGGTTTGGTAAAAATTGAAAACAGGAAGGAGTGTGCAGAATTATGAGAAAATTTTTATATTTAATCCTTTTTGTAATGACTCTTTGTGTTTTTTGCTGTTCGTGCAGTCAAAAGACAAATGATGTGAAAAAGACATCAAGTCAGCATGAGAAAAAGCTAAAAAGTGTCCCAAATAATAATACAAAAGAAGATGTTATATCGGAAGAAGATCTGGAAAAAGGATATGACTTGCCGGTATCCGCTCAAGAGAATGAAGAGGCTACAAGAGATTCTATGCAGATAATGTCGGGACTTGAACATATATATAGAAATGCGGATAAAGGAGATTCGTTAAATGTTGTTTTAGATAACAAATCGATATGTAAAATGATTAAAAAGATAAAACAACAGGGTTATTCTGTTACAGTTTCTGAAGATTATTCTAATATGGAGAATTATAAAAGATTTTCTTCATTTCTTGCAAAAGCACAGAAGAAACAGAAAGGGTCGGGTGTTATTTATGAAGTTCATTCCGAGGGCAGCATTGGAAGAGAAAAATTTATTTATGACGGAAAGGATATGTTTCTATTGGCTTCAAATGCATCGTGGGATGATAATGGTAAGCCAATTATTACATTTGTTTCCTACACAAGGATAAAGAAATGGAGATATTCGAGAAAAGGATGGTTTTGCTATGAATTGTGTGTGCCGGAATATCCTGAAGTGACGGAAATGGTAGATGGAAGCTGTCTGATCAGGATTAAGCCAATGAGTGATAATAAGCGGAAATTATCAAGAAAATGCGTTCGTGGTTTAGCGTATCAGGGCAATAATATTTTATGTTCTAATTGGGATCAAGAACATATGCAAAAGATAGATTATAATGGTTTATATGAATATTTATATGCTATGAAATATAAAAAGAAATTTAATGGAAAAAAATATCCAAGTGGAATACCCAAAGATCAATTTGAGCAATTGATCATGGAATATTTACCTGTTTCCAGAGAAGATATTGAAAAGTATGCAAGTTATAATGAAAAGAAAAAGACATATGATTGGATGCGATTGGGATGTTTTAATTATGCTCCTAATTTTTTTGGAACTTCTATCCCGGAAGTAACAAAGATTAAACATAATTCCAATGGAACAGTTACTCTTACCGTGGATGCGGTTTGCGAAATGGTGTTATGCAATGAGGCGGTCATTACTCATGAGCTAACTGTAAAATTTAATAAAGATGGTAGTTTCCGTTATTTGGGAAATAAGATCTTAAATGGTGGTATCAAGAAAATACCAGAGTATCAATATAGAATATTGAAGGAGAAATCGAAAAGATAAAAACCTGAATCCGTGAACCTTGTTTCAAAATGAAAAGGCACACAGGAAATGTTTGCC
>ERZ773107.1898-NODE-1898-length-17138-cov-22.651057_pt1 | contig 17138 bp, 10 predicted proteins | sample MGYA00580571_ERZ773107 | MGnify/ENA primary metagenome ERZ773107 (study PRJEB29015, sample SAMEA2737843) | human gut metagenome | biome: human gut; feature: human-associated habitat; material: faeces | place: China | collected 2012 ... | reverse complement strand
TGCCGCACCTCGCTCGCCGTATCGGCACTTAGAATTATGCGGTATTGCCCTAACCCCTATGGTGTGTTATCCGCGGGTGCCCTCTACGCTGGAATCGGTGCTCCAGCCCTGCAGGTCAGTGGGGTTGATGGAGCCGTTCCAGCGGCCATCGTTCTGGGCGTCGTTCCATTCGTTCCAGGCTGCCTCGCTGCGGATAGCTGTACCGCTGCGGAATGCTGCATCCCACGGGTTGGCGGAATCCGGGTCGGTGGGGTCCCAGCCGCGCTTGCTCTCGTCCGCCGGGTCGGTGTAAATGGTGCCGGGTTTTCCCATGGGGCCGGGGTCATCGGCGTTATCATAGATCACCACGCGGGTGCCGATGGGGCAGTTATCATAGATCCACTTTACATCACAGACCAGCAGCCGGATACAGCCCAAGCTGGCCTGGGTGCCCAGCTGGTTGAACTGATCGTACTCGATATCGTCCTTGTGCTGGCTGTAATACGGCACCGTGTGGAACAAATAGGAATCCCAGATGCGGGTAGCGTACTGGCCATAGCTCGGCCCGGCCAGCAGCCGCCAGTCATAATTGACCGGCGTTGCAAAGAATCCCAGCGGGGTATCCGCGCCGCCGGAGCACACCATGGCCATATACGGCTTGGTGTAGTTACCCTCATCGTCCAACGCCAGTACCGTCACGGTAGAAGCCGCGCGGTTGACCGCGATCATATAGGGGCAGCCATCTTTGGCACTGTATTTCAGCCCCTCGCTCTGGTAAAATTCATCGGCAGCCAGCTGTTCCATCAAGGCTTTGCCGCGCTCATCCCAAAGCGCTGGGTCCACCACCTGCGGGGCATCCTTGGTGCAGTTTGCGGACGCCGTTGAGGTGGCATCGGCAATGCGCTGTTCTTCCTCGGTCATGGTGGGCTGTTCCTGCTGGCTGTCGCCATCCGTGGTGCTGTCTGCACCGTCGGGCGCGGTGGAGCTGGAATCTCCCTGGCTCTGGTTGGGCTTGTTGGTAATGGTGCCATCGGTTTTTACCAGCAAAAAGCAGCCTGCGCACACCAAAATAAACACGGCAATGCAGAAAATCAAGGTGATCAGGGCATGCACGCGGCGGTTCTGTTTGCGTGAAACAGCGCGGCGGCGCTGCATATTGCTGCTCCTGGCAGCGGGTGCAGGGCGGCGCTTGGGTCCCTGCGCCGGACGTTTTTGTTGCGGCATTGTGCAGACCTCCCGTTTATGGTGTCAAAATCGTATGTTTCGGGCTTTGCTTCCCACTGCGGGCGGGCGCGGCCCGAACGGAATTCATTTCCCGTATTCTTCCGCCACAAATTTTTCCAGTGCGGCAAAGCTGCGGCGGACCTTCTCGGTATCAATGCAGTACGCCATGCGGAAGTAGCCGGGGCAGCCAAAGCTGTCGCCGGGAACCAACGCCAGGTCATACTTCATGGCCTTTTTGCAGAACGCATTGGCGTCCTCCTCCAGCGCTTTGGGGAAGATATAGAAGGTGCCGGAGGGTTTGACCACGGTAAAGCCCAGCTTTTTCAGCTCGGCGTAAATCAGCTCCATGTTGGTTTCGTACACGCCCAAGTCGCTGGTTTCGTCCAGGCATTCGGCCACGGCCAGCTGGATCAGTGATGCCGGGCAGTTGTGGCCGGTTCCGCGGCTGATCTGGCCGCACATGGGCACAATATACTCGGCGTCCTCGCAGCGCGGGTTCGCAGCCACATAGCCGATGCGCTCGCCCGGCAGGCTCAGGCTCTTGCTGAACGAATAGCAGGTCAACGTATCGTCATAGAACTTGGCGGCGTACTGGATGGGCTGCCCGCCGAACATGATTTCGCGGTACGGCTCATCCGAGATCAAAAAGATTCGGTGCCCATACTTGGCGCTGGCGGCGCGCAGGCGGTCGGCCAGGCCGGTCAGCGTCTCGGCGCTGTAGGCTGCGCCGGAGGGATTGTTGGGGGTGTTGATCAGCACGGCGGCGGTGTTCTCATCCAGCATCGCGTCAAATGCGTCAAAGTCAATCTGGAAATCCTTCGTGCGGGGCGGAACGACCTTCAGATTCAGGCCCGCGCCCTCCACATACGGCTTGTATTCCGGGAAGAACGGCGCAAAGGTGATAATATCCTGCCCCGGCACCGCCACGCAGCGCATGGCGTGGGCCAGCGCACCGGCAGCACCCGTTGCCATAAAGATATGCTCCATACCGTAGTCCATGCCAAAGCGGCGGTTCAGGCTTTCGGCCACCGCCTTGCGCACGGCGGGGATGGTCAGCGTGGGGCTGTAGCCATGCAGCGTCACCGGCTCCTTGGTCTGCAGCAGATCGATGCAGGTTTTGGTAAAGTGCTCCGGGCAGGGCACCGAAGGGTTGCCCAGCGAATAATCAAACACATTTTCATAGCCGATCTCAGTCCCGCGAGCCGTGCTCCACTCGGAGATTTGGCGAATAACGGACTTGCCGCTAAGCATATCTTTATAGCGCTGCGCAATCATTTTACAGTTCCTCCCGCCGCAATTTTGCAGTTATTTCATGATAACGTCATACAGTTCATCGCTGTTTTCTGCCAGGTATTCCGCCCCGGCCGCATTCAGTTCCTCCCGCGTGCGGAATCCCCACACCGCCCCGCAGCAGGGCAGGTTCGCATTGTGGGCGGTTTCCACATCCACGTTGCTGTCCCCCACATACAGGGTGCTGGCCGGGTCGGCATGCAGGGCCTGCAGCAGGGCGTTCGTGCCCTCGGCGGCGGGCTTGGGGGCCACGCCGGTCATCTGGCCGCGCACGATCGTAAAATACTGCGTGCCGAAATAATCCTTGACGACCTCTTTTGCCAGCGCATCCGCCTTGTTGGAAAACACCGCCAGCTGCACGCCGTTCGCTTTCAGCTTTGCCAGCATTTCGGGGATGCCGGGGTACGGTGCGGTGGTGTCCCGCAGGTGCTGGCCATAATCCCGCTTAAAATCCGCCAGAGCCGCTTCCAGCACCGCCGGGGTGCGCTGGTCTGCCGGGGCCAGGCGCTCCACCAGTTTAGGGATACCGTTGCCCACAAAATAGCGGTACGCCTGGCGCTCATGGGTGGGCCAGCCATATTTCCGGCACAGCCGGTTTCCGGCATCCGCCAGGTCAGTCAGGGTGTTCAGCAGCGTACCATCCAGGTCAAACACTACAGTTTTATACATTTTGTAATATCCTCTATTTTCTATACACATTCTAACTTTTCCCACTGATACGGCAAAAGCCACACTTCTATTATAGGAGCATTTTGCCAAAACGGCAACCGCTTTTGCCTGTTGTTTTGGAGCAAAAGTGTAAATTATACAGCGGCAGGGTGCAATATCACGTAAAGTGTGCTACTATATATTTGTATTGCTGGCCGGGAGTGATCCCGCCAAGGGGAGGAAAAAAGATGGACCTGTTTCTTTCAATTCTGAAATCCGTCATTTACGGTGTGATTGAAGGCATCACCGAATGGCTGCCGATTTCCAGCACCGGGCATATGATCCTTGCCGAGCAGGTGCTGAAGTTTGGCTATACGGAAGATTTTATGGAAATGTTCCGCGTTGTCATCCAGCTGGGTGCTATTCTGGCTGTTGTGGTGCTGTATTTCCACAAGCTGTGGCCGTTCTGCAAGGATAATGGCCGCGATACCGGCTTTGCCGCCCACCTGCGCTGGCCCGTGGTCCGGCTGTGGTTCAAAATTATTGCAGCCTGCGTGCCCGCCGCCGTGCTGGGCATTCTGCTGGACGACTGGATGGACGCCCACCTGTATAACAGCGTGGTGGTTGCCCTGATGCTGATTGTGTACGGCGTTGCCTTTATCCTGATCGAGCGCCGCCCGCGGGTGCCCACCACCACCAAGCTTTCCCGCATTACTTACCCGCAGGCGTTCAAGGTTGGCTGCTGGCAGGTGCTCTCCCTGATTCCCGGCACCTCCCGCAGCGGCTCCACCATTCTGGGCGGCATGCTGTGCGGCATGTCCCGCCCGGCTGCCAGCCAGTTCACCTTCTTCCTTGCCATCCCGGTCATGGCCGGTGCCAGTTTGCTCAAGCTGGTCAAGTTCTTTGGCAAGGGCAACAGCTTCACGCTGGATCAGACCGTTGTGCTGATCGTTGGCTGTGCGGTTGCCTTTATCGTTTCCATCATCGCCATCCGCTTCCTGATGGATTACGTCAAGCGCCACACCTTCACCGCGTTCGGCGTTTACCGCATCGCGCTCGGCATTGTTGTTCTGGTGATCTGGGGCGTACAGACCTTTGTGCTGAAAGCGCCCGCCGCCGTGTAACGGCCCGGAGTGTATCTGAAATCGAAAATCTCCCCGCTGCATTTTGTGCATCCGCACATTGCAGCGGGGAGATTTTTTCTTGCCATTTTTGTTTTTAAGGCAATACCGCATAATTCTAAGTGCCGATACGGCGAGCGAGGTGCGGCAGATGCCAAGCCAAAAGCGCAGATAATACTGGATGTCTTATCGAGCATTTTGGCAACGCAGATGCCGTGCCGCAGCTGCCGGAGCGGTGCTTAAGCCGTAAGGCGGGAATTGTGCGGTGTTGCCCTAAATCAGAGGAATCCTGGCTGACGTCTGCTTATCAGCTTCTTACTTTTCCACCTGGAACAAATTCTGCTGACGGGTTGCTTTGGCACCGATGTTGTTATACTCCAAATTGAAGTACCCATGCACCCAGGCATCCAGCTCTGCATTCTCGCCGTAGGTGTGGGTCACGCCGTCCGCGTCCATATAGTCATTGGCGGCTGTCACCACCGGGGCCACCTGCTTGAGTGCCAGCAGGTACTGGTAATACGGGGTCAGCGGCAGCCCGGCATTTTCCACCAGGGTGGGAGCCAGCATGCACATATCCATGCGGTTGTACTCGTCGGTGGCGCTGGTCTGGCCTGCGTTTTCCAGCGGGTAGTTTGCCCAGATCAGGTAGGGCGTGCTGCGCTCCAAAATCTGCAAATTGTTCTCATCGGTAAAGGTATGGTCGGCCACATGATCCACAAAGCTGGGGGCGTGGTCGCCTGCCATGGCAACAATCACCTTGCGGCCGGTCTTTTCGTACTGCTCGGTCAGGTATTCGGTCAGTTCGCCAAAGGCACGGTCGGTCATATAGATGTTGCTCAGGTATTCATCCATGATGGAATCATACTCGCCGTAATCGGTTGCGGCATGCACGATATCCTCCTCCGGGGGGTTCATATCGTAATCGCCGTGGCTCTGGATGGAAACCAGGAACACAAACCGCGGCTGGTCCTCCGGCATTGCTTCATACAAACCTTCCAGGTCGCGGTAGGTGGCGCTGTCGGTCTGGTAGGGGCGGCTGCCATAGGTTTCCTTGGTCGGAAAATCATCCTGGAAGTGGGTCTCGTCAAAGCCCAGCGTCAGCCAGGCAGAATCGCGGCGGTAGTTGGATTTGGTATAGGGGTGGGCTGCCAGCGTGGCATACCCCAGATCTTTCAGGTTGCTGACCAGGCTGTTTGCCTTGTGCAGGTTCAACCAGTTGAACGGTGTGATGGAGGGCATCAGCATCAGCGAGTTGGAGGAAAGCATCTCGTACTCGCTGGAGTTGGTGCCGCCGCCCACATGCGGGCTGATGGTGTGGCCATAAATGGAGTTGGGCAGGTTTTTGGTCACCTGCATGATCTCCTGGTCGGCCTGCAGGTCCGTTACCAGGTCAAAGTCATAAAAGCTTTCGGACAGGATCAGGAACACATCGGGGTAGTCCTGCTCGTTTGCCGTTTCGGGGCTGGCCTGATAGTCCTGCGCCATTGCAGCGGCCTCGGTGGCGGCGTCCTCGCTGTAGCCGTCCGGCTGCAGGATGGGGTCCACCATCAGGCTGGCGGCTTCAATGCTACCCGCCAGGTAGCCGTACTTATAATAGGTTTCCTGCCAGGCCCAGCCGTAAGTGGCGGCGGGCTTGATGGGGTTGGGGCTGAAATACCCCAGATACAGCACCGCAAAAATGCCGCAGGCACAGGCCAACGCATGGGCGCCGCGCTGTTTCCAGCTGCGCTTATGCTTGCCGGCCAGTTTGACCTGCACAACGGCAGCCACCAGCACCGGGATGTACAGCAGCGCAATGGTAATAACTGTCTGGGTAATGTGCAGGGTATAACTGCCCATCACCTCTGCCGCGGTGCCCAGGTTCAGGATGTCCTGCGGCATCAGGGCGGAACCATGCAGGTCCCGCGTGTAATAGTTGACCAGCGCCAGCACGGTAAAAATCAGGCCGGAAACGCCGGTTGCAATGCCCCAGCTGCCGCACAGGGCAAACACCACCAGCGTCAGGCAAAACGCCGTCAGCGCATTGAGCGGTGCGTATACCGGCCACTGCCCTGCCATGTAGTTGGCAGTTGCGCCGTCAGAAATTTCTAACTGGTAGCGCGCCACAAAGGCCGCTGCCACAGCCAGCGCAAATGGCAGCACCGTGCCAAGCCAGAAGCGCTTGCTTTTTAATGTTTTTTTGATGTTTTGCATGGGTATCCAGTTCCTTCGCTTTGTTTGTTCATTAAGTTGCGGTCAACATTCCGCGTCAACACACCGAATGTCCGGTATGCCCGCAAAAGGGCATATTAGGTTAGTATATCATATTTTATGCCGGTTGTGAATCACCGTTTTTCGGCCAAATGCTGCCACTTGTTCCAAATCCGGCCCGCCCGCGCAGATTTTGCATTTACCAACCTACGCTTTCATGTTATAATATTAGTTAATCATCATTTTACCCCATAGACGGAGGCTATTCTATGAAAATTCCTGCAAAAGGTTTTACTCACGGCGGCAAGTTCCATGCAGACGATGTGTTTGCCACAGCGCTGCTGATGATTGTGCGGCCGGATATCAAAGTAACCCGCGGTTTTGTTGTGCCGGATGGTTTTGACGGCATTGTGTACGATGTGGGCTGCGGTATGTTTGACCACCACCAGGAACCGCGCGAAAGCCGCCCCAACGGCGTGCCCTATGCGGCCTTTGGCCTGCTGTGGCGCGTGTTGGGTGCCCAGCTGGTGGGTGCCCACCAGGCCCGCCTGCTGGATGAAAATTTTGTTCAGCCCCTGGACTTGAACGATAACACCGGCGAACAGAACTCCCTGGCCGATGCCATCGGCAGCTTTAACCCCGTGTGGGATTCCGGCGAAGATTCCGATGCCTGCTTCTGGCGCGCCGTGCCCTTTGCCAAGCAGGTGCTGGAAAACGAGATTGCCGCAGCCAACGCCGTGAACCGCGCGGACGAGACCGTCCAGAACGCCTATAAGAACTCCAAGGACGGCATTGTGGTCCTGCCGGACTACATGCCCTGGAAAAACGGCCTGTACAAAACCGATGCCCTGTTTGTTGTCTACCCCAGCCAGCGCGGCGGCTACAGCGCCCAGTGCGTGACCGATTACAAGACCCGCCGCAGCAAGGTGCCGTTCCCGCCCGCATGGGGCGGCCAGCCGGAGGAGATCCTGCGCGAAAAGAGCGGCCTGGCTCTCAAGTTCTGCCACCCCAGCCGTTTCCTTGTCACCGCGGAAACCAAAGAGGATGCCATTGAGGCATGCCGCCGTGCCCTGCGCGCCGCTGGAAGGCCGGTGAGCGCACAGTGAGCGCCGAAACTCTAGAGCAGTTTGGTCCCCGCCCCAGCACCGCGGCGGACTGCCAGCCAGACCCGGCTTCCGCCTGGGTCTACATGGTGCGCTGCGCGGATGGCAGCCTGTATTCCGGCTGGACCAATGACCTTGCCCGTCGCCTGCGCGCCCACAAGGGCGGCAAGGCCGGTGCCAAGTATACCCACGCCAAAGGTGCCGTTAAGCTGACCTATGCCGAGCGCTGCACCGATAAAAGTGCCGCCCTGAAGCGGGAAGCCGCCCTGAAAAAGCTGCCAAAACCCGAAAAGGAAGCTCTTGCCGCCCAGTGGACTGCTGAAAACACCATCACCCTGCGGGATGCCGCGCCGGAGGACGCCGCCGCCGTGGCGGAGCTGTACAACTGGTATGTCACCCACTCCACGGCCACTTTCCAGTATGACCTGTGTACCGAGGAATTCCAGCGCGAAAATATCGCCTATGTGCAGCAGCGCGCGCCGTTCCTGGTTGCCGTCAATGCAGCGGGCAAGCTGTGCGGCTTTGCCTGCGCCCACCCCTGGCACAGCCGCACAGCTTATGCGTGGGATGTGGAGCTAACCGTTTACTGCGCCCACGACTGTGTGGGCCAGGGGGTTGGCGGGCGGCTGTACAAAGCCCTGCTGGACGGCGTGCGCCAGCGCGGCTACTGCAACGCCGTTGCCCTTGTGACCGGCCAGAACAAAGAGAGCTGCGCGTTCCATAAGGCGCTCGGCTTCAAAAAAATCGGCGTGGAACCCCGCACTGGGTACAAGTTCGGCCAATGGCTGGACCTTGCCTATTGGTGGATGGACCTGCGCCCCGGCCAGGAGCCTCCGGAGCCGGTGCGCCTGGGGCGATAAAACTGCATAACACAAAATTAAGCGGGGCACTGCTGATTGGCAGCGCCCCGCTTTTGTTATAAAGATTTGTAGAGGACGATGCCTGCATCGTCCCGCATACTGAGCTGCAACCATGGTATACTGTCATCAACATCCTATCTCCCCGTCGCGCGTTTTTGTTTTCCACAAGAAGCCCCTCTGTTTGTGGAAAACCGTTCAGATTCTTTTCACTTTTCCCTGTCGTTACGCGGTCTGCATTCCTGTTTTTGCCCACAAACTGCCCTTGTTCACGCAAAGTTTACCGGAATTTCCAGCTATTTCATGCCTTGTTCATCCGCAGTTCATTTTTATTCTTCATGATAGAATCTATCGGGGGCCCCTATTACCGCCCCCAACTGGAGGAATTGTTATGCACGAAACCCAACAGCCGCGCGACCCCAAAAAGACGACCGGCATTGTATATGCCGTGATCCTTGTGGTGTTGCTGCTGCTCAATTTCTGGGCCTTCCCCGCCATGATGAAAGGCCAGGTCAAACAGGTCGATTACGGCACCTTCCTGAATATGCTCGAAGGCGGCGAGCTGAGCACCGTTGAAATTCAGGATCAGCAGATCTATTTTGTGGACAAAAACGATACCACCTACTGCACCAACTCCATTGCGCAGGACTTGCAGCTGGTCAACCGGTTGGAAAGCGCCGGCGTTTCCTTTGGCAAGGTGTATAACCAGACCACCTGGGTGGATACCCTGCTGGGCTGGGTCATCTCGCTGCTGCCCATGATCATCCTGATCGTCTGGTTCAACCGCATGATGCGCAAGCGGGTCGGTGAAATGACCGGCGGCGCCAACAGCATGATTTTTGGCGGCGGCAAATCCGGTGCCAAACAGTATGTCGTTGAGGATGGCAAGTCCATCAAATTTGCCGATGTTGCCGGTGAGGACGAAGCCAAAGAGAGCCTGCAGGAAATCGTTGACTTCCTGCATAACCCCAAGCGTTACGAGGATATCGGTGCCAAAATGCCCAAGGGCGTTCTGCTTGTCGGCCCCCCGGGCACCGGTAAAACCCTGCTGGCCCGCGCTGTTGCCGGCGAAGCCGGTGTTCCCTTCTTCTCCATTGCGGGTTCTGAATTTGTCGAGATGTTCGTCGGCATGGGCGCTTCCAAGGTGCGTGACCTCTTCAAACAGGCCAACGAAAAAGCCCCCTGCATTATCTTTATTGATGAGATCGATACCATCGGCAAAAAGCGTGACGGTGCTTCCGGTATGGGCGGCAACGATGAACGCGAGCAGACCCTGAACCAGCTGCTGACCGAAATGGACGGGTTTGACGCCGCCAAGGGTGTTATCATTCTGGCCGCCACCAACCGTCCTGAATCCCTTGACCCCGCTTTGACCCGCCCCGGCCGTTTTGACCGTCGTGTGCCCGTGGAGCTGCCCGACCTGAAAGGCCGCGAAAGCATCCTGCGCCTGCACGCTCAAAAGGTCAAAATCGGCCCCGACTGTGACTTTGCCGTGGTTGCCCGCATGACTCCCGGTGCTTCCGGTGCCGAGCTGGCCAATATCATCAACGAAGCCGCCCTGGGCGCTGTGCGCCACCACCGCATGGCCGTTACCCAGTACGACCTGCAGGAAGCCGTGGATACCATCCTGGCCGGTGCCCAGAAAAAGAATAAGATCCTGAGCGACAAAGAAAAGTGCATCGTGGCCTACCACGAAGTCGGCCATGCCATGGTTGCCGCCCTGCAGAGCCATTCCGCCCCCGTGCAGAAAATCACCATTGTGCCGCGCACTTCCGGCGCGCTGGGTTTCACCATGCAGGTAGAGGACGGCGACCACACCCTGATGACCAAGGAAGAGATCCTGGCCAAAATTGCCACCATGACCGGTGGCCGTGCCGCCGAAGAAGTGGTGTTCAACTCCATCACCACCGGCGCATCCAACGATATCGAGCAGGCCACCAAGATGGCCCGCGCCATGATTACCCGCTACGGCATGACCGACGACTTTGACATGGTTGCCCTGGAAACCGTGAACAACGCCTACCTGGGCGGCGATGCCAGCCTGGCCTGCAGTGAGCGCACAGCCGCCACAGTGGACGATAAGGTCGTGGAAGTCGTCAAGCAGCAGCATGAAAAAGCCAAACAGATGCTGATTGAAAACCGCGGCAAGCTGGACGAAATTGCCAAGTACCTGTACGAGAAAGAAACCATCACCGGCGAAGAGTTCATGCGCATCCTGACCGCTGTTCCCCAGCTGCCCACCGGTGCCGTGGAACAGTAAAGGCAACACCGCACAATTCCCGCCTGACGGCTTAAGCACCGCTCCGGCGGCTGCGGCACGGCATCTGCGTTGCCAAAATGCTCGATAATACACAAAGTATTATCTGCGCTTTTGGCTTAGCAGCTGCCGTGCCTCGCTCGCCGTATCGGCACTTAGAATTGTGCGGTATTGCCTAAAATCTCCGCTCTGCGCGTTTTCTTTGTAAAATAACGGTGCCCCCGCCCTATGCGGTTCATTTACCGCACGGGCGGGGGTGTTTTGTTGTCATTCCGTAGGGGCGCACACCATGCACCCATCCGTTTTATATCATCACACTACAGCGCTACACCATGTAATAGCGCCATTTTATGGCCAGCCGTTACCCATTTGTAGGGGCCGCTGCTCACCTCTTTCCGAAAAACGCAATAAAAATGCTGTCTTTCTCCACATCAGGGAAAGGCAGCATTCTTCTTTATCCGTTCAGATCTTTGCCGTTGCTGGCAATCACATTTTTATACCATCCAAAGGACTTTTTCCTGTACCGTGCCGCCGCCCTGTTCGAGTACCGGGAAAAGCACCCGTGATCCTGCCGGGCTTTATTTTGCCTGTGCGCCCTCTGGGAAGATGATCTTGTTCACAAAGAAGAAGATCACCATGGAAATGCCGCCATTGAGCACGGTGGTGCCAATGTTGTAGATGAAATCCGGCACCAGCAGGCCCGCAACCGCCACCCACACGCAGTTGATGGAGTTGACGATGCAGGTGATCAAGCAGAACGCCACCACATACCAGGCGATCTGCTTGGCCAGGTTGCCCTTGCTGCGGAACACAAAGTTGCGCTGGATGGGAAAGTTTATGCATTCTCCCACCACCATGGCAACCATGTAGGCGCAAAAGTACGGCAGACCGCCATGGGCGGAATCATACCCCAGGATGTTCCACTGGAAGGTTTCGCCAAACAGCGTGACCGGGATGCCCGGCCAGCCAAAATCCACCACCGGCAGGCTGCTGAACGCCGCCGGCAAAAATTGCAGCAGCAGGTATTTGAACACCGTAACCAGGTTGGATACGATCACAAACAGTCCACCTTCGCGCACCCACTTGGCTGCGGCGGGGTGTTTTGCCGCAAAATTATTCCATAGCTGCATAAATAGCCCCTCTCTTTCCTCAGCTGTTGCGCAGGCGCTGTTCCAGCTGTGCGTTCAGTACCAGGTTTTTCACGGCTTCTATGATCGCCCGCACAAGGCCGATGATCCAGAATCCCTGTAATTCCATCACAATGCCATCCACCATGCCCATGCTGATGGCACCGCTGGTCATTTTGGCCAGGGCACGCAGCGGCATGTTGTACTGGAACAGCACATTCAGATCCGGCTTGCCGCGCTTGTAGCTGGCGTTCAGCAGTGCGGTAAGCACCAGCCAGATCAGCCAGCCCAGCGGGCTGCGGCTGTGGTTCAGCTCGCCCAGGGTCATGTTGCGGTCAATTTTAACTTTTCCCTGCTGCACCGGGCGGCCCAGCAGGGTGGCCCATTCGTCATCCGGCACGCTCTGCACCTTGCCGCTGGTATAGTGCGGCAGATGCTTGCCCGCATAGGGGTTGGGTGCGCCAGTACCGGCCACTTCCACCACGGCGGTCAGGCGGATGTCCGCACTGGACGCGCCGACCCGCAGCTCATAGCTGCCGCCTTCCACTTCCCAGCTGTCGGTCTTGGTGTTCCAGTAGCGGAACGTCTTGTCGTCCAGCGGGATGGTCACGGTCTTGCTTTCGCCGGGCTGCAGCTGCACCTTGGCAAAGCCTTTCAGCTCCTGTGCGGGGCGGAACACTTCTGCCCCGGGTTTTGCCACATACAGCTGCACGATCTCTGCTCCGGCGCGCTTGCCGGTGTTGGTTACGGTCAGGGTCACGCCATTGGACGCAGCCTGCAAATTGCTGTAGGCAAAGCTGGTGTAGCCTAACCCATAGCCAAAGGGGAATGCCACCGGCACACCGGCGGTCTGGTAATAGCGGTAGCCGACATACAGCCCCTCGCGGTACTGCACCATGCGGCCCGGCCCGGCAAAGTTATCCTTGGCGGGGGTATCCGCATAGGCGTTGACCCAGGTTTCGGCCAGCTTGCCGCTGGGGTTCACTTTGCCGGTCAGCACATCCAGCATGGCGCCCGCCCCCGCCTGGCCGCCCAGCGCACCATATACCAGGGTACGGCAGTGTTTGAGCCACGGGGTTTCCAGCGAAGCCCCTGCGCTGAGCACCACAACGGTGTTGGGGTTGGCCTGCTGCACGGCCTTTAACAGTTCGATCTGGTTGTCCGCAAGGCGCATATCGCCGCGGTCCAGACCCTCACTTTCCTTGATTTCATCCAGCCCCAGGCAGAGCAGCACCACTTCGGCCTTTTGGGCCAGAGCTACAGCCTCGGCCTGTTTGGCGGCATCCGGTTTGCCCTGGCGGTCAAAGCCGGGGGCAAAGCCCACGCTGGCCAGGCCGCTCTCTTTCAGGCAGTCCAAAAAGGTATCCACCTTGATGGAGTTGACCGCGCTGGAGCCAGCGCCCTGGTACCGCGGTGTCTGGGCAAAGTCGCCGATCACGGCAACTTTTGCGCCCTCGGCCAGCGGCAGCAGGTCGTTCTCGTTTTTCAGCAGCACAATGCTTTCGGCTGCGGCGCGGCGGGCCAGGGCGTGGTGAGCGTCCGCATCAAAGGTGCGGCTGTGGGACTGCACGGCGGCATGGGTATCAAACACCAGCGTCAGCAGCTCGTCCAGCCGGGCGTCCACATCCGCTTCGGTAATTTTGCCGCTCTGCACAGCCTGCATCAGCTCGCGCACCGCGTCCCCGCCGGGGGCGGGCATTTCCAGCGTGGAGCCGTTCTGCACGCCCAGGGCATGGTCATTGCTGCCGCCCCAGTCCGTTACCACCGCGCCGTCAAAGCCCCACTCCCCGCGCAGGATGTCCATTAACAGGTGGCGGTTCTCGTTGGCGTAAGTTCCGTTGATGAGGTTATAGCTGCTCATGATGGTCTTTGGCTTTGCTTCCTTGACCACGATCTCAAACCCGGTCAGGTACAGCTCCCGCAAAGTGCGTTCATCCACCACGGAATCCGACGCCATGCGGCGCAGTTCCTGGCTGTTGACGGCAAAGTGCTTGGGGCAGGCCGAAATACCGTTGGACTGGATGCCCCGCACATAGCTCGCGGCCATTTTGCCGGAAAGATACGGATCTTCAGAAAAATACTCAAAGTTGCGGCCGCAGAGGGGGCTGCGCTTGGTGTTCAGGCCCGGCCCCAGCAGCACGGCAACTTCCTGCGCGGCGGCTTCTTCGCCCATGGCCTGGCCGATCTGCTCGCCCAGGGCGGGGTCCCAGCTGCACGCCACAGTGGCTGCCGTGGGGAAGCAGGTGGCCGGAACACTGGGGTTCAGCCCCAGGTGGTCCGCCGCGCCCGCCTGCTTGCGCACACCGTTGGGGCCATCGGATAGGGTGATGGACGGGATATTATTTTTCGGCAGTGCACGGGTCCCAAAGGTAGTAGCGCCCGAAAGCAGCGCACATTTTTGTTCAAGCGTCAAAGCTTGCAGTTGTTTCTTTTGCATAAGGTGGTTCCTTTTCTTAAAAACAGCCTTGCGGCCCACCGCACAACCGCGCAAAGTCGGCGTCGATGGACCGCAGGGCAGCTGCACAGCTTACAAATTACGCTTTACTGTGCCTTTTTCTTCTTGTAGCTTTTGAAGGTGAGAACTTCCAGCACGACCAGTAGTACAGCCAGCAGCACGTCGACCACGATCATAGCGGTACGCCAGATGGGGGTGGAAACAGTGTTGGTCGGGTCGTAAACGCGGGAGTTGACTACGGTGTACATGATGTTCTTGCAAGCCTGACGCATAGCCTTAACGCCGGTAGCACTGGTGGTATCGGTCAGGTGGTTGGTGGCAACGTCGTAGTTCTTCAGCATCAGGTCGCAGCCGTTGCGGATGGCAATATCTGAATCCATGTAGTCAGTGAAGTGGAAGCCGTCGGTGATGACCATACCGCGGAAGCCCCACTCGCCGCGCAGCACGCCGTTCAGCAGTGCATTGCAGGCACCGGCCCACTGGTTGCCAATATAGTTCCAGCTGGACATGACGGCCTTGCAGCCGCCCACCTTGGCGCTGATCTCGAAGGGACGCAGGTAGATCTCGCGGATAGCCTGCTCGTCAGCCCAGGTGCAGAGCAGCTTGCTCTGGTTGATCTGCTGGTCGTTCAGGGCAAAGTGCTTCATGTAAGCGTAGACGCCGTAGCTCTGGGCACCGGCAATGGAGCTGGCACCGATGTAACCGGCGAGGACGCTGTCCTCAGAGTAATATTCGAAGTTACGGCCGTCAAAGGCGGAACGGTGGCCGTTCATGGCGGGGGCGTACCAGCCGGTGACGTTCATCTCGCTGGCCATGCGGCCGATGCTCTCGCCGTAGCGGCGGGCCAGGTCGGTGTTGAAGGTGGAAGCGATGATGATCTCGGACGGGAAGCCAATGGAAGAAACGCCGGTAAAGTTGTTGTTGATGGCAGCGGGGCCGTCGCAGTCGATGGTCGCGTACTTGTCAACGCTGGCCTCGGCCTTGGTCTGGTAGCCGCCCAGTGCGATCAGGTCGTCCATCTCGGTGACGGTCATCTGGTCGAGCAGGGTATCCCAACGCTCGTCGTCGTAGTCAGCACCGCGCAGGTCAGCCAGCTTCAGGCCGTTGTTGGCACCGGTAACGGGCATCTCATCGTTGGGGTCGTTGAAGTCCTCAGGGGTCCAGTTGTGGTCGTTGTACAGGGTGCTCATGCTTTCCTCAGACATGGTATAGTCAGAGGGAGCAGCAACAGCTTCGGCATAGTTGGCGAAGTGATCAGCACGGGACAGGGTGACGAGCTTGTCGTCAGCGAAGTCGAACTTGGTGGTAGCAGCCTCGGCATCGGTGCTGCGGGGGTTGGACTCGTCATAGACGATGGTGGAAGCGACATTGTAGGTCTTGGAATCCAGCACCGTGTGGGAATCCTCGTTGATGCTGATGATATAGTCGCCCTCTTCCAGCACGTAGCAGCCCTTGTCCTTGCTGTCAAAGCTGGCCATGTCCTCGGTGTTGAAGGTCAGGGTCAAGGTCTGGGAAGCGCCCGGCTCAATGGAGTCGGTCTTGCCGAAGGTGACGAGGTTGGCGGAAGCCTTCTCAATGCCGCCATCGGTGTACGGCGGGTTGAAGTAGACCTGCACGGCGTCCTTACCGGCCACACTGCCGGTGTTGGTGACGGTGACATCCAGAGTGATGGTGCCGTCAGCCTCGGTCATGGAGTCGATTTTCTGGGTAAAGGTGGTGTAGGACAGGCCGTGGCCGAAGGGGTACTGAACGGTTTTGTCATAGTCGATCAGGCCCTCGGCAGCTGCAGTCTCGTAGAACTTGTAGCCGACGTAGATGCCCTCAACATAGTTGACGAAGTGCGGGGGAACCAGCTTTGCATCACCGCCAGCCTGGCTGGCAACGGTGTAACCAACGGAATCCGCATTGGTGTAAGCAAAGTCGCCGATGTTGTTGAAGTAAGGAGCTGCGGTCAGGTCATAGACAAAGGTGTCAGCAGAGTGGCCGGAGGGGTTGACCTCACCGGCAACAATCTCGCCCAGAGCGTTGAAGCCAGTCTGACCGGTGCCGGGGCACCAAATGACGCTCTTGATCTGGGGGTAATCATTCACGAAGCCCATTTCCAAAGTATTGGCACCATTGTAAACCAGCACAACATTAGCAAAGTTTTTGGTGACCATATCAATCATGTTCTTTTCTGTTTTGGTCAGAGAAAGATAATGCTGGCCGGGTTCGAAATCATTATACTCGGTAGAGTTTTCAGTGTAGTTGAGTCCATCCATGTTAGTGGGCAGGTCAGCCATTTCGCCACCAACGCGGCTGATGACGACCATCGCAGTGTCAGAGAAAGACTTGGCGTTGTCGATCAGCTCCTGGGTGTAGCTGGCGGCGGTGGGCTCGGGCAGGGTCCAGTTATGGTTGCTGTAACCCAGCGCCGGGCGCTCGGCGCAGTAAGCGGTGTAGAAATCGCTCAGCTCGGTGTTGGTGTTGATGCCCGCGTTGTGCAGGCCATCCAGCAGGCTGACGGTGGGACGGTCGGCAGAGATCGCGCCGGCGCCGGTGCCGCCGTAGACAGGGCCGACAGAAGCCCAGCCAAAGACGTTCAGGTTGCTGCCGGACGCGAGGGGCAGTTCGTTGTCATCGTTCTGCAGCAGGACGATGCCTTCCTCGGCAATCTCGGTGCACAGGGCGTTGGCCTCTGCACCAGATTCTTCGGTGATAGTGCCGTTGCCGGTGACCAGATCGAGCATGGTGCTCATGGGGCCAAAGGCAACCAGGTTGAGCATGATGCCGAAAGCCAGCAGCACGGCCAGGCCGGACTGGGCGCGCACCATGAATTTGGTGGGCTTGGCCAGTTTCTTGTTGACCGCCATAGCGATCAGTACGATAATGGCGGCGGCAACCACAA
>ERZ773107.1894-NODE-1894-length-17166-cov-10.765940_pt1 | contig 17166 bp, 17 predicted proteins | sample MGYA00580571_ERZ773107 | MGnify/ENA primary metagenome ERZ773107 (study PRJEB29015, sample SAMEA2737843) | human gut metagenome | biome: human gut; feature: human-associated habitat; material: faeces | place: China | collected 2012 ... | reverse complement strand
CAGCCGCCGGAGCGGTGCTTAAGCCGTTAGGCGGGAATTGTGCGGTGTTGCCCTAAAGTTAATCCTGCAAGGTTAGCGGGCGCACAATGTGCGCCCCTACGGAGCATTGCAATTTTAATTGCTCATTCCTAATTCCTAATTAACTCCTAGCTCCTACTTCCTAACTCCTAACTCTCATTCTTCCCACACTGCGGTAGCACCGCAGGGCACTACGCCGCCGGTGGCGGTTACGGGCAGACCGATCTCATCGCAGCTGGCGTGGCCGCCCACCTTGGGGCAGAGGGTGGTTTTGAGCACATACTCCATAACCGCCGGGCTCAGGCCCTCGGTGTAGGAGTTGATGGCAAAGAACAGCGGCTTATCGCTGAGCACCTGTTCTGTCAGGGTGATGAGGTCATAGACGTTATCTTCCAGCTTCCAGATCTCACCGTTGGGGCCGCGGCCATAGCTGGGCGGGTCCATGATAACGGCGTCATAGCGGCTGCCGCGGCGGATCTCGCGCTGCACAAACTTGGCACAGTCATCCACGATCCAGCGGCAAGGGCGGTCGGCCAGGCTGCTGGCCTGGGCGTTTTCCCGTGCCCAGGCTACCATGCCTTTGGAAGCATCCACATGGGTCACGCTGGCACCGGCGGCCAGGCAGGCCAGTGTTGCGCCGCCGGTGTAGCCGAACAGGTTGAGCACCTTGACGGGACGGTCGGCAGCCTTGATCTTTTCCTGGTACCAGGCCCAGTTCACAGCCTGCTCCGGGAAGACGCCGGTATGCTTAAAGCCGGTGGGGCTGACGATCAGCGTCAGGTCCTGCCATTTGATGTTCCACTTCTGGGGCAGCTTTTTGTGGTAGTCCCACTGGCCGCCGCCCTTGGCGGAACGGTAATAGATGGCGTCTGCCCTGGCCCACAGGGGGCTGACTTCCTCGTTTTTCCAGATGATCTGCGGGTCGGGGCGGATGAGCAGCGATTTGCCCCAGCGTTCCAGGCGGTTATGATTCGTTGCGTCGATCAGCTCGTAATCGACCCAGGTATCGGCGGGGCGCATCAGCACACCCCCGGAATACGCTGGCGGATCATATCGGCAATGCGCTCTGCGCTGGACTGGATGGCTTCCATATCCTCGCCTTCCACCATCACGCGGATCTTGGGCTCGGTGCCGGAAACACGCACCAGCACGCGGCCCATGCCCATCAGGTTCTGCTGCTGGCTCTCAATAAAGCCGGCAATGTATTCATCTTCTTTATAAGCCTGCTTCTGCTCCTTGTCGGCAGTCAGGTTGATGAGCACCTGCGGGAACTTGGTGTAAACGGCGTTCAGCTCGCTCATCTTGGTACCCTCTTCGCGGTGCTTGCGGGCCAGCAGCTTCAGCAGCTTGCCTGCGGTCAACTCGCCGTCGCCGGTGGTGGAGTGGTGCAGGAAAATAACATGGCCGCTCTGCTCGCCGCCGATGGCATAACCGCGGGCGCGCATCTCTTCCAGCACGTAGCGGTCGCCTACAGCGGTGCGGGCGGTGTCAATGCCAATGGACTGCATATACTTCATAAAGCCAAGGTTGGACATAACCGTCACCACGGCGGTATTTCCGTCCAGGCGGCCGCGGTCTTTCATATCCTTGGCAACCAGCGCAATGATCTTGTCGCCGTCGATCTCTGCGCCCTTTTCATCGCAGGCCAGGCAGCGGTCTGCATCGCCGTCAAAGGCAATGCCGCAGTCAAAGCCGCCTTCCACGACCTTCTTTTCCAGCCGGTCCAGGTGGGTGGAGCCGCAGCCATCGTTGACGGAAACGCCGTCATCCAGCGTGCCGGTAAAGCTGCACTGGCAGCCCAGGCGGGGGAACAGTTTCTGCGCCACCTTGGCAGAAGCACCATTGGCGCAGTCAAACAGCACATTCAGGCCGGAAAGATCTGCATCAATGTGCTGCTCCAGAGCATCCACATAGTCATCCACAGCGGTATCCAGGCGGTGAACGCGGCCGATCTCGGCACCATCACAGATCTTGATATCCTCGCAGTTTTTGAAGATATGAGCCTCAATGCGGTTTTCTACTTCATCGGGCAGCTTGTAGCCATCGCCCTTGAAAATCTTGATGCCGTTGAACTCCATCGGGTTGTGGGACGCGGAGATCACAATACCGGCGTCTGCGCCGTATTTGCGCACCAGATAGGCCACGCCGGGGGTGGGGATCACACCCAGCAGGTCAACGTCTGCGCCAACGCTGCACAAACCGGCAGCCAGGGTGCATTCCAGCATATCGCCGGAAACACGGGTATCTTTGCCAATCAGAATACGGGGACGGTGGCCGTCCAGACTGGTCAGCTCTGCGGCAGTTGCGCGGCCGATCTGCAGGGCCAATTCACAAGTCAGGTCTTTGCCCGCCACACCGCGGACACCATCGGTACCAAACAATTTACCCATATCGTCAAGTCCTTTCCATCTATCAAAGTCAACACATCGAACTATAATGAATAAAGAATAATTTTGGTGGACCGCGGTGCTGCGCACCGCTCAAAATAAGGCCTGCGGCCCTGCCCTGCCAAAAAACTCCTAACTCCTGCTTCCTAACTCCTACCTGTTTAATACATTCTCTGCTGCCCATCCACCTCGTCGGCGTCTTCGGCGCGCAGGTGTTTGGGGACGGGCATGTTCAGATGCTCATAGGCCAGGCGGGTCACGCAGCGGCCGCGGGGGGTGCGGGTCAGCATACCCATCTGCATCAGGTAGGGTTCGCACACATCTTCCAGTGTTACACTTTCCTCACCAAGGTTGGCCGCCAGGGTATCCAGGCCCACCGGACCGCCGCCGTACAGCTCAATGATGGCACGCAGCACGCTGCGGTCCAGTTCATCCAGGCCCAGCTCGTCAATATCCATCTGGCGGCGGGCTGCCACAGCAGTGGGGCCGTCGATTGCCCCATCACCCTCCACGGTGGCAAAGTCACGCACACGCTTGAGCAGGCGGTTTGCAATACGCGGGGTGCCGCGGGCGCATTTGGCCAGCTCCAGCGCACCGGGGCGGTCGATGGGGATATTCAAAATGCCCGCGCTGCGCATGATGATGGTAGCCAGTTCATCCGGGCTGTAGGGTTCCAGCTTGAGCAGAATGCCAAAGCGGTCACGCAGGGGCCCGGTCAGCTGGCCCGCGCGGGTGGTTGCGCCCACCAGGGTGAACCGCGGCAGGTTGATGCGGATGCTTTGGGCGCTGGGGCCCTTGCCGATCATGATATCCAGCGCGTAATCCTCCAGTGCGGGGTACAGCACTTCTTCCACCTGGCGGGAAAGGCGATGGATCTCATCAATGAACAGGATATCACCCTCCTGCAAATTGGTCAGCAGGGCGGCAAGATCGCCGGGCTTTTCGATGGCCGGGCCGGAGGTAATGCGGATCTGCACGCCCATCTCCTGCGCCACAATGCCGGCCAACGTTGTTTTGCCAAGGCCCGGCGGGCCGTACAGCAGAATATGGTCCATCGGTTCCCCGCGCTGCTGGGCGGCGCGCAGGTAAATGCGCAGATTGTTTTTGGCCTTTTCCTGACCGATATAATCATCCAGCGTTTTGGGGCGCAGGCTGACTTCCTCGGCGGCATCGGCCGGGGCGGCGTCCGGGCTGACCAGGCGGCTGGGATCCACCGTATATTCCGTATTTTGGCTCATTCAGGTCACTCCTTTACGCACGCGAAAGCCCGCGCAGTGCAATTTTGATAATATCCTGCACCGGCAGGGTTTCGTCAATGCGGGCCACAGCCGCAGCAGCATCCGAGGTGTTGTACCCCAGCGCCACCAGCGCGGCCACAGCCTGGGCGGGTGCGCTGGACGGAGCCGGCGCTGCTGCTGCGGCCTCACCGCCAAAGCCAGTGCCGTCCGCCAGGCCCTTGCCCACTTTGTCTTTCAGTTCCAGAGCAATACGCTGGGCCAGCTTGGGGCCAACGCCGTTCGCCTTGGTAAACGCCTTGTGGTCCCCGCTGGACGCCGCCAGTGCCACACGCTCCGGCGTCATGATGGACAAAATGGCCAGCCCGGCCTTGGGGCCAACGCCGCTCACGCTGGTCAGCATCTTGAAGCAGCTGCGCTGCTCCTCGGTGGCAAAGCCGTACAGCGAAACATCGTTTTCGGTCACGTTCATCACAGTATACACCGTGCCTTCCCGCCCGGGGGCGGGCAGGCTTTCGGCTGTGGTCAAGGGCACCTGCACCGCATAGCCCACACCAGCGCAGCTGATGACCACGGTATCCAGTGTTTTCTTTAAGATTTTTCCGGTCAGCGAATAAATCATCGTTCGTTCCTATTTCTTATACAAGATATATCTAAAATGTGCTCTTACACCATTATGATTCTATGTTGCCGTGCACCGGGTTATTTGCCCTGCGGCCCTTATCTTGGGGCGGTGCCCATCAGGCGGCTGCGGGAGCAGTGACAGTGCGCTACGGCCATGGCCAGGGCGTCCGCTGTATCGTCCGGCTTGGGGATGGTTTGCAGGTGCAGCATGATGCGGGTCATTTCCTGGATCTGCTTTTTTACCGCCTTGCCATACCCGGTCACAGCCTGCTTGACCTGCATGGGGGTGTACTCATAAATTGGTACGCCACACTGCGCGGCAGCCAGCAAAATCACCCCGCGGGCTTCCGCCACGCCGATGACGGTCGTCTGGTTATGCTGGTAGTACAGCTTTTCAATGGAGAGTGCTTCCGGCTGATAGCGGGTACAGATATCCTTGATGCCGTCATAAATTTCAATCAGGCGCTGTTCAAACGGCGTGTCCTTATCGGTACACACTGCGCCGTAAGCGATGGGCGCAAAACGGTTGCCTGCATATTCCACAACGCCCCAGCCCACGATCGCATAGCCGGGGTCGATGCCCAAAACCCGCATAGTATCCCCTTTCCCTGTGTTTGAATCTATTCAGGAAACGCCGCACCGGCAAAAGGGTGCACTATCCCCATTTAACTGTATCAGTATACCACAAAGCCGTGTATGCGGCAAGGAAAAGCCCTTCCGCATTTGCAAATTTCTTTTGCGGTGGTGCGTTCTATTTCATGTATTTTCTGAATTTTTTCATTTTTTTCGAAAAAAAGGCTTGCTTTTTCTGCTTGGATTTGGTATAGTATACAAGTCGCAAGGACATGCGCGGTTAGCTCAGCTGGTAGAGCATCTGCTTGACGTGCAGGAGGTCACAGGTTCGAGTCCTGTACCGCGCACCAGAGAAAGCCCCTTGCCGATACGTTCGGCAAGGGGCTTTTCTTTTGTTTCCGCGGATGCAAGCATCCGCTTCTGCATGTAGGGGGCGATGCTCGTCATCGACCCGGGAGCTGAACGACTGCCGCAGGGCCGGGCGTGCTGCGCCCCCGCCCCTACAATGCACTTTTTGTGTCCCATTGACGAACCTGCGCTGGTACGATATACTTATATTTTACGGCATTTTGTCGTACTTTGTTCAAAGCAGAAATAGGAAAAGGAGGGAGGATCGCCGTGATTTTCGGCAAAGCGATCAACCGATACTATCTCAAGCACGCGCCGGTGCTGCTGCTGGGCATTCTGTCGCTGCTGACGGTGGACTACATTCAGCTGCTCATCCCGGAGCTGTACCGGCTGGTCATCAACGGCGTAAATCTGGGGCAGGTGGTCGTGGACGGCCAAACGCTGCCCTTTACCAGGGAGGTGCTGTTTCAGCACATCTGCCTGCCAATGATTTGGATCGTCGTGCTCATGGTCATCGGGCGGTTCCTGTGGCGCGTCTGTTTCTTCGGGTCAGCGGTCAGCGTGGCTGCCGATTTGCGGGAGCGGATGTTTGACCACAGCCGCCGCCTGTCCCAGCAGTACTATCAGGTCAACAAGGTCGGCAACCTGATGAGCCTCTACACCAACGACCTCGACACCATTCAGGAGTGCTTCGGCGACGGCATTTTGATGTTCTTTGACGCCGCCGTGCTGGGCATTATGGCGCTGGTCAAGATGTGGCGGATGGACTGTAAATTAACACTTCTGGCGCTGATCCCGGCGGCGGTCATGTTCGTCCTCGGCACCGTCATGAGCCAAGTCATGACCAGACGGTGGGAGGAGCGCCAGCAGGCGTTCTCCGACCTGTCCGACTTTGCGCAGGAGAACTTTTCCGGCATTGCGGTCATCAAGGCGTTTGTGAAGGAACTCAAGGAGCTGATTGCCTTCCGCCGGCTCAACAAGGAGAACGAGGAGGTCAACGTCGCCTACACCAAGATTGCAACACTGCTCGAGGTGCTGGTCACGCTGTTCGTCGAGTCGGTCATCTGCGTGATTTTGGGCTACGGCGGCTGGCTCGTCTGGCGCGGGCAGTTCAACGCAGGTCAGCTTGTGGAGTACATCGGCTACTTTGAGGCCATCGTCTGGCCCATCATGGCCATCTCGATGCTGATCGAAAAGACCTCCCGCGGCAAGGCATCGCTGAACCGCATTACCGAGCTTCTGGATGCGCCCATCGACGTGGCGGACCGCGACGGCGTCGCCGACCTGCGCGACCCGCACGGCGGCATTGAGTTCCGCCATCTGACATTCCGCTACCCAGACGGCGAGTACGACGTGCTGAAGGACGTATCGTTCACCATCAAGCCCGGCGAGAGCGTCGGCATCGTCGGCAAGACCGGCGCAGGCAAGACCGCGCTGGTGGACCTTTTGCTGCGCACCTACAATGTGCCCGACGGCACGCTGTTTGTGGACGGGCAGGACGTGAACGCCGTGTCCATCCATTCGGTGCGCGACGCCTGCGCCTACGTGCCGCAGGACAACTTCCTGTTCTCGGACACGATTGCCCACAACATCGGCTTCGGCGTGGACGACGCCAGCCAGGCCGACATTGACCGCGCCGCCGCGCTGGCCGATGTGCGGGACAACATCGTGGACTTCAAGGACGGCTACGAGACCGTACTCGGTGAGCGCGGCGTGACCGTCTCCGGCGGACAGAAGCAGCGCATCTCGATTGCGCGTGCCCTGCTGAAAAACGCGCCGATCCTGATTCTGGACGACTCCGTCTCGGCTGTCGATACCCGCACCGAGAAAATCATCCTCGACAACCTCAAGACCAGCCGCGCGGGCAAGACGACGCTGCTGATCGCCCACCGCATTTCGACGGTGGAGCAGCTGGACAAGATCGTCTTTATCGAGGACGGCAGGGTAGAGGCCGTCGGCCCGCACGATGAATTGTATCGCAGCTGCGCCGAATACCGCCGCATGGTCGATCTGCAGAAGCTCGAGGACGAGGAAGGAGGCGGCAGCCATGGCTAACGTAAATCCGCTGTTGCTGGTAGGCGCAGTCATCGGTATCGTCACGGCGCTGCTGGTGCTGGCCTACGCCCTCATCAAGGACAAAAAGGAGACGATGGGCTTTGAGCGCACGATGAACGACGGCGAGATTCTGCGCCGCCTGGCCGGGTACGCCAAGCCGTACCTGGCGAAATTCGTCGTTGTGCTGTTTTTAATGCTGTTCTCGATTGCCTATGACATCATCTCGCCGCTGATCGTCGGCGCACTGGAGGAGCTGGTCTCAGGCGAGTTCGAGCTGCCGCGGCTGTTCGCGGGCGTCGCCGTCTATGCGGGCGTGCTCGTTTTCTCGATGGCCAGCACCTACTTCCAGGCCGTCATTCTGCAGCGCGTCGGCCAGCGCATCATCTCCGATCTGCGCGAGGACCTATTCACCCACATTGAGTCACTGTCCCACGAGCAGCTGAACGAGATTCCCGTCGGCAAGCTCGTCACCCGCGTGACGAACGATACGAACGCCATCTCGATGATGTTCACGAACCTGCTGGTCACGCTGACCAAGAACATCTTTGTCATCCTCGGCATCCTGGTCGCCATGCTGGCGCTCAACTATGAGCTGACGCTGATGGTGCTCTGCTTTGTGCCGTTCATCGTGATTTTTACGGTGATTTTCCGCAAATTTTCCCGCCGGGCCTACCGCAAGGTCAAGGACGCCACCACCGACATCAACACCTATCTGTCGGAGAATCTCTCCGGCATCAAGGTGACCCAGATTTTCGGCCGTGAGGACGAGAAAATGGCGGAGTTCCGCGCCAAAAGCCAGCATCTGGCCCGCGCCAATCTGGAGGAAATCTTCGTCTTTGGCGTGTTCCGGCCGCTGGTCTATATGCTGTACATCTGCTCGATTCTTTGCCTGTTTTACTTGGGCGGCATGGGCCATCTGAACGGCGTGAGCTTTCTGGGGCAGACCATCACAGGCGGCACCATCGTCACCTTTTATATGTACATTTCCAAATTCTTCACCCCCATCCAGAATCTGGCCGAGCAGTTCAACTGGCTGCAATCGGCGCTGGCCTCGTCTGAAAAGGTGTTCTCCATCATGGACATTGAGCCGAAAATGGTGGACGCGCCCGATGCCGTGGAGCTGGACAATATCCGCGGCGAGATCGAGTTCCGGGACGTCTGGTTCAGCTATATTCCCGGCGAGTGGGTGCTGCAGGGGGTATCCTTCCACGTGAATCCGCGGCAGACCGTCGCCTTTGTCGGCTCGACCGGCTCCGGCAAGAGCACGATTCTCTCGCTGCTCTGCCGCAATTATGAGTTCCAGAAGGGCGAAATCCTGATTGACGGCATCGACATCCGCAAAATCAAGATTTCCTCGCTGCGCCGCCATTTCGGCCAGATGCTGCAGGATGTGTTCCTTTTCTCCGGCACCATCCGCAGCAATATTGTCCTGCGCGAGGAGGGCATCTCCGACGAGGAAATCCTGCAGGTCTGCCACTATGTGAACGCGGATTCCTTCATCAACAAGCTCGACCACGGTCTGGACGAGGAGGTTCGTGAGCGCGGCAATAACTTCTCGGCCGGTCAGCGGCAGCTTTTGAGCTTTGCGCGGACCATCATCCATAAGCCCAGCGTTATGATTCTGGACGAGGCCACCGCCAACATCGACACCGAGACCGAGCTGCTGATTCAAGACTCGCTGGAAAAGATGCGCTCGGTCGGTACGATGCTGATTGTCGCGCACCGGCTTTCCACCATCCAGCACGCCGACAACATCATTGTGCTGTCCCACGGCAAAATTCTGGAGCAGGGCAACCATCAGGAGCTGTTGGCAAAGCATGGGCGGTACTACCAGCTGTACATCCTGCAATACCATAAGGAGCAGCTGAGCCAGTAAGCCCCAAGCACTTGCATTTTCTGCCGCATCCGTGTATACTGGAATACCGCGCTGCCCTCCGGCAGCGCGGTATTTATAATTCTAGAGAGGGAAATTATCCATGAAAAAAATTTCTGCACTGATTCTGACTCTGGCACTGTCTGCCGCCCTGCTGGCCGGCTGCGGTGCTTCCGCTTCCTCCGTTGCTTCCTCTGAGGCTGCCTCCGAGGTTGTCTCCGAGGCCGTTTCCGAGGAGAGCACCTCCACCGCCGAGGCCGCTGACTCTGCCGCCGCCATCCAGTTTACCTTCACCGTGACCGGTGCCAACGGCGAGAGCACCGAGCTGACGCTGGACGCCACCGACGGCGAGAAGCTGAGCGATGCACTGGCCGAGGCCGGTGTTATCAGCGCCGAGGAAGCCGCCGCAGGCTTTGTCACCGTTGTCAACGGCGAGGAGGCCAACTATGACGCTGACGGCTCCTGGTGGTGCCTGACCGACGCCGCCGGTGAGATGACCGCCGTGGGCGTGGCAGACATCGAGCTGCACGATGGCGACAGCTATGCCTTCACCTACACGAAGTAATCACCGCCGGGTTGTCAGTCTGGTGCTCAGCGGGCTGATGGGTGCGCTGCTGGTTGCGAGCAAGCAGGCCATGAGCGGCCTGCCCAACATCGAGCCGGTGACGCTGCTCATCATCCTGTTTGCGCTGGAGCTCCCGCGGGAGACGCCCGCCGCCATCACAGTGTTTATCCTGCTGCAGGGCGTTTTGTACGGCTTTGGGCTGTGGTGGGCGATGTACCTGTACATCTGGTATCTGCTGGCACTGCTGGCGTGGCTCTGCCGCACAGCGCGCCACGCGCTGTTCTGGGCGGTGTTCAGTGGGGTGTACGGTCTCTGCTTTGGCGGGCTGTGCGCCGCAGTCTACCTGTTTGCCAAGACGCCCGCCTTTGCATTGAGCTGGTGGCTCAGCGGGCTGAGCTATGACGCCATGCACGGCGTGGGCAATTTTGCCATTATGCTGCTGCTCTACAAGCCCCTGCGCAAGGCGCTGCAGGCCGCCAAGCGGCAGATTGGGTATTAACACCCCCAATGGCTCCCCTCCCAGGGGAGCTCCGCCCGCAGGCGGTGAAGGGTGGTTGCCCGGCAGCGCTTGCCTGCGGCGACCTTGCGGGCCGGGCGTGCCCGGCCCCTACCGTGTTATGTTTTATAGGCATACGTAGGGCGCGGTGAATGATGTCACCGGGTAACCACCCTCCCACTCCCATATTCCGCTGTAAAGCTCTCCTTCGGGGGAGCTTTTTTATTGCCAACCTGTGGACGTCAGGGCGATTTTGTGCTATACTATTTTAGTTATAGTGGGGAGGTATAGGATTATGCGCGTTTTGGGTATTGACCCGGGCTATGCCATTGTAGGCTGGGGTGTGGTTGAGTATATCGGCAACCGCTTTGCACCCATCGGCTATGGGGCGGTCATCACCGAGAAGGACACCCCCTTTGAGCAGCGCCTTGTGGAAATCTACGAGGGTGTGCAGGATATCTGCAAGCGCTACCAGCCCGAGGCCCTCTCCATCGAAAAACTGTACTATCAGCACAACCAGACCACCGTCATCGGCGTGGCCGAAGCCCGCGGCGTCATTCTGCTGGCCGCGGCGCAGTGCGGCGTGCCGATCTACGAATACACACCCATGCAGGTCAAGCAGGCCATCACCGGCTACGGCAAGGCCGTGAAGAAGCAGATTCAGGAGATGACCCGCATGATGCTGCATCTGGAAACCATCCCCAAGCCGGATGACACCGCCGATGCCCTGGGCATGGCCATTGCCCACTGCCATTGCAGCCGCAGCCGCCTGATGGGAACACCTGTACGATAAAAGAAGGACACTGCCATGATTTACTGCCTGACCGGAAAAATCATCAAGAAAACACTGGATTCTGCCGTCATCAGCTGCGGCGGGGTCGGCTATTTTGTGCAGATACCCGCCACCACCGGCGAGGCCCTGCCCCCCGTGGGCAAGGAGGGGACGGTCTACACGATTATGAACGTGACCGAGAATGACGTTTCCCTCTACGGCTTTGCCACCGAGGAGCAGCGCGACTGCTTCAAGATGCTGACCGGCGTCACCGGTGTCGGCCCCAAGGCCGGGCTGGCGATTCTCTCCATTATGACGCCGGAAAAGATTGCCCTGGCCGCGTCCAGCGGCGACCACAAGGCCTTTACCAAGGCAGCGGGTGTCGGCCCAAAGCTGGCCCAGCGCATCACGCTGGAGCTCAAGGACAAGGTCGGCAAGGGGCTGGCCGCGAGCACCGGCTTCTCGGGCAATATTGCCGCTCCGGCCCCCACCTCCGCCCCCGCACAGGCCGTGGCCGCACTGGTCAGTCTTGGCTACACGGCCTCGGACGCTGCCGCCGCTGTGGCCCGCGTGGACGAAACGCTCTCCGTGCAGGAGATTATCACCATTGCACTGCGCAGTCTGTCGCGCATCTGATAGGGAAGGGGAGTAGAAATTGAATCAGGAATTCACCGTTGACCCCAGTCGGCTCGTAAGCCCCGACGCCCTGCCCGTTGACGCCGAGGAGGTCACCCTCCGCCCGAAAACGCTTGAGGACTATGTCGGTCAGGAGAAGGCCAAGGGCAATCTGCGGGTCTATCTGCGGGCGGCGCAGCAGCGCGGCGAGCCGATGGATCACATCCTGCTCTACGGCCCGCCGGGTCTGGGCAAGACCACGCTGGCCGGTATTGTGGCGCAGGAGATGGGCGTGCAAATCCGCATTACCTCCGGCCCCGCCATTGAGAAGCCCGGCGATTTGGCCGCCCTGCTGACCAACCTGCAGGAGGGTGATGTGCTTTTCATCGACGAGATTCACCGCCTGTCCCGGCAGGTGGAGGAGGTGCTCTACCCCGCGCTGGAGGATTTCGCGCTTGACATTATGATTGGCAAGGGCCCCAGTGCCCAGAGTATCCGCATCAATCTGCCGCGCTTCACGCTGGTGGGCGCTACCACCCGCGCCGGTCAGCTTACCGGCCCGCTGCGCGACCGCTTCGGCATCCTGCTCAAGCTCGAGCTGTACAGCCCGCAGGAGCTTGGCCGCATTATTGCGCGCAGCGCGGGGATTCTGGGCGTGCCCATCACCGAGGACGGTGCGCTGGAGCTGGCGCGCTGCGCCCGCGGCACACCGCGTATCGCCAACCGGCTTCTCAAGCGTGTGCGCGACTTTGCCACCGTGCAGGGGGACGGCACGATTGACGGCGAGACCGCCATTGCCGCCCGCAAATGGATGGACATTGACGAGCTGGGCCTGGACGAGATGGACCGCAGTGTGCTGCGCGCCATCATTGAGATGTACAACGGCGGGCCGGTCGGCCTTGAAACGCTGGCCGCCGCTTTGGGCGAGGAGAGCGTCACGCTGGAGGATATCTGTGAGCCGTACCTGATGCAGATGGGTATGCTGACCCGCACGCCCCGCGGCCGCTGCGTGACCCGCCTTGCCTATGAGCACCTGCATATGCCCGTTCCCCGCCGCTTTGACGAGGAAGCTGCCGGGCAAACGAGTATGTTTTAACACACAAAGGAGAGTTGTCTATGCGCCCTGCTGATTCATGGCGGGATTATGAGCTGCTGGATGCTACCAACCACAACCGGTTGGAGCGCTGGGGCAGCACCCTGCTGATTCGCCCCGACCCGCAGGTTATCTGGAAAAACGCCGAGACCAGCCCGCTGTGGGCCAAGGCCGACGCCGTCTACTACCGTTCCGCCAAGGGCGGCGGCCAGTGGAATTACCACAAAAAGCTGCCCCAGAAATGGCAGATCCACTGGAATGACCTGACCTTGATTGTCAGCCCGACCGGCTTCAAGCACACCGGTGTTTTCCCGGAGCAGGCTGTGAACTGGGCCTGGTATCAGGAGAAAATCAAGGCCGCGGGCCGTCCCATCCGGGTGCTGAACCTCTTTGGCTACACGGGCGGCGCCACACTGGCCTGCCTTGCCGCCGGGGCGTCCGTCACCCATGTCGATGCCAGCAAGGGCATGGTAGCATGGGCGCGGGAGAACGCCGCGGCCAGTGACCTGGCCGACCGCCCCTGCCGCTGGATCGTGGACGACTGCGCCAAGTTTGTGCAGCGTGAAATCCGCCGCGGCAGCAAATATGACGCCGTCATTATGGACCCGCCCAGCTACGGCCGCGGCCCGGGCGGGGAAATCTGGAAGCTGGAGGACAACGTCTACGACCTGATTACCCTGACCGAGCAGGTGCTCAGCGATGACCCGCTGTTCTTTGCCATCAACTCCTACACCGAGGGCCTGAGCCCCGCGGTCATGGAATACATCGTCAAGACAACGCTTTGCCCCGTAAAGGGCGGGCGCACCCACTGTGATGAGATTGGTCTGCCGGTCTCCGCCACCGGCGGCGTTGTGCCCTGCGGCGCAACCGCGATTTGGGAGAAATAAACTATGTCTTTGCAAGAACCTATCCTGCGCGTGCAGGATGTACGCTTCCGCTATGACCCCGAGCAGCCGAAGTACGCCGTGGACGGCGTCAGCCTGAACATCAAGCGCGGCGAGTTTGTAGCCGTGCTGGGGGCCAACGGCTGCGGCAAGTCCACGCTGGCCAAGCATTTCAACGCCATTCTGCTGCCGGAGGCCGGCACTGTGCTGGTGGAGGGGATGGACACCCGCAACGAGGACCACCTCTACGATGTGCGCCAGAAGGTGGGTATGGTGTTCCAGAACCCCGACAACCAGATTGTTGCCACCATCGTGGAGGAGGACGTTGCCTTTGCGCCGGAGAATCTGGGCGTACCACCAAAGGAAATCCGCACCCGCATTGACGAGGCCATGAAGCTGGCCGGCATCTATGAAAAGCGCGATGCAGCGCCATACAAGCTGTCCGGCGGCCAGAAGCAGCGCGTTGCGATTGCGGGCGTCATTGCCATGCGGCCCGACTGCCTTGTGCTGGACGAGTCCACCGCCATGCTTGACCCCCACGGCCGCGCACAGGTGATGAACACCATCCACCAGCTGCGGGCCGCGGGCATCACCATCGTGTCCATCACCCATTATATGGAGGAGGCCGCGCAGGCCGACCGCGTGCTGGTTATGAGCCGGGGCCGCATCGTGATGGAGGGCACCCCCGAGCAGGTGTTCAGCCGGACGGAAAAGCTGCACAGCTACCATCTGGACGTGCCCCAGGCCGCAGAGCTGCGCGATGCGCTGGTCAAGGTCGGCATCCCCATGCCGGAGAACGTGATTACGCCCGAGCGCTGCGCCGAAGAGCTGTACAAGCTGCTGCAGTAACACATCCCAGCTATGCCGGAACTGCACCCTGTGCGGGCGGTATCCGGCGGGAAAGGAATAACTATGTCCGAGATTATTCGTGTCGAAAATCTGAGCTACATTTACAATCCGGGTATGCCGGACGCCACCACCGCACTGGACAACATTTCGTTCAGCGTGGAGGAGGGCGACTTTGTGGGCATCATCGGCTCCACCGGCAGCGGAAAATCCACGCTGATCAGCCATTTCAACGGCCTGAACCGCCCCACCTCCGGCCGCGTGCTGGTGGATGGCAAGGACCTGTGGGAGCAGGGCGCGGACCTGCGCAGCTTCCGCTTTCTGGTCGGGCTGGTCATGCAGTATCCGGAATATCAGCTGTTCGAGGAGACCTGCGCCAAGGATATCGCCTACGGCCCGCGCAATATGGGCCTGGACGAGGCCGAGGTGCAACGCCGCGTCAAGGAGGCGGCCGCTTTTGTCGGCCTGACGGATGAGCTGCTGGAGAAAAGCCCCTTTGAGCTTTCCGGCGGGCAGAAGCGCCGTGTTGCGATTGCAGGCGTTATGGCCATGCACCCCCGTGTGCTGGTGCTGGACGAGCCCGCCGCGGGTCTTGACCCCGAGGGCCGCGACACGATTCTGAGCCAGATAAAGGACTACCACGAAAAGACCGGCATCACGGTGCTGCTGGTCAGCCACTCGATGGAAGATATTGCCAAGTACGCCAACCGCGTTCTTGTGATGCACCGTGCCAGAATCGCCATGTATGACACAGTCGAAAACGTCTTTGCTCGCGCCGAGGAGCTGCTGCAGCTGGGGCTTTCGGTGCCGCAGGTCACGCAGATTTTCTTAAAGCTGCGCCAGATGGGGCTGGATATTCCCGCCGACGTCTACACGATACCCTACGCGGTCAAGGCGATTCAGAAGGCGTTGGCCGCCAAGCAGGGAGGTGGGGCAGATGCTTAAGGATATCACGATAGGCCAGCATTTTCCCGGCCACTCAATTCTGCACCGCTGTGACCCGCGGCTGAAACTGGTTGCCACGATTGCCTATATCATCGTGCTGTTTGTTGCGCCGAACCCCTTGGGGCTGGCGTTGTCCATCGCCCTGCTGGCAGCGCTGTACAAAATTGCGCAGATTCCCGGCAAAATGATTCTGAAAAGCCTCAAGCCCATTGTGCCCATCGTCATTTTTACGGCGGTGCTGAACCTGTTCTTTGTCACCGGGCAGGGGGAGCCGCTGGTGCACTTCTGGGTGTTGAACATTTACGCCGAGGGTGTCAAGTATGCCATCCTGCTGGCGGTGCGCGTCTGCGCACTGATTGCGGGCACAAGCCTTCTGACCTACACCACCAGCCCCATCGTGCTGACCGATGCGATTGAAAGCCTGCTGCGCCCGCTGGCCAAGCTGCATTTCCCGGTGCACGAGCTGGCCATGATGATGACGATTGCCCTGCGGTTCATCCCCACTTTGATTGAGGAGACCGAGAAGATTATGAACGCCCAGAAGGCCCGCGGTGCCATGCTGGACAGCGGCACCTTCACCCAGCGCATCAAGGCGCTGGTGCCGATTCTGATTCCGCTGTTCATCTCCGCTTTCCGCCGCGCTGACGAGCTGGCCATGGCGATGGAATGCCGCTGCTACCACGGCGGCGAGGGCCGCACCCGGCTCAAGCAGCTGAAATTCACCGCCGAGGATTTCCGCTGCATGGTGGTCATCACCGTTGCGCTGGTGGTTATCGCCTGCACACGGTTCTTTGTGCCGGGGCTGGCGTAAGGATTTTGAAGGCTCTATGACTTTTTTACTTTGGATTTCCTATAAGGGCACAAACTACGCCGGGTTTCAGGTGCAGCCGAACGCGCCGACGGTCTGTGCCGTGCTGCAGGATGCCATGCAGACGGTGTTCGGCCAGCGGCCCGATGTAAAGGGCTGCTCCCGCACTGATGCGGGCGTCCATGCGCGGCGTTTCGCGCTCAGCTTCTGCTATACTGGCAAAGTGCCGATGCAGAAAATCGTGCCCGCGCTCAACGCCCACCTGCCGCCGGACATCCGCGCAGTGGACATCCGGTCCGTGCCGGACGGCTTCCACGCGCGTTACGCCGCCCACGCCAAGACCTACCGCTACTACATTTTGAACGCGCGGGTGGATGATCCGTTCACCTACGACACCTGCCACAGGGTAGGGGCCGCGCTCGACCTGGCCGCCATGCAGGCCGCTGCGGCGCAGTTCATAGGCACGCACGATTTTTCCGCACTCTGCGCGTCCGGGTCCAGCGCCGCCGCACACGGAGATACCGTGCGAACGATTACAAATTGTACTGTTGTACAAAATGGCGATTTGTTTACAATTTCCGTGACCGCCGACGGTTACCTCTATAATATGGTGCGCATTCTGGCGGGCACGCTCGTGGACGCGGGTCTTGACAAGCGGACGCCGGAGAGCATCCCCGCCCTGCTGGAAAGCGGGGACCGGCGCCGGGCCGGGCCGACGCTGCCCGCAAAGGGGCTGTTTTTGGAAAAGGTCGATTACCCGGAATTGGATGATGTTTAATGGCGTACCGTAGGGAGGGGTCTTGACCCCTCCGCGGAGCCTGACCACCGCCGCTAACGGCCCGGAGGCGTCAAGACGCCTCCCTACAAACCAACCCATACGCACAAATTTTTCCCGGAAAGGAGGGGGCCCACCTATGAGTAAGGCGGACAGAGATCGGCAGGCATTGCTGCAGCGGCTGGCGCGTGAGCAGAGGCGGGCCCTGAACGCCGCCGCCCGCGACGCAGACCGTGCCCGCACGCCGCGCACCG
>ERZ773107.1891-NODE-1891-length-17194-cov-3.234144_pt1 | contig 17194 bp, 17 predicted proteins | sample MGYA00580571_ERZ773107 | MGnify/ENA primary metagenome ERZ773107 (study PRJEB29015, sample SAMEA2737843) | human gut metagenome | biome: human gut; feature: human-associated habitat; material: faeces | place: China | collected 2012 ... | reverse complement strand
CCGTTCCCTGATTGCTGCAATCCGCGTCCGCGAGAAGAAACAGACAAAGAGGACGGTTGTTCCGGCAAATTATGAGCGTGTGGTATTTACAAAAGAGATGCGTGAGAATTACACGATTCTCTGCCCGCAGATGTCACCGATCCATTTCGAGCTGTTAGAGCCGGCTTTCAACGCTGCTGGCTATAACCTGGTTGTTCCGAATATCCCGGCAAGAGAATGTGTGGATGTCGGACTGAAGTTCGTCAATAACGATGCCTGCTATCCGTCTCTGATCGTAGTCGGCCAGCTGATGGCAGCTGTGAAATCCGGGGATTACGACATGGATAAGACTGCTATCTTAATCTCCCAGACCGGTGGTGGATGCCGTGCAAGTAACTATATCGGGTTTATCCGCCGTGCTCTGGAAAAAGCGGGCTATCCGAACGTTCCGGTCATCTCTATCAACTTGAGCGGTTTAGAGGGCAACCCTGGATTCACCTTCACTCCAAAGCTGATCCAGCACGGACTGTATGCTCTGGAATTTGGTGATATTTTCCTGCGCTGCCTGTATGCAACAAGACCATATGAATCGGTTCCTGGCTCTGCCAACGAACTCCATGAAAAATGGAAGAAAAAAGTAATTGCTTTTATCACACAGGATAAAATCTTATCACATAGAAAGTATAAGAAGATGTGCCGCGAGATTATCCGCGACTTCGACAACCTGCCTCGTCTGGATGTGAAGAAGCCTCGTGTCGGCGTTGTCGGTGAGATTTTGGTAAAATTCCATCCGGCTGCCAACAACTATCTGGTAGACTTATTAGAGTCTGAAGGCGCTGAAGCGGTCGTTCCGGACCTGACAGACTTCCTGCTCTACTGCTTCTATAACACAGGATTTAAAGCAGATAACCTCGGATTCAGCCAGAAGTCCAAACGGATCGGACGTCTCGGTATTAAGTTCTTCGAATGGCTGCGCAGCGCTGCTGTCGATGAATTTAAGAAGAGTAAGCACTTCACCGCTCCTGCCCACATCGAAGATCTTGCAAAATATGCAAGGGACATTGTATCTGAGGGGAACCAGACCGGTGAAGGATGGTTCTTAACCGGCGAAATGTTAGAACTGATCCACTCAGGAACCCCGAACATCGTCTGCACGCAGCCTTTTGCCTGCCTGCCGAACCACGTTGTCGGAAAAGGTGTCATCAAAGAGCTGCGTCACCGCTATCCGGATTCCAATATCGTAGCGATCGACTACGATCCGGGTGCCAGCGAGGTAAACCAGCTGAACCGTATTAAGCTGATGCTGTCCACAGCAAATAAGAATCTGAAGAAAAATATGTAATACAAAAAATCGCCCAGACTCTAAGGTCTGAGCGATTTTTATGCTAATTTCTCAAATTTTTCAGATATATTTTCTGTTCATTGGAGATTCTATAGCTTTCCACCGCCTTCTGGATGGTCTTCCGGTGCACCCACGTGGACAGCTTCCGCTGCTCAAGGTATGGGATCACCGCATCCCACTGCTTCGCCAACGCGGTCGCAAAATACCATGCAATCATCATATTGACGTAGTATTCCTCAGACTGTACTGCTGCTACGAGCTTTGGATATTCCGGCTTGAAATCTTCCTCCAGATAAAGGTTCATCAGCATTTCGATCCCATAACGGATCGTATACGTATGGTCAGAAGCCATCCATGTCCTAATCTTCGGAAGCAGTTCTTCTTTGTGCTTTGCGAAGCACTTCGGTGCCGGGCTGTCACAGGTTGCCCAGTTATTGATACAAGGAAGAAATCGCTCCACTTCACACACACATTTTTCATAATCTTTCATTCCTGCGAGAAGCATCATGTGCAGATTATTTTCCTCGTAATATTGATGCGGAAGCTCCTGTAAAAATGTCTCTGCCGCTGCTGTCTTTGCAAATTCCTTTGCAAACTTCCGAAGTACCAGTGTGCGGATTCCAATCACGGTGTCCTTATCAATTCCAGGCATCAGTCTGCTGTGAAAATCGCGGTATGTTAAGTCCTGTAATTCCAATAATGCAGTCTGTAATTCGTTCATTGATTTTCTCTCCATTTAATATGTGCACTTTGCAGGCATTTCAAGCTAAAACTCTTTTCTTTTCATAATTCCTATGCTGATGCGGTAAGAAACTGCGATCAGCAGCACTACTACTGCCACCACAATCCCAAGGAGCACCCAGCCACTCATCTGATTTAACGATTCCATCCAATCATTTATGGTATCCGGTCCGATAAACTTTGTAAACCCGAGAATACACGCACCTGCCGCTCCGCAGGTTCCTGCCACGACAATCCTCGTTTTTTCCACGCCAAACTTCATCTGCAATGGGAGCATAAACAGGATAAATAACGCGATCACCGGCAGAAAACTAAGCGTAACCGGAAGCTCCATACTCATATCCAGTCTCTCCCCCTGTATCATTTTTATTACAAAATAGATCACCATTGCAACACCCCAGGAAAGCACCCCCATCCCAAGGGTAAGCACATATTTTTCCCGGACATACGTCTTTCTGTCTATCGGAAAGGTCAGCAGAAACTGATAACCATTATCCATCTCGTCATAGGCGATGGTATTCACCATCAGAAGGCACATAACAAACGGCAGATAGCCCAAAATAGCTCCCTTTACCGATACCTCAAGTATCACTGCGAACACAACAAAAGCGATCACAGAAAGCTTATTACACCACAAAAGCCTCATATCTTTTTCAATCAAACCTGCCATTATCTATATCCCCCTGTCATCATAAGAATTAACTCGTCGATTCCGCCATGTTCCACAGCAATCTGCGGATAGTTTTCCTGATAGAACTTTCTGTCATTCGTGAAGCATGCATAACCGTAGCTCTCCTTCTGTACCTTTAAAATAGCACATGGGTCAAGCATCCGGTACTGCTCCTCATTCACCTTTATAATGCCGTACTGCTCTAAAATCACATCCGTGTCCTCGTGCAGGATCATTTTCCCATCATGGATGAGGCAGATATCGTCGCACAGTGATTCGAGATCGGTTGCAATATGGGACGTGATTAAAATTGTGCGGCTCTCGTCCTCTGCCACATAATTTCGCAACAGATCGAGAATCTCATTTCTCGCCTCCACATCCAGGCCTGCGGTCGGCTCGTCTAAGATTAAGAGCTTTGCCTTGTGTGTAATTGCAGTAAGCACGCGGAGCTTTGCCTTCATACCGGTGGAAAACTCTTTGATTTTCTTCTTTTCCGGAAGCTTCAGCTCTCTACACTGCCTCTCGAAGAATTCCCGGTCAAATGCCGGATACATTCTCGCAAGGATATGCTTTGCATCATCCACCGTAAACTGTGAACAAAATCCTGACTCCGCCAACGATGCCCCGATTTCCTGCTTTATGGAAACCGGCAGCTCCTTCCCCTCACTTTCCAGAATCCTGATTTCACCCGCATCCGGCTTCACCAGTCCAAGAAGCAGTTTGATTGCGGTGCTTTTTCCTGCACCGTTTCTCCCTAGATACATACTGAGTTTTCTCTACTACTATCCCCTCGCTCAATATCGGTACTATAACTATAACCTTATCTGGGAATATCTGCACCTGCTCTAAGTGCTCTAAGAGGTATTCTACTTTTAATTTCTCATTACCATCTATATATCTGGCTACCTCATCTATGTTAGCCAGCACCTTATCTATCTCTGCAATATCTCCAGAGTTAGCCTTATTCTTTTCTGTTTCTGCTTTGAGCTGGATGATCCTCTCATCTAACTCCTCTGCTTTTTTCTGGTATTCCTGTTTATTTAGGATCCCATCTAAGTAGGCATCCAGTAGCTTACTTTTTCTGGAGATCTCACGCTGTAGATCTGCCTCTGTATGCCCTCCATTTGCCTCTAGGAGCTGTTTTCTGAGCTTAGTAAGCCAATTTATCATATCCTGCTTTATCGTGTCTGTATTTGCCTGTAATCGTTCTGATACTACCCCCATTATCTCCATGAGGGAGTTATAAGAGATATTTTCATTATCACAGCCTAAAGGATTTATCTCTCCAGCTTTCCCCATCGTGCTATCTCTTTTTCTGGTTCTCCTGCCTTTAGTCTGCTTTGTACTGCATACCCAGTACTCATCCTTAGATACTCTCTGTTTCCTCCAGTAAGGAGCCCCACAGATACCACATACCAGCTTACCACTAAAAGAGTATCCGCTGGTTTTCTTACCTCTCCTGTCGGATCCTGTGGCTATTACTCTCTCCTCATGGATCTTACAGATTAGATCCCACTCCTCCTGTGTGACTATCGGAGGGAGAGCGTTTTCTACATATACCCACTCCTCCTTAGGGAGTTTTATAGTTTGCTTACTCTCAAAATCGTGTCTTTCTTTGTTTATAATCATGGTACCTACATTTTTACAATCATATACAAATTTAGGTATATCCATAGGTTTCCACGGTTTCCCTACCGTGTTACGATATCCAGCATCATTAAGCTCCTTAGCTATGAGGGTAGAGCCTTTTCTTGCCATAATGCCCTCACACATGAGCCTCCTTACCTTAGCCTGTTCTGGATTTATATAATACTTACCATCTTTTTTATCCCATCCATATACATTACCACTACCTTGTAAGGCTATCTCCTGCCCTTGTCTGGCTTTTTCTATTCTGTGATCGTGGTAGTTATGGAGTTTCTTACTAAGGTTTCTACTAAACTCCTCCGCTATAATCGCTCGTACACCAGTGATAAGAGCATCATCTGGGGAGTAAAATTTCCCATCCATGTACATAAATAGGAGTTTTCCTGTCTGTACTACTCTGTTAATAAAGAGGTACCAATCCAGAGTATTTCTCTGGAGCCTCTCTTGATCCTTGATTACTACAATATCAAATAGATCCTCATACAGATCCTCATAGAGCCTCTGGTAATCATCTCTGCCCTTTACCATCGTACCGCTCTTACTACGATCAATATACTCTCCTACCAGTTTCCAGCCATGATCCTTAATACATCCTCTATTCTCCTCAATCTGGAGTTCTATAGCGTTTAGCTGTTCTTCCTCCGCTGTAGATACTCTGGCATAAAATACCGCTCTCATACCAATAGTATCTTTTATATCCGTTATTTTCCTGTATGCCATCCTGTTTACCCTCCTGTAATAGTCCTGTGAGCTCCTGTGTGCCTCATACAGCCACTTTTATATATTAGGTGTAGACTTCTTTACTCTCGATAAAATAGAGGGCTTTATGAGGCTGTTTTTCAGTTTCTATCTATTATACACCCCTTATATACTAGATACAACTAAAAAATGAGGGCTACCAGCATTTTATAGCCAGTAGCCCTCTATATGAAAAAATATTAAGGAGTGCCTAAAGGATTAAGGTAACTTGATTACCTGTCCGATGTTAATAAGGTTTTTATTTTTGATACCATTGAGCTTAACCAGAGTATCTACAGTAGTTCCATACTTTTTAGCGATCTTGCTAAGAGTATCTCCCTTAACTACTGTGTAGGTCTTAGCGGATCCTCCGCCTGTCTTACCAGAAATATCTCCAGCATTTACCCAGCCATATACAGTAGAGCCCTTACCAGAGATAGCCTGTAAATGATACGGATGTACCGCACCCTCAGCCTTGTTAGTTACCTTAGCCTGTCCTGCCTTACAACCGTATGCAACGCCACTAGCTGTAGAGCTGGTATAGTGGAGGCATCCTGTAAAGTTTACAATATCTCCAATATTGTAAGAGCCTCCTCCGTTACCAGATGGCTTAGGAGCCTCCTCTTTAGTAGCCTTAGAGCTGTACTTAGGAGTAACAAAGCCTCTGATATACTTACCGTTTACAGCAAGCTCTCTATAGCCTACAGCGTTACTCTTGTTACCCTCGATAACCTTAATAACGCCTCCAGATACAGATACTACAATACCGATATGATCCGCACTACCTGTATTATCTCCTACTCCGTTATCATCCCAATCATAGAGGATCATATCTCCAGCGGATGGAGTGTAAGCATCATTCTCTACCCAGATACCCATATTCTTAGCAAGCTGGATAAACTGATTACAGCTACACTCTCTAGGGATAATATCTGTAAGTCCTGCCTTAATACCTACAGCGGATGCAAAAGTAGCACACCACGCATCTGTATATTTTACAGCATAACTTCTAGGGAGTGGCTTACAAGCGTTATAAGTATCAATAATCTTTTTATGGGATCCGTCACTCTCTTTACAGCCTAACCAACCCCTAGCGATCTCAACAACCTTTGATCTGATTTCTTTCTCTGTCATAATAATACCTCCGATCTAAACACTTAAAAAGGAGAGCCCTGTAAAGGCTCTCCCTGTCTGTCTGATAAATATATTTACTGTGGAGCTGTATAGCTCTTTGCTCTGGCACTATCGCCTAATCCCTTTGTAGTCGGATCGTTCAGAGTGTTCCAAACCGATACCGCCACTAAAGAGAGTACATAAGGATTAGAGATAGCTCCTACAATGAGCTCCCCTACCTTACTCCATGTGGTAAGATCCTGTGCTGTAAGTCCTGCATACGCAAGCACAGGAGTTAAAATACTAAGTACAATCTGTACCCAGAATACAGGATTTTTTACTCTAACTTTTAAATTCATACTGTACCTCCTTGTGAGTTTGTTAATAGTTGCTACGATACCTCAAAATGAGGTAAAGAGATAAACTGGATCCCCTCCTTACTTTAATCCTACAGAAACCGCTAAGTATCCTAAGATAAGTGTTACAAGCCCTGTTACAATAAGCCACTTGAATTTATCCCACTTATCCCCATCCTTACCCTCCAGCTTGTTAAGCCTTTCAACGGTTTCATTCAGATCCCCACGCATATACTTAACCTCAGTAGCCAGCTCCTTTATAGCTCCAATCATCTCACTATTGCTTTTGAGTATCTCATCATGCTCATTAAGTCGATTAGTGTTACTCTTTGCTCGCTGTTCTACCTCAGTAAGTCTGTGCTCGATGTTAATATCTGCATCTGTAGCCATATCCATAAGATCCTCCTTTCCGCCATAATAAAAGGGAGAGCATTTAGCTCTCCCACTGTGGCTTACTCTGCAAGCTCTGGTAAATCAAGATCAATGAGGATCTGCTTAACCTGCTCTCTGATTACTGGCGGTACATCATTGATCGTCTTTTTGCCCTTTACAATAAGGGTAGCGTAAATTACTGCCATAGCTTTTACCTCCTTTCTGAGTATTGTTTTTAAGATAATATTGAGTAACATACTACTCATTATCTCCGTCTAAGATTTTTTGTACGGCTTTTCTGAGATCCTTTGGTATATTATCAATAGTCCTTAACCCTTTGCGGATCAAAGTAGCGTAAACCTGTGCCATAATCTTTCTCCTCCCTCTTAGTTAGCTGATAACCCTAACATCTGCTCATACACATCTGCTAAGGCTAACTGTAAATCTGTAGCCTGCTCCTCTAAGGAGCTGTTTTTCTCTGCCATGAGCTGGATGTACTCATCTTTCTCATAGATCTCCTGTGTTTCAATTTCAAACCCATCAAACCCAGAGCTAAGATCTCCCTCCTTAGCCTCCTCATGGATCTCTTTGATACCTGTATTTACATATACATGGTAATCATCAATCTCAAGAGGCTTTACGCTCTCCGCTGTAGTTCTTACGTTTGCAAATTTCTGCATTACCTTTTACCTCCTTTAAGTAATAATTGTGCATATACTCTACATTAGGCTCTACATATTTCTGGTATAGCCTAAAGCTATCACAATGCTGTAGCCAGCCCACATAGCTATTAAATGAGCACCACTCACTATAAGTAGGGCTCACATTGTTTTCTCTTTTACTGGAGATGCTAAGCATCCTACGCTTAAATGTTTTGCAAGTCGATTTTCTGAGTAAGGTATACTCTCCGAAAAATCTATAGCCTACAAAATCTACACCTCTTACCTTAGTAGGAAATACTTGCCAGTTATGCTTAAGCACCTGCTTAAGATTTACCGCCATAAACTCATCTAACTCTCTTTTGAGTTTGTGTAATTCTTCTTTACTGCTACCGAAAATAACCATATCATCCATGTATCTAAAGTAGTACTTAACGCCCTTAACCTCTTTGAGCCAGTGATCTACTACAGATAGATTAAAATTACCGTCATACTGGCTAACATAGTTTCCAATAGGAATACCTACGCCATCCACAAACTCTCTACCGTTATCGTCTATGATAATATTTACCGCCACACCTAGCCTCTGGAGGATCTCTATATTTTCCTCTGTGGCTGGACAAGTACTAATACTATCTATGATCTCATCCATTAACCAGATAAGCTCCTCATCCTTAAAGAGCTCTCTATACTTAGCCTTTAGTACATCGTGTACAATGCTGGGATAATATTTTCTTACATCCAGCTTTAAACAATACTTTGTAGCCTCTGGATCCGATACTAAAATACTGGGTATCCACTTCTCCGCCACTACTTTTCCATCTTTCTTAATCTTTTTCTTATACCCTCGTAATTGATTGATAATAGGCTGGATCCCTCTGTTAGGGATTGCACTATAGGTATCTTTTGTCATGGAATTAAGTAAGTAGGGCTCTATAATCTGTAAGATAGCCCATTGACATATACGGTCTGGATAGTACGGTAACTTATAAATCTCCCTCTCCTTACTTCCCTCTTTTCTTACAAAAGTTTCATAGTCGGAGGTATGATACCTGTGTTCTATTAGATTTTCCTGTAGCCTCCTTAGGTAATGATCCAGATCTTTCTCTATACGCTTTACCTCTGCATACCACCCTTTACCTCTCTTTGCGTTCTTGTGGGCTTTTCTAAGATTATCCATATCGCATATCTTAGAAAATAAATCTCCAGTATCTTTCATGTGTTTTGGCACCCACCTTATCATAATTTTGTATGTGCATAAGAGGGAGCTAACTACCTGCTGTAGTACCTCTGTGCTATCGTTCACATAACAATCAGTTCTTAGCTTGCTAGGCTAACATGGTTTACGGATTTCTCCGCACATAAGCACCCTCTTAGCTATTTTTTACCGCTCCTCGTAGAGGAGTTTTATGTTCTGGTAAGAGCCACGGTAGCTGTTACTCACTTAATGTAAAATAAGTGTCACAGTGAACACATATTTCTCTGATTTTCTTTTATTTTTATATGCACATATAGTAAGTGACTGCTGATATTACGATTGCGATTACCAGAGGTATTATTACCATTCAGATTGAAACTGCAATTAGAGCCATTATTCCATTTACTGCCTAATTTAGTAATTAAGAAACCTTATCAGCTACCGACAAAAAGGGTAATAAAAAAGAGCTTTCCAGCTCCTCCTATTACCCTTTTTGATTTTATTTATTTTTCCTCAAAGATTTAAGCAACCTTTGTTTGAGGCACATACAGCAAGCGACCGCCGATACTACGATCGCGATGACCAGAGGCACCATTACCACGCAGATAGAAACCGCAACCAGAGCCATCAGTCCACCTACCGCCCAATATAGCAATAAAGAAACCGTTGTAGGTGTAATTCTGCCATACAAAGTTACCTGTGAATACATCCGATCCACTAGCCTCTGTAGGGATAAGTAACTCTGGATGCTCTGGATCAATACCAAAGGCACTTTGATAACCGTTACTATGGCTCCAGTGATAGCCTAAGCTCTTGTATCCTGTGGTAGTATCGTCTGCTACTGTAGCTCCGATCTCATGCACAAATACCTCATTCTGTCCTTTAGCTAAGATATTTACCTTATCCAGCCAAGTCCAGATATTTCCCCAGAGGTTTTCCTCTCCTCTGTAAGATACTGAACACTTACCATCTACGCCACCGTTAGGATCAATACCAGATCCATTACCTAATCCAGAGGTAGCACCTGTTACTACAGCCATATTAGTTTTACCATCATCGGTAAAATCACAAACGCCTCTACCTACTTTACGCTGAGCATCTAAACTAGCATACTCAATCATAAGGAGCCACTCTGTAACCGCCATAGCAAAAATACTATGACTTTCCCAGCCTGCACCTCTGTTAGCACAGAGCTTTCTTACGTTTGCTCTAGTGAGGTTCTGTGTAAGTCCACTGGCTGGCTTAGCACCTGCGATAGATGAGAGCATATCTGTAGCAAAATCCGCTACCTGCTCATCCGCTGTAAGATACTTTTTAGCATCTGTATCATAAATACAGCCCTCAAACGCTGAGAGATAGATCTTATCCTGTACGATACCGTGATTATCGTAAAAGGCTCTAGGAGCTGTAAATCCTGCCTTAGGTGTAGGGCTGATATAAAATCTACCCTTAGTGTACTGCTTACCCTTACCGCTGGTAGCGTTCTTAGAGCTTACAGGTACAGCCTTAACATAAAATACAGGCTGTTCTACCATTACCTGTACCTTAATACCACTAGCATAGGTTTTTTCTGCTCCGTCTACTGTCTTTTTAAGCTCTACAGTAGTAGCTCCTGCCTCTGTGTATCCTGTTTCTCCTCTGTATGCAAGTACTGTACCATCATCAGCTAAGATACATCTCTTTCTACCGCCCCACGGATTAAGCTTATCAAAATCAGCTCCAGCGGTAAGATTTTCTGCTCCTGCAATTCTGGTAAACCGCCTATTAGGAAAATCAATCTCCACACCGTATACATCGGAGCTCTCATAGCCTACAAAGCTCTTAACATCGTCAATCTGTTCCTGTAAATTAACGATCTGGGCTACTGTGGCTCCAGCGGTAGGATCTACGTTTACCTTTACGCTAGAGGCATTAGATACCGCTGTTACAAGATCCACCATAAGGGAGCTTACACCGATACCATTAAATGGAGGCATATAATCCGCTGTAGCGGTACTCTCATCTGCTACTGAGATACTGTAGAGGATCTCTCCAGCCTGTGGATCGTTTGCATAAAGTCCTAAGTTTCTTACATAATAACCCTGCCCTAAGGTCTGATTAGAGAAACTAGCGGATACTGTAACATTAGATCCATTCTTTCTCACTACAGAGGCTACCTTTTCCTCCTGTTTGATAGTACCGATACCTGTCATACTTGCCAGATCCCCAGATAATTTAGTATCGGATACCTTGATCTTAGTAAACTCCAGCTTAGTAGTACCTGCTACCACTTTTGCTAAGAGTTCCTGTCCTTTTTTTGTGATTACTGCACTCTTAAAAGCACCCATTTTATCACACTCCTTTTCTTTAATTTATTGTAATAACTGTAGCTGTGTTTACAGGGCTTGCTACAGTAGTATTACCGCTGTTAGTTGCTTTGCTGTTAATATCGTGGGTAATGATTTTTGTAAACGCCATTCCAACGCCTACTCCCTCATAATGAGGGCTTTCTACCTCATCCTTTACAGCTATATCCATTGTGATAGCTCCAGAGGAGCCTCCTGTAGATAACGCCTGTGCTACATTGAGATCTGAGCTCTGATTTACAGTACTCTTTATATCGTGAGTGATAATGTGAGTACCAGCTCTGCCTAAGCCTACACCGTAGTACATAGGGCTCTCTGTAGCCACCTTAGGGTTAATATCGTTTGTGATCTGATACCTCATAGCCACACAGGATACTACCGCCACACTAAAAGGAGTTGTATTTCCCTCCTCCAGAGTGTTTTTAAGATCCAGCACCAGATTACAGGGGATCATATCCTGCAAAATAGAGGAGATCGTATCAAACGCCCCCTCTATCCCTAAATGAGTTATAATCTCTACAAAATAATTTTTATAATCTGGATTAACGCTAAAGTTATCATCTCCACAGATACTAATAAGCCTGTTATAAAGCTCTTTCTCCGTATAAGGTACTTTATCATTCCACTTAACCAGCACATTAAAACGCCTTGTTTCTAGGCTGGCTCCTGCCTCTGGGTAAATACCCATCATATCCTCAAAACGCTTAATACCGTACTCATCCGCTGTTTCAATAAACATATTGTTAAGAGTACGCTCAATCTGTTCTAGGATGTACTTAAGCTCTGGCGTTTCCGCCTTTGCTATCTCCTTAAACTCTTTAAGCTGTCGGAGTACAGGCATCCAATAGCCTAATAGATCAATCTCTCTAGCCAATATAAACACCTCCTAACAGAGGTATCTCCTCCTGTGCTAAGGCTAAGTTACTGGCTACATCGTTTAGCTGTGTATCCGCCACATCTAAGATCCCATCCAGATTAAGGAGCCTGTTTTCTATCTGAGAGATACGCACTACTAAGTTACCTTTCTCCCAGTTCTTACGCATTTCTAAGAAATACGCCTCCAGAGTTTCCTCCGCCTTAGGTTTTACCTGTGACCACTGGTAGCCATCATTTAGAGTTATTCTGGATTTTATGCTTACTGTCTTACCCACAGCGGATACTACTGTTACGGTATGACCTATAGGAGCTATGCCACTACCTGTACCCTGTGGATCTGGATCTATAGCCTCCTGCACAGCTTTTACCAGTGTGCTAGATGCTACTCCAAAATCACTATTGATAATGATTAACTTAACAGTGCCTCCCCCATTCCACACAGGGATAACCACTGTACCGCCTACACCATCCAGAGCATCGGTTTTCTCTACATAATCCTGCTTATTACCGCCAAAAGGGTTACTATCAAAGGAGTTAAGGTATCGTGTCCTTAGAGCCTCTGTATCCTCCTCATCCTCCGCTGGGATAAGGAGCTCTGTAAGCTCTCCAGTAAGATCCTTATCAATGTACTCAATGGAGCTAAGCTCTCCAAAAAACTTATTGCCATTAGTACCCTCTGTTTCACACTCCATCTGATAATAAAAATAGCCATCGGCACTCTCTATAAATGCTGTGGCTACATAGTTAAGCTCATTCAGATTAAATCTGGATCCTATAGGGATCTCCATATTAAATTTACCCTTTAGAGTAGCCTTAGTAGCCTCATAAGGGATAATACCTCTTTCCTTACATCGGAGGATTAGAAACTCTCTTACTGCGGTATCTGCATACCCATTATTTACGATATTACCTAGCTGGATATATACATCTGCGTGCTCTGCGGATACAGGGGCTATAGCGTTCATAATAACGGAGCCCTCACGCTTATCTACATCACTTGCCACCCTTGCTAGGGATCTATCTAATATATTTTCGTATGTCTGATCCTCATACATCCATTTCCACCTCCTTACTACCTACATCTGTTACTAGAGTAAATTTTATGTGGAGTACATCTTTAATCTGGGATACCTCCAGATCTTGTACTCCTGTTATGTGCTCATTCTCAAATAAGCACTCCTCCATATACCGCCTTACCTCACTGTTAAGGTATTCCTCACTGTAGCTATATCCGATGAGATCATAAACCTCATCCCCATAACCCCAGCTATATATAATCCAGCGGTATCTCTTAGCCTTAAGAGCTAAGTAAGCCCACACACAAAGAGCATCTACACCAGTTACAATCCTCCCTGTGAGTGTGCCTTTTTCAAAGTCGATCTCATACTCACGGATAGAGGAGGCTGTTACCTCTTGATCCGCTAGAGTAAGATCCTCTGTTGTTGCAAAAGGAAATAAACTCATTTACGCCTCCACCACCCTTGCTATGATTACATACTTGTTATTATCATTAAGTTTCTGTACCAGCACCATATCCCCAGCTTTAAGCCCATCGGTATAGGTTATCTGGCTCTGTTTCCATGCCCTAGTATCTGGATCTGGGTTATCCTTACTGGCAAAACCGTTACTCTGTGTAGTATCCACAGATACTCCAGATACATAAGGTACTTTTATTTGTCTGGTATACCCTGCTACTAAATAATCTGCTATATACAGATCCTCAGCATTGAGTACCAGATCATCTATCTTTACGCTGTTAGAGCTTTGCATTATCCCTAGCTGGGCTAAGGTAGGATTATCTTTAGCTCCCTGTGATCGCATCATCTCTAGCACTTCTGCATATTGATGATCGTTTTTCATGTTATCCCCAGTACCAGCCATGCTATCCCTCCTTAGTATCCATCATTTGTTTTAGAGTTACTGTTAAGCTCATGGTAGCTACTCCATTTTGCCATGTGTGAGTATCTGCATCTATCCACACTACACCGCTGAGCCCTGTAGAGCTATCTCTCACTACCGCCCCTGCTCCTGTTACTGCCTCATTGAGGTTTACACACTCCAGAGTAAAGGTTTTCTCAACCGTCTTAAACATACTCTTAGCTGTGGTAGTAGCATCCTTGCCCTCCTCTTTAGTGTAAGTCTGCTGGAATATACCGTACTTTTTCACATCTGCATCATTTTGTACTACTCCCTGTGGTTTACCCTCTCCGTCATAAATACGAACCTTATTAACCATGTTAGTAATGCTCTCTTTATAGTTTGAGCTGGTAATATTGCTATCCTCTGTGATCTCAATACTGCATACCACCTTACCCATTTCCTCTACATTGAGGTAGCCTTTTTTAGCTACCACCCTGTAGCTTACTCCGTTCTGTTGATATGCCTGTGTATAGGCTCTCATAATAATCTCATAGATAGATACATTCTGTACTATGAGTTTTTGTGTTAGCCCTGTCTGAGCTAAGGAACCTACAGGGATCTCCATATCATCACACACCATCTGAGTTATCGCCTCTGCTGTTTTAGAGCTAAAATTGTAAGTGGCGTTACTCTTGATGGTATAGAAAAGAAGATCATAACAGGTATAAGTAACTGTACCTGTGGTACTGCTTGCCTCCCTCTCTACTACAAAGCCTCTAAAGAGCTCTGTTTTTCCATCATCCTCAAATAAATAAACAGGATCCGCTAAGTTGATGGTAAGAGGAGTAATATTTTTATCTAAGGGAGCGTTTACAATGTGTAGCTCTAACTTTCTGGCTACCTCTGTTTTGCTACCGCCCCAGCTCATAGAGGATACATACTCTGTTATGTCTGTATTCTTATGCACTACTATCACTCTTTACCACCTCCTAAGGGATCGTTAATACTTGATTAGGATAGATAAGATTAGGATTTTTTATCTTATCCCTGTTAGCATTATAGATCTTAGTGTACTGAGCTCCACTACCGTAAAACTGTTTAGCTATCTTCCAGAGGCAATCTCCACGCTTTACCGTGTAGGTTCTGGCTGTATTAGTAGCCTGTGGCTTTGTAGCCCTTACTGTAGGCTTTACAGTAGCTATAGTAACGGTAGCTCTCTTTGTCTTTATCTTTTTGTACTCCTTTAGATTACAGGTATAATAAATATCTCCTGTAGCATCCTGCTCTCCCCACACAAAGCTCTCTACTGTAGCCTCCATGTTAAGAGTACCTGTAATGATAACCCTAATAGGAGTACCAGACTTTCTCCAGCTCTCAATCTTCTCTACATAAGTTAAGGGCTGTTTACGCCCTGCATTATTACTAAAGTTATAATCTTTTGCTGGAAAAAAAGACTTAAGAGAAATTTCTCTTAAGCCTGTATTTCCGATAAGGTTTACATCTCCCACCTGTATTACATTGACAACCGTATTTTTATGAGCTACGGACACCATGTAATCAGAGGGCTTAACTGGGAGTTGAAACTTATCGCTATTCTGTTGTAACCAAAATTCCATTAAGTATCCTCCTCCCTGTTAAGTCATATTAGGTAACAACTTTTTGAATTTTGCTACCATATCAGAAACAACCTTATCTGTATCTGCCTCTTTCTCAATGATTACCGTATCCGCCAATTTTTCAATCGTTACGGATCCGATACCACCACTCTTAGGTAGATCTTTATCCTGTGGGTTTCCTGTACCGCCTGTACCTCCTGTATCATCCTGTGGATCTGGATCTCTGTCTATAGGCTTAACATCCGTTAGCTGTACACCTCTGGTACTCATAGCCCTATCATATTGATCCGCTTGATTTCTGGTTAAGATTTTCTCTCCTTGATGGAGGATAGCTGGGTAATTATCGTATGGTACACGATCCTTACCATAGGCAAAACCTAAAGCACTCTTAACCTTTCCTCCGATACCTCCTACAAACTCCTTAGCCTTGTTAATAGCTCCACCGATCTTATCTACAAAACCGCTGATAGCATCAATAGCTCCGCTTATTACATTTGTTACGGTTCCTATCGCTGTAGATACAGCACTGGAGATACCACCGAAAATAGTGGATACCGCATCAAATAAGCCTTGAAATACACTCTTAATGGTTTCTACGATAGTGGTAATCGTAGAGCTTGCACTGTCGAAAAATCCACAGATACTACCCCAGATCTGAGAGATGTATGGAGCTAAGAAATTGAATACTGTTTCAATTCCTGTAAGTAGTCCATCTACCACCGTAAGGATCACATCTACTACCGCACTGATTATAGGGGCTAAGGTCTGCCATACAGTAGATACTACTGTTACTACTACAGATACAATAGTTTGGAATAATCCCATGTGATTACCGATCATGGTAAGTACTTGCTGGATCACATTTCCCACAAAAGTAAAGATAGAGCTCAATGTAGGCATAATAGCTACAATCGCATTTACCACTACTGTAATGATCTGTTGGATCACTGGCATAGCTGTTACGATGATATTAGTAATAGTCTGGATCACTGGCACAATATAAGGGATGATCTGAGGTACACCGCTCATAATCGTACTAATTACCTGCCCTACTACAGGAGCTATCTGTTGTACCGCTGAGATAATCGGAGGGATGATAGGTAAGATCGTATTGATCGCCTGTACTATTCCATCCTTAAGCCCAGAGAACATACTAGCAATACCGCCACCGTCTACCTTTACATTAAAAAGCTGATCAAAAATAGCTTGTAATGCTCCAGTATCAATACCGATATTACCCAGCCCTGTAAAGATTGCATCCTTGATAGATGTAAGGAGTGGTAATACATTTTCCTTAATCTGAGGAGCTACCTTTTCTACCGCTGTTCCTATTGCTGTAGGCAAGTTGCTAAAAATCGTCTGGAGCATTGGTATAAAGTTACCAAAGAAAAAGGTACTTGCACTCTCTACCAGCTCTCCCATACTTCTAGCTACTGCCTCTCCATCCCCTATAGATAAATTACCTAAGAGGTTAGTAACTGAGGCTTTCATCATCGCAAAAGATCCGCTAAAGGTCTGCTCTGCCTCTCTTGCTGTGGTTCCTGTGATATTTAATTTATCCTGTATTACTCCGATAGCTGTATATACATCCGCTAAGTTGTTTATATCGTACTTAGTACCAGTGATAGCCTGTGCATCCTTAAGGAGCCTATCCATCTCCTCCTTAGTACCGCCATAGCCCA
>ERZ773107.1887-NODE-1887-length-17214-cov-9.317501_pt1 | contig 17214 bp, 16 predicted proteins | sample MGYA00580571_ERZ773107 | MGnify/ENA primary metagenome ERZ773107 (study PRJEB29015, sample SAMEA2737843) | human gut metagenome | biome: human gut; feature: human-associated habitat; material: faeces | place: China | collected 2012 ... | reverse complement strand
TCAGTGCGGCCTGGCCGTTGGACAGAACGTTTCTATCCACGCCACCCTCGCGGGTGGCGACATTTTACGCCCAGCCGCAGGGAAACGCACCAAACCGTTTCTATCCACGCCACCCTCGCGGGTGGCGACTTTCTATGGGTGCCGCTCTTGCAGCTTCCGGCAATGTTTCTATCCACGCCACCCTCGCGGGTGGCGACTGGACGGCCTGCTCTGTGTAGTCTCCGAAGGTCTCGTTTCTATCCACGCCACCCTCGCGGGTGGCGACTCATAGACGATCCCTTTCCTTTGACTTTATTATAGTTTCTATCCACGCCACCCTCGCGGGTGGCGACTACACTTCTCAAGCGAAATTTGCTTCGATTGCTGAGTTTCTATCCACGCCACCCTCGCGGGTGGCGACAGCTATACACCGCCTGTCGCTGGCTCCAAAGAAGTTTCTATCCACGCCACCCTCGCGGGTGGCGACCGAAGTTGCTCTTGATGATGGCATCATTCTTCAGGGTTTCTATCCACGCCACCCTCGCGGGTGGCGACACCTCGAGCTGTATTCTCAAGATCATCAACAACGTTTCTATCCACGCCACCCTCGCGGGTGGCGACGTGACTTCGAGATAGTGACGCCCCCCTGGTTGAAGTTTCTATCCACGCCACCCTCGCGGGTGGCGACCGAGGGCAGCTTGTCTAAGCTGACCGAGTTTTTAACGTTTCTATCCACGCCACCCTCGCGGGTGGCGACGCTATTCACATTTACAGGGTGACCTTTTGAGTTATGTTTCTATCCACGCCACCCTCGCGGGTGGCGACATACGCATCGTTAAGGAATAGTTCATGATTCATGTGTTTCTATCCACGCCACCCTCGCGGGTGGCGACTTGCAACAGTTCTATCGCTTTCCGGCACTGCTTTGCGTTTCTATCCACGCCACCCTCGCGGGTGGCGACCCGCCTTGGCAAGCATCTTGCAGGAATCTTTGAAGTTTCTATCCACGCCACCCTCGCGGGTGGCGACTCGTTGCACGCAGCCATGCACGCTCCATTTTTATGTTTCTATCCACGCCACCCTCGCGGGTGGCGACGCCGTGCAGCCATTTCATAACGTTCTCCGCGCCGATGTTTCTATCCACGCCACCCTCGCGGGTGGCGACTTTCTGTCGCAGGACTGCAGGGCAGGATTGACAGGTTTCTATCCACGCCACCCTCGCGGGTGGCGACATACCGCCGAACACCGCAGGGCTGTGCGGTATACGTTTCTATCCACGCCACCCTCGCGGGTGGCGACGGCGCTGCGCTGCCAAGCTGCCGAACACCTGTTGAGTTTCTATCCACGCCACCCTCGCGGGTGGCGACTGGGGCAATCGTCATCTGCGGGCGGGTAGGAGTTGTTTCTATCCACGCCACCCTCGCGGGTGGCGACCGAATACACGCGGGCCTTGTCCGCATTGGAGGAATGTTTCTATCCACGCCACCCTCGCGGGTGGCGACCTAACAGTATTGAGGTGAGATTTTGGCAGAAATGTTTCTATCCACGCCACCCTCGCGGGTGGCGACCCAATTCCTTGAACGCCGATTCGGGAATTCTGGTGTTTCTATCCACGCCACCCTCGCGGGTGGCGACGTTGCGCAGCTGCTTGTATGCGGGGCCGGATTTCAAGTTTCTATCCACGCCACCCTCGCGGGTGGCGACCCAAACGTTGCAGTGGTTCGCGTCAAGATTGTGGACGTTTCTATCCACGCCACCCTCGCGGGTGGCGACCCTTGCGGCCTTTAACGTATTCATTCCACAGGGCCATGTTTCTATCCACGCCACCCTCGCGGGTGGCGACATTCAGTGCGCCGCCGTCGTGCAGGGTGTCAGTGCGTTTCTATCCACGCCACCCTCGCGGGTGGCGACCCAGCCTGTCATACGCGCCGCGCTTCAACTCCCGGTGTTTCTATCCACGCCACCCTCGCGGGTGGCGACCTGCGGGAACTGGGCATTGCGGCATGATGGGTAGATGTTTCTATCCACGCCACCCTCGCGGGTGGCGACCCAGCACCCGGCACCCCGGCGCGGCGTAGTTCTGAAGTTTCTATCCACGCCACCCTCGCGGGTGGCGACAGCCCATAATGCCGCACTCACCGCCAAGGGTAGCAAGTTTCTATCCACGCCACCCTCGCGGGTGGCGACAGTGTTTCAGGGCGCAGTGTACAGTTATTCGTAAGTTTCTATCCACGCCACCCTCGCGGGTGGCGACATGGTGAGCGCAGATGACTGAATGGATAAGCGTTGTTTCTATCCACGCCACCCTCGCGGGTGGCGACCCGAGCGAGTTGACATACTTGAAAGTTTTACTTAAAGTTTCTATCCACGCCACCCTCGCGGGTGGCGACTTGTACGCGGCCCGCTTTTCCTCTGTCTGTTGCGTTTCTATCCACGCCACCCTCGCGGGTGGCGACGCTTAACCAGTTTACTTTTTCAACGACCCAGTTGTGTTTCTATCCACGCCACCCTCGCGGGTGGCGACTGCGCTCGCCCAGTTCCCGGTAAATACGCCCGTGATGTTTCTATCCACGCCACCCTCGCGGGTGGCGACCTTACCATGCACCAGCGGGAAGTGTGGGCGAAAATGTTTCTATCCACGCCACCCTCGCGGGTGGCGACGTACACATACGCATCCGCCGGCCCTGCGCAGCTGTGTTTCTATCCACGCCACCCTCGCGGGTGGCGACCCGTGGATTTTATGGTGGAAGCGCCGACTATTACCGCGTTTCTATCCACGCCACCCTCGCGGGTGGCGACGCCCGGAGCGAGGCCGTGACCATTTCCGCCGGTACGTTTCTATCCACGCCACCCTCGCGGGTGGCGACAGTAATTGCCTTGATCAACGGTGCCATCGACGGCATGTTTCTATCCACGCCACCCTCGCGGGTGGCGACGTTCACGTTCCCGCTGATCGAAGCAACGACCGAATGTTTCTATCCACGCCACCCTCGCGGGTGGCGACACGCCCTGGCCGTGGAATTGCAGACACCCCTTTATGTTTCTATCCACGCCACCCTCGCGGGTGGCGACTCAACAATGCAAGGCTTAAATGTTGAAAAGTTCTATGTTTCTATCCACGCCACCCTCGCGGGTGGCGACTCTTCCACTCTGCGCGCTGGCCGTCCATGCTGATGTTTCTATCCACGCCACCCTCGCGGGTGGCGACTTTGTGCCGTAGGTGTTGTTATCCCACAGCAGGGTGTTTCTATCCACGCCACCCTCGCGGGTGGCGACGAGCCAGCGCGCTATGTGTACGTCACAGACTGGACGTTTCTATCCACGCCACCCTCGCGGGTGGCGACGCCTATCGGGGCGCTGGACAAGCGCCTCCTGATTCATGTTTCTATCCACGCCACCCTCGCGGGTGGCGACGCATCAATAAGCGGTACGGATTCCGCTCCGAAATGTTTCTATCCACGCCACCCTCGCGGGTGGCGACCGCGCCGCCTATCGGTTCACCGTCAAAGCACCATGCGTTTCTATCCACGCCACCCTCGCGGGTGGCGACCCCTTGTCGGTGTAGCCGCTTGTTCGCCTGCAGATGTTTCTATCCACGCCACCCTCGCGGGTGGCGACGGCAAAAGTGTACAAAAATGTACAGTGTCTTTTGCGCAAAAGGGAAAAAATTATCTGTAAAATCAAAAATAATCTAAAACATCCGCCTCACATTCCCGTTGCAACAAGCAAAAAATGCACAGCCTGCCCCAAAATGTCCGATGGCATCGGTGCGAAGCTCCTGGGAAAAGTATGCTTGCTTCCGCCTCGCACCGGGGCCGCTACACAAGCAGCACATCATCCTGAGCAAATTCGGGGTGGCGGCCAAGGTGCTCCACGCGGGTTTTGTAGTGGTTGCCAAGCTGGTAAAAGCGCAGGCTGTCGGTTTCGGGGTCAATCAGCGCGGCCAGCGAGGCTTTGAATGCGGTGTACTGGGCAGCGTCCAGCAGGCATTCAAACACGGAATTCTGCACCCGCTGGCCGTGGTTTACGCAGATTTTGGCAACCTTGCGCAGACGTTTGCGCCCGGCGGAGGTTTCGGTGTTGACGTCGTAGGTGACAAGTACAAGCATACGCGCACCTCACTTCCAGAAAAAGGGCGGATATACGTCCATATCGCCGCGCAGGGTGCGGGCCAGCAGCAGGGCTTGCGCATAGGGCACAAGTCCCCACGGCAGCTTTTCCCGCAGGAAGGGATGGGTAATCTGCTCCTGTTTTTTGCTCTGCCATGCCTTGAAAAACGCTCGGCGGCCCTCGTCGGTCAGCCAGACCGCACCGCTTTCCTGCCGTTGCAGATCCTTTGCGGTCAGAATTTTCTGGTTCACGCAGGACAGCACAAATCGGTCAGCATAAACAGTACGCAGTTCCTCCATCAGGTCAAGGGCAAGGCTTTGACGGCCCGGGCGCGGGCGATGCAGGAAGCCCACATAGGGGTCCAGCCCCACAGCGGTCAGCGCGGCAGCGCAGTCGCGGGCCAGCATGGTGTAGGCAAAGGAAAGCAACGCATTGATGTTGTCCAGTGGCGGACGGCGGCTGCGCACAGTAAAGGTGAAGTCCTCACGTTGCTGCAAAATCAGCGCATCGAAGCGGTCAAAGTAGCGTTGGGCGGCTTCGCCCTCCAACCCCAGCAGCTGCCCGGGATCCTCGCAGGCTTCAATCAGTGGCAAGGCTACGGCCAGCTGCGCGGAGGTACGCTTTAAATCCTCCACCGGCACACGCTGCGGATGGTCGCGGGTGGCGCGCTCCAGCGCCCAGCGGGCGTTGTAGACCTTGCCCAGAATGAAGCCGCGTGCATAGCGGCAGCTTTGCGTGGGGTCATCGGCTACACGGTACTGAATCTGACGCAACAGTACATTGCCGCGCTCCTCGCCCACGGTGCGGGCCAGAAAGCGTCCCTGCGGGGAGAAAAACACAAGGTCGATACCCCGGCGGGCGCAGGCGCCCATCAGGGCGGGGCTGGCCCCGGCGTAGGTGAAGCAGACGATGCCTTCCAGCGTGTGCAGGGCAAACCGTGCACGCTCCTGCTTGTCGCAGCAGATGACAACATTTTCGCCATCCAGCGTCAAATAATTGTCTGCGCTGAGCACGAACAGCGTGTTGAGCAGTTGTCTCACGGCGTCACCTCCTCGTCGATGTGCGCCCGCAGATACGCGGCCGGGTCGGCACGCTGATAGAGCACCGGCAGGCAGAGCTCTTTCAGAGAACACGCATTGCAGTGCTTGCCGGGCTTGCTTTTGGGAGTGTAGCCGCGGGCAAAATAGCGGTTCATCTCGTCGGCAGCCGCCTGCGTTTTGGCGCGCAGCTCTGGTGTCAGCGGCACAACCTCGCGGCGGCGGGTCTCGGCATAGTAGAGTGCACCCGCGGGCACCTCGCAGACGAGCATCTCCTCCAAGGCCATTGCCTGTGCACAGAGCTGCAGCCGGTCGGCGTCCGATTCCTTCGGTGCACCGTGCTTGTACTCGATGGGCGTGGGCAGCCAGCGGCCCTCGCGCCCCTGCAGCGGCACGCCGTCCGGGCTGGCGTGAAACTCCACCACGTCACAGTTCCCGGTCAGCTTCAGCCGGCGGCTGATGACCCGCATCCCGCGCACGATGAGCGTATCACCGCGCTTTTCGGTCAGACCGTCATCGTGGCAGCGGTTGTGGTCCAGCCGCCCCTCGGCGGTGCGCTGGTTTTCCTGCCATTGCTGTTCCAGATAAGCCAACGCCCATTGCCTGCGGCAGAAGGCGAAGTGCTGTATCCCGGACATTTGCAGATAATCGTCAGCGTTCATCATACACTTCCGGCGTCAGGCCTTCGAGGGTGTCGCAGATATAGTCATAGTCATCAGCACTGCGCGGCGTGTCCGTCTTGGCCTTGACGTGCAGGCTGTGGTGCACCTTGGCGGACGAATACTGGCCGTTCTTGCAGTTATGCTTCCACCAATACAGGCGGACAACCTGCATACTGCCATCCGGGCGGGCAGCAGAGGTATCATTTTCAAACAGTGTGCGCAGAGCCTCCTTGATGCAGTCGGCGTCCTCCTCAGTGAAGCCGGTCTTTTCGGCCAGCTGGCAGTTGATGCTGCCAAAGGTGGTGTAGAGACCGAAGTCTACACGGTGCTTCATACCCATAGTATCGCTGGACTTTTTGTCGCCGGTTACACCGTTTACGCTTTTGGTAATCTGGATGCTGCTTGTCTCAATGGGGTCAATGCTGAACGCTGGATGAATGGATACCGGGCCGCGCACGCCCACGGATACGCCGTCGCCCTTGGTGTCCTTGCTGCTGAATGCGAATACCTGACCAAAGCTGCGTACATCCAGCCACTGCGCACAAGCTGCCTTTGCATAGACGTCCCGATCCTTACCGGCTTTTTTCACCTCCGGGCAGCCGTCCGCGCGGTCCTTCAGGCTCTTGAAGCCGTCGTTGCAGCGGTCATCCGACTGAACAAAGACATTCTGCCCTAAATCCATCATACGATTGCGGATTTTTCGCTTGAGGCATACATCCGAAATCTCGCCGTAGCCGTCGTAGGTTTCCCGAGGACGGTTGCCATTCAAGGGGTCACCGTTCGGATTTGCGTGCTCAACGGCAATAACAAGGGCAAAATCAATCTTATTCTGTAAGGTAGTCATGGTACGTTCCTCCTATGTTATTCTTCAGCAGTGTTTTTGTTGTAGGCTGCATTTTCTTCACGGAAATCCATCATCTGGCAGGCATAGCCCAGCAGATACAGCTCATTGAGGGGCTTGTTCGTATAGTTTTCGGCGCCAAGCCGACCCACCAATTCCTGAAGTGTGCTATACCGCTTGTCATGGGACACACCGTTGGCGCGCATACGGTTCAGATAAGGGGTGAGCTTTTGCTGCAGAAGCGCGGTGGTTTTAGCCGGTCTCTGCACAAAGACAAGCCGCAGGCGCTCGGCGTTGGTTGGACGCGTCTCACCGGTCTGAGATTGAACGCGGCGCTCAATCTGCTCGGCACAGGCCAGAATACGGCCAAACAGATAGCTCCGGTCATCAATAGTCTCATCAACGTACTTGCCATCGGTCATAACGAAATCCTCCTTTTTATTTCTGTGATAATAGCCGCAAATCAACGCACAGGCAATGCCGCACGTTTTTTGATACTCCCACGGTTCCAGTCCGATTCCGGCTGTGGCACGATGCACAGCGCTCAGCATCAGGTCACGCGGTAGATATTTGCCTTCTGTGATGCAGGGCACCAGACGTTCAACGGTCTGCTGGATGATTTTTTTGTCGGCCTTCTCGCCATAAGCAGCCTTTGCAATATCCGCTGGAGAGGGTGCGCCCCAGAAGGACACGCGCTTCCATTTTGGCTTCTGGCCGGGCTCTGCCGATTCCGGTGCGCTTCGGTAGTTGAGCTTCCATGCAAAATTCCGGTGCCAGTCCGTGATGTTTTTCATCAGTTCAGAACCCGCCAACTCCCGGTAATAGCGGATGGACAACCGCCCCTGTGTGGCGGAGTCCAGAATCATAACCACCGTGTTGGCCTTCTCGTCCAGGGCTTTGCCGTAGCCCTGAATTGCCTTGTTGAAACGCTCCGCGTATTCGCTTTCGGTGGCGGGCGGCAACTGAGGCTGCCCGAGCTGGGCAAAGGCAGCGGCAAAGTCATCGCCGAGGTCCATACTGTCGGCGGTAATGTCGGGAATCGGCTCTCCCTTGGTGCCCCAGACCACTACCGTCTGATCACCGTTGCTGCAGCCCTGCTTGCTTATCAGCCAGCGCAGTGCGCTGTGAGCCTTCTGGGTGGTTTCGTAGCCGATGGAGAGGGCTTGCTCTGCAGTGACAAAGCGACCCCTGTATGTGTAATTTGTACTGTCATTGCTGGAAATCAGCTTGGCGCGGTCACCGGGGTTGCGAATTTTGTAGGGACTGAGTGTCGAAACGGCCATTTGTTTCCCCTGCACGGTACAGTAGTCTACACGTTGTTGCTTCATCTCATAATAGTGGATAAAGCTCTCGCGCACGGCTTCGTCCTGTGCAAGGTCTATACCACCCACCCGGAACCGCACAAAGGATTCCGTCTGGTCTGCGCTGGCAAGCGTTTCCAGTATCTTTGGCTTTTCGTCCTTGTTGCCGGTCCATTTCGCCGGCATTTTACCGTTTTCGTCCAGAAACAAAATATGTTTTTTGACAAGACTGGCAACCAGGCAGCCCTTTTCCAGAAACCGCAACACGGCGCAGACCTTTGCATCGGCATAGGGAGAGGAGCACCAATCCTGCAGTTGTGTGTGGTAAAGGTTCCACCCGGATTTTTTTGTGCCGCCGTAGGCCGGGTAGTCGGCTGCTATGTATTGCAGTTTGTCCACAAGGGGGTGCGGCACAATGCCGGAGGTTCTGGCGGAGGATTCCTCTGTACAGGGGATAATCGTTGTCTGCTCGTCTTTTGCCAGCAGACGGGCATCCTGAAAATCGCCGTTCTGGTCCAACTCTACTTCAATATTGACCAGCTGAGTTGTATGCGCTACCGGCAGCAGCGGCACATAACTGCGCTTGTCGCCCTCGGCCTGAAATTTTTGTATGCCGATTTCCTGCTGGCAATTTTCATAGGTTTCATAGCATTTTTCCAGCCAGCTCATTCGTGTATCACCTCCTCGTATAGGGTGTCGCAGCCGGTCATAGTTTGACCCAGTGTAAAGTGCTTTGGCTGCTGGGGGTGAATGTCGCGCACAACCGGGCAGTCCTCCGGGCGGATAAATTTTATAATGCCGTTTTCCATTACGGGCCGCCAGAAGCGCTCCTGCATCTGCCCGGTGTCGGTCTCGTCCGCATAAGTGATGCCGTGCACCATAAGACCCAGCGGCAGGGGAGGGGTGTTGTCATAAGCGCCCTTGCCTTCGCCGAAAATGCAGGGCTCCACATAGCCCTGACATTCCCGCGTGCCGAGGAAAATATCCCGCCGCCCGCCACGCTCCACCATTCGCTTGGCAATGGCGTAATGCTTGTTTTCGTTGCGGTCACAGGCAAGGTCGGGACGGCGTGTATTCCATTCAAAGTGGGCGCGCACCTGATACTCTACCTCTGATAGATACGTGTAAATCGACAGGTCATTGCCGCCGTCATTGTACTTGATGGGGCGGATGCCCTTGGACTGGGTCTCAATGCGGTTCATAATGCGAACCGCATCCACATACCAAATCAGGGTAGGCTTCCAGTATACGCTTTCCATAATGCCCTTCAGGGCCTGGTAGGTCGGCACCGGGTAGCTGCATTTTTCACCGCCGACGCGGGTTATCGGGTCGCTGAACAGTGCATAGCGCCCATACACCCGCAGTGAAATCGTATTAGGATATTGCAAGAATAACCCTCCTTCTTTAAAATTCTAAAAATGGCAGAGGTGCGGCGCTTGTCTGCACACCCTTATCCGTATCGTAAAAACCGACCTGCAAAACCAGCACGCTGCCGCCCGCGGCGGGAAGCAGGGCACCGTATTTTTCCAGCACGCGGTGTTCTGCTTCGGTGATGCCCACGGCAAAGCGCTGTGCCTGCCGAAGCTGCCCGGCGGTAACGCTTTTGGCTTCGATAAGCTCGCTGACAAGCTGCTTGCCCGCAGCACCGTAAGGTGTGATGATGGGTGTAGTAATGTCCTCCAGCGCGTGGAAATGTCCTTCCGCGGTTCCAAAGGCCTGACGCAGCTGGTAAATGGCGGGCGAAGGATTGTCGGTGGCCTCGCGATAGGCCTGAACAGCGTCCGTATTTACTGTGAGCAGATTAAATAGTTCGTGTGTCCTGTCTGCTACAACAGCCGGATCCGCCATACGGCTGATTTGGCGGGGCTCCTTGAAATAGAGCTGGTAATAGGCGCGGATGGTTTCTGGGGCCAGCAAATCGGCCCCCGACGGAAGCTCGCGCAACAGCCGCTGGGTTGCCAACCGCCCCTCCTTTAGGTCAGGCAGATGGTCGAGGTTTTCCAGCTGTGGCTCAACCTCTACCAGATAGACCGGGCGGCAGCTACCTGCCTCTCCGTGGCGGTTGCAGCGCCCGGCAGCCTGTGCAACACTGGGCAGCCCCGCCATGCTGCGCACAACGCAGTCAAAGCTCAAGTCCACGCCTGCTTCAATGAGCTGGGTGCTGACACAGATGATTTTCCCGGAATCGGCTTTGTCGGACAGCCGCCTGCGAATCGTTTCGATGACGTCCTGTCGATGCTGCACACAAAGGTGGGTGGTCAGGCAGTAAAGTGTGGTGCCCGGGGCACAGCTTTTCTTCAGTTGGGTGAAAACCTTGTCCACAGCGGCGCGGGTGTTCAGAATAACCAGAATGGAACGGCTGCTCGTCTGCTTCTCCCGCACAAAATCTGCCAGACCCGCCGCTGTGAAGCCACCGTCCGGCCGGATGGGTACAATCTGTGTGCGGCGGAACTGCTCAAACCGTAGGGCAAAATCCGAGACAATGTCCATAGGGGTCGCATAGTGCAGCGGATAGTCAACACGCTGGAAATCCGGCTGGGTAGCCGTGCAGAGCACGACCGTTGCGCCCAGCTGTGTGGCCAGAAAATTGACGGCTGTGTTAAATAGGTAGGTGTGGCACAGTGGCAGAGATTGAATCTCGTCAAAAAGCAGGATGGAATCCGCCAGCCCCGCCATACGGCGAACATTCTGGCGCGGCGCGGCAAACAGCGTGTTGAGCAGCTGCACCAGCGTAGTCAGGATAATGGGCACGCCCTGCCAGCGCTCCATACGGCGCATAAGGGCTTCATCCTGCGTGTTGGGAATTATATCGGAATGATGCTCCAACAAATAGACGTCCCCGCCCAGCATTTTCTTGAACTCTGCTGCGTTCTGGCCAAGAATGGAACGGAACGGCGCAAAATAGAAAATGCGCTTTGCGTTACGCAACTTGGCCGCTTGCAGGCAATACCGCAGGCCGGCATAGGTCTTGCCGCCGCCGGTGGGAACGTACAGGCGGTAGATACCCGTCCCGGAGCACTGCCCGGCGGCCTTGCACTGGTCGGAGATTTCACGGCGAAGCGTGTCAATCGGGCGGCGGGGCTTCAGGCTGACCAGAAAGTCCTCGGCCTGGTCGGCCAACAGTGCCCACGGCGGAGAGGATTCCGGTGCGGGGGTGTTCTCCGGCTGAAACCAGTAGGCGGAATCCAGCCAGTCGGCATCGACCAGTGTGGCGAATAAAAACCGTTGTGCCAACCCCAGCCGCATCAGGTAGCCGGCCCGCTGTGCGGGAAGTGGTGCGGCGGTGCACTGCTCAGACTGCAGCATCTGCAGACAGAGAGCGCTGACCTCCGCGACTGCCTTTTCAAACCGCTGCTGTACCTCTGCCATAGAAATACATTGCGAGAAGAACACCTGACAATTTTCCGGGTAGAGCTTATCCGCCTGCGCGGCATACATCCGCTGCATCCACGGTTCACTGCCATCCGGGGCGATAATGTCCAGCCGTTCCCCATGGTGACACCCGATGGCCAGTCCGGCCAGCTGTGCGGTAATGTATCGTGTGCCCGCGCCAGAAGCACCGCGGTTTTCCCACAGCCAACGCATACCGGCGCTGGCGTGGTTGATTTTTTCCGGAGTGTTGTTGTACAGATGGTCTTGAACGGCCTGGCAGGCCTTGCCCATATCGTGCAGCAGGCCGGTCAGGTACCCGAGGTTTTCCAGCCCGATGCTGCGGCAGAGGTCGGCGCAGTGCTTAGCAACAGCACGGCTATGCGCTTCCAACGACTGCACGGCAAGGATTTCGTCATTGTTTCCGCGCAGAATGTGTCCGGCCAAAATGCGATCTGACATAGGCAACACCTCTTTTTTGACTTCCGATTAGCTCTGGTTCAGTCCTGCTTTTTTGTTCTGCTTCCATTGTAGCACAATATAATCCCCATAAATCGGACTTTCACTGGGATGCGGAAAATTTTGGCAGAGCAAACAAAAAGTGGGCAGTCGTTTTGTGGAAAAAGGAGAGAGGGGCGTTTGCAGGGAAGTTGCGGGCCGGGTGTGCCCGGTCCCTACGGGCAGACGGAGGGGGAAAGAACGAGATGTAATAGAGTGCAGTGGGATCGCCCACAAAAAAGCACCCGGCGGGTGGCCGGGTGCGGGAAAACGAAAAAGCAAATACTGGATTTTACGCGTGTTTAGGCACATTTTTTGTGGCGATTACGTCCACGCCGGTGTCGGCGGCGTTGGGTAGAAGCACTTGGCCGATGGCGACCGGGGCGGGGACAGTTACGCCTTTCAGGGCGCGGACAATGTCAAAAATCTTGTCCTTGGGGATGTCGGTGCGGGTCTTGCAGCTCACGGCGGCAAGCGTGCCGCCCGTCACGCGGACGGTGGTGGTCACAATGCGGGTCGGGGCGGTTACCTCCTTGCGTGCGTAGGCGTCACCGCGGGGGCAGGTGTTGCCGTGCACAGCCGTCACCGCGCCGTTTTCCAGCTCCACCGTCAGGGCACAGCCCATCGGGCAGCCGATGCAGGTCAATTCACGTTTTTCCATCGTCAGCCCTCCTCCAAGGTCACGGTCACAGCGTCGCCGCTACGCAGCAGATCGGCTTTCAGCCGCACGGTTTCCATCTCGCCGGGGGCCAGCACAGGCCGCTTGCGGCTGTAGATGCAGCTTTCTCCGCAGTAGACCGCGATTTTTTTGTTCTTGTACACGCCGCCCACACGGAAGCGCAGTGTGACGGTGTCGCCTGCGCAGTCGGGGCGGATGGTGGTGGGCACGGTGTAGCGCACGCCGTTGGTGCAGCGCACCGGCAGGATGCGCCCGGCGGGCGGCTCACTGCCCAGAATATATGCGGCGGCGTGGGTGCCGGCGGCTGCGGCTTCCTCGGAGACATAGTCCACCAAATCATGCACGTGCAGCACGTTGCCCGCGGCAAAAACGCCGGGCAGGTTCGTTTCCAGACTCTCGTTCACGGCGGGGCCGCCGGTCACCGGGCTTAGCTCCACGCCCGCGGCGCGGCTCAGCTCGTTTTCGGGCAGCAGCCCGCAGGAGAGCAGCAGCGTGTCGCAGTCATAGTGCTCCTCGGTGCCGGGGATGGGGCGTCCGTTTTCGACCTGTGCCAGCGTGATGCCGGTCACACGCTCCTTGCCCTGAATGTCTACCACGGTGTGGCTCAGCTTCAGCGGAATGCCAAAATCATCGAGGCACTGCACAATATTGCGCTTCAGACCGCCGGAATAGGGCATAAGCTCGGCAACGCAGAGCACCTTGGCACCCTCCAGCGTCATACGGCGCGCCATAATCAGGCCGATGTCGCCGCTGCCCAGAATCACAACCCGCCGCCCGGGCAGGTAGCCTTCCATATTGACAAGGCGCTGCGCCGTGCCCGCAGTGAAGATACCGGCGGGGCGGTAGCCGGGGATGTTCAGCGCGCCGCGGGGGCGCTCGCGGCAGCCCATTGCCAGAATGACCGCCTTGGGGTGCAGCTGGAACAGGCCGTCCGTCTTGTTCATGGCGGTCACGGTTTTGTCCGCCGCCAAATCCAGCACCATTGTGTTCAGCTTGTAGGCAATGCCCAGCTCGCGCACCTGATCGATGAACCGTGCCGCGTACTCGGGCCCGGTCAGCTCCTCTTTAAAGGTATGCAGGCCAAAGCCGTTGTGGATGCACTGGTTCAGGATGCCGCCCAGCTCGCTGTCGCGCTCCAGAATCAGGATGTCCTGCACGCCGCTTTTGCGTGCGGCCACGGCTGCCGCCAGCCCCGCAGGGCCGCCGCCGATGATGACCAAATCTGCATTATTCATAGCGAAGCCCCCTTTCACAGCGTGTCCTTGTTCGTTCCGACGATGATTTTGGAGCCGCCGCCGGATTTTGTGATTTCACTCTGGTCCACGCCCAGCTCCCGCGCCAGAATCTCCATAACGCGGGGGCTGCAGAAGCCTGCCTGACAGCGGCCCATACCGGCGCGGGTGCGGCGCTTGACGCCGTCCAGACTGCGGGCACCGGGCGTGCGGTGAATGGCGTCTATAATTTCGCCCTCGGTCACGCTCTCGCACCGGCAGATAATCTGGCCGTAGGCGGGGTTCTGCCGGATCAGCTCGGCCCGCGCTGCAAAATCCAGCGTTTTCGGGTCAAGGATGCCCTTGCGCGTCGGGTCAAAGTCCGCTTTTTCCTTCAAATGCAGGCTGTCCCGCACGATGTCCGCCACCATCGCGCCGATGGCCGGGGCGCTGGACAGGCCGGGGGATTCAATCGCCGCGCAGTCCACAAAGCCGGGCGCAATCTCGCCGATGAAGAAATCGTGCCGCGCCTCATGGGCGCGCAGCCCGGCAAAGCTGGTGATGGTCTGCCGCAGCGGAATATCCTTGACGGCCAGCCCGGATTTTGTGCGCACCTCATCAAGGCCCGCCGCGGTGGTGGCGGTGGCCTCCTTGTCATCCACGTCGATGGCGGTCGGGCCGACCAGCAGGTTGCCGTGGACGGTCGGTGTGACCAGCACGCCCTTGCCGTACTTGCCCGGCAGCTGGAACACGGTGTGCCGCACGTGCTGCCCGGCGGTGTGGTCGAGCAGGAAGTAATCCCCGCGCCGCGCCGTGATTTTCATTGGATGCGCGGCGTCCGCCAGATTGTGCAGCGTGTCGGCGTAGACGCCCGCCGCGTTGACGATGCAGCGCGCTTCCAGCGTGCCGCCGTCGGTCTCAACGGCCCAGCCGCCCTTGATGGGGTGCAGGCCGGTGACTTTTGTATCAAACCGGAAGGCCACGCCGTTTTTGGCGGCATTTTCCGCCAGTGCAAAGGTCAGGCCGAAGGGGCAGACGATGCCGCCGGTGGGGGCCCACAGGGCAGCCACGGCGCTGTCGGCAATGTTCGGCTCCATCCGGACAAGCTCGTCGCGCTCAATGATGCGCAGCCCCTCCACACCGTTGGCCACGCCGTTTTCGTAGAGCTTTTCCAGCGCGGGGCGGTCCTCCTCACTCAGGCAGACGACCAGACTGCCGCACTGCTCGTAGGCAAAATCCAGCTCCTTGGCCAGTGCCGGCATACGGCGGCTGCCCTCCACGTTCAGGCGGGCCATCAGGCTGCCATGGGCGGCGTCATACCCGGCGTGCACAATGGCGCTGTTGGCCTTGGAGGTGCCGCAGCAGACGTCCTCCTCCTTTTCCACAACCAGAATATTGGCGCTGTAGCGTGAAAGTTCACGCGCACAGGCGCAGCCGGACACGCCCGCGCCGATGATGATACTATCGTACATCCTGTCAATCCTCCTTTGCCCAGCCATAGGAACACCGGACGGCCTTGTCCCAGCCGCGCAGGCGCTTTGTGCGCTCCGCCTCGGTGATGGATGGGGTAAACTCACGGTCCACCGACCAGTTTTGCAGCACATCCTCGGTGCTGGACCAGTAGCCCACGGCCAGTCCGGCCAGATAGGCCGCACCCAGCGCGGTTGTCTCCACACAGCAGGGGCGCTTGACCGGCAGCTTGCTGATGTCCGCCATCGTCTGCATTAAGTAATTGTTGGCGCAGGCGCCGCCGTCTACCTTGAGCGCCGTCATGGCAATGCCGCTGTCGGCCTCCATCGCGGTCAGTACATCGTTAATCTGGTAGCACAGGCTGTCCAGCGTGGCGCGGATGATGTGGTTCTTGTTCACGCCGCGGGTCAGGCCCACAATCGCGCCGCGGGCGTACTGGTCCCAGTGGGGTGCGCCAAGGCCGGTGAAGGCGGGCACCACGTAGCAGCCGTTGGTGTCCTTGACCTTCTGTGCCATATACTCGGAGTCGCGGGCGTCCTCCAGCAGATGCAGCTCGTCCCGCAGCCACTGGATGGCCGCACCGGCTACGAAAATAGAGCCCTCCAGCGCGTAATTTACCTTGCCGTCCAGCCCCCATGCAATCGTAGTCACCAGCCCATTGCGGGAGAAGAACGGCTTCTCGCCGGTGTTCATCAGCATAAAGCTGCCGGTGCCGAAGGTACTCTTGGCCTCGCCGGAGCGGAAGCAGGTCTGGCCGAACAGCGCAGCCTGCTGGTCGCCCGCCGCGCCCGCGATCTTGATTTCGCCGCCGAAGTGCATCGGGTCGGCGTACTCATAAAACTGGCTGTTGGGCACTGGCGTGGGCAGCATACAGCGCGGTATATCGAGGATTTCCAGAATCTCATCGTCCCAGTCCAGCGTGTGGATGTTGAACATCATCGTCCGGCTGGCGTTGGAGTAGTCGGTTACGTGGATTTTGCCGCAGGTCAGCTTCCAGATAAGCCAGGTTTCCACCGTGCCGAACAGCAAATCGCCGCGCTCGGCCCGCGCCCGCACGCCGGGCACATTATCCAGTATCCATTTTAATTTGGTAGCCGAGAAGTAGGCGTCGATCACAAGGCCAGTCTTTTCACGGATTTTCTCGGTCAGGCCGCGGGCCTTAAGCTCATCGCAGTATTCGCTGGTGCGGCGGCACTGCCAGACAATGGCGTGGTAGACCGGCTCGCCGGTATCGCGGTCCCAGACGATGGTGGTCTCGCGCTGGTTGGTGATGCCGATGGCGGCGATATCCTCGGCCAGAGCGCCAATCTGGTTCATGGCGGAGAGCGCCACGCCCAGCTGTGTGGTCCAGATTTCGTTGGCGTCATGCTCCACCCAGCCCGGCTTGGGGAAATACTGGGTGAACTCCTTCTGCGCCACGCTGCACATCTCGCCCTTGGCATTGAAAAGGATGCAGCGGTTGGAGGTGGTGCCGGCATCCAGCGCCATAATGTATTTCTGCTTTGTCATCGAAATTCTCCTTTGTTACGGAAAAACGATTGCCTGCCTTTATTATACAAGATGTTCAGATTTTATTCGCGTGGCAAATACACCAAAAATGAGGGGGATTTTTTGGCAGAACAGCCGGACATCAGCCTAGTAAAATGGTGTGTTAAAAAAATGACTTTCTCGATTTTGTTAAATTTTTTAAGAAATTTGGGCAAAAATCAATGGTGTGTTTGGAAAATGCACAAAGAGATGGCCGCTTTTTCGGCTTTTCGACAATTCTGCGAAAATCGCTTTCTTTTTTATGAAAAATATGTTAATATGTGATTAACAAAGTGCCGGGGCTGCTGAACCAGACAGCCCCGGCGCCGAGTTGGGAGAAACCCACTCAAAAATTTGGAGGAATGCTTTTATGATGAAGTATCTGCAGAAGCTCGGCAAAGCGTTAATGCTTCCCGTAGCTGCCCTGCCCGTCTGTGGTATCCTGATGGGCATTGGTTACGCACTGGCTCCCGCCGTTATGGGTGCTGAGGGCGCAACTTCCGGTTTCGCTTACACTCTCGGTTTCCTGC
>ERZ773107.1883-NODE-1883-length-17239-cov-19.083333_pt1 | contig 17239 bp, 8 predicted proteins | sample MGYA00580571_ERZ773107 | MGnify/ENA primary metagenome ERZ773107 (study PRJEB29015, sample SAMEA2737843) | human gut metagenome | biome: human gut; feature: human-associated habitat; material: faeces | place: China | collected 2012 ... | reverse complement strand
CGCGACAGCGAAGAGGCAGCAGCCAAAGTCGGGATCAAAAGGGCCAACGACATTGTGGTGGACGGGAAAAAAGTCTGCGGCATTCTCACGGAGATGAGCATGGAGCAGGGGTATATCCAGCACATCGTCATCGGTGTGGGCATCAATGTGCGTAAGCAGGAATTTCCCGAGGAGATCCGGGACCGGGCAGCAGCCATTGATGAACAATGCGGCTTCCGCATTTCCCGCAGTCAGCTGATTGCGGATATTATGGAAGCCTTCGAGGAAGATTATGAGATCTTTTTACGGACCCATGATCTGAAAGGCCTGCGGGCATCCTATGCGGAACTTCTGGTAAATCAGGATAGGGAAGTCTGCGTGCTGGATCCCAAGGGCGAATACCGTGGCATTGCCAGAGGCATCAACGACCAGGGAGAGCTTCTGGTGGAGAGACCGGACGGCACCGTGGAGGAAGTCTATGCCGGAGAAGTATCGGTCCGCGGCATTTATGGGTACGTTTAGGTATGTACAGCATTTTCCGGGATGGCAGAAGGCAGGACGGACAGCCGGATGGAAAGACCGGAATAAAAAGACCGGAACAGATAGTCCGTGACAGAATTGAGACAGAACAGGATATAGAACTATGGACGAGAACAAGATCGTACTCTGCGGCGCCAACGCCTATGAGAAGAAATATTATTTTAACGAAGAACAATTTAAGATGATTCCGGATTCCATCAAGCAGGAGCTGCATGTGATCTGCGTGCTCTTCACCGAGGAAGTGGGCGGTGTCTTTACCATTGCCTTTGAAGAGGATGGAAATGTGGTCATGGAGACCAATGCGGATGATGATGACATCTATTATGATGAGATCTCTTCCGGACTGTTGATCTCTGAGATCCGTAGGAGCAGACAGGAGCTTTTCGAGTCCCTGAGTCTGTATTACCGTGTGTTTATCAAAAAAGAAGATGTATCCGCATTGCTGGATGAGGAGGACGATGAATGATTTTTGTCATTGATGTAGGCAACACGAATATGACCATGGGTGTCTTTCAGGGGAAAAAGATGGAAGCCACCTTCCGGATCATGACGAAGACCCCCAGAACCTCAGATGAATACGGGATCATGATCACCCAGCTGCTAAAAAATAACGGTATCGAAGTGACGGACATCGAGGGAGCCATCATTGCCAGCGTAGTGCCGGATGTGATGCATTCCCTGACCAGTTCCATCATCCGTTATCTCAAGACATCCCCCAATGTTCTGCCAGGCGTTCCGCTTCCTGGCGGGTAAGATGAATGATTGCCCCATGTTTGGGAGAAGTGAAGTTAGTAGTCCTCATCACTCCTTGGTTAAACTGTCCCAAAGGAGTGAAATGTACGAAGTCGGAAGTTTCACTGAATCCGAAATTATGAACCTTCTGCCCGTACACATCATACATCAACACCCATCTATCCTCACCGATGCGTTTCCACAAGTTCGGAGCTTCGCACGCCGTGGGTTCAGGATCATACCAACGGGCATTATACTCGTAATCACTGTTTACCCTGTCCGAAACAGCCTGCTTGATACCGGCTCCCCCGTCGTGTGAAACGTAAAACATGTGATACTTATCTCCTATACGGGTAATATCCGCATCAATAGCAGAGATCTTCTCGTCGGGGTATTGAAACAGAAGCTGGGGTAAAGTCTCCAACCTGTCAAAGTCGTCATTGACATATACATAGTAAAGCTTGTTCGCCTCATTCTTGAAGCGCATGGTGAAGTACATCATCAGCTTTCCTTTTTTATCATCATAGGTCACTTCGGGAGCCCAGGCACAACCAATCTCACTAAAAACGGCAGACAACTTGTCAAAGCGCAGATTGGTACGCTTCCAGTGAATCAGATCCCAGGATTTCATCAATACCAGCCCCCGGTTGTTACCCCATCCGTACTCTTTTCCGTCGCGTTCCCACTCTGTATCACGATATCCGTCACGCTGCGCATAAATATGCAAATCGGTCATCGACAGATAGAATGCTCCATCCGGACCGCGGAAGATATGCGGATCGCGGATACCTTTCTGTTCGGCTATCGTATCTCCGGCTATGACGGGCTTTCCTTCGTTCAAAGCGGTAAAAGTGTAGCCGTCGGGACTGATTGCCATGTGAAGTCCATGGTCCTCGTCTTTGTGGAAGACCATCAGATAGGCGCTCATATCTTTCTCTTGCGGAACCGCATTCCGATAACGGAAGCGGCTGAAACCCGCACTTCCTTTTCCGGCAGAAAACAGACCGACACGCAAAGCATAAAAACCACCATAATTATTGTGATGCAAGGAGGAAACATCCATATCACCAGTTAGAAGAGTCCATTCTTTCCCATCCTTACTCACCTCTACGGACAGACGGTTACCGCAATTGTGCAGTCTGGCAAAGAAATGTTTCCCAATGCGGTTGGGAAGTTCCGTCTTGTGCTCCGCATCCCGGTAAATATAGAATGTCTTTCCATCGGAAACGACTCCGGCGTAAGCCTTTTCATTATAATACAGGATAAGCCCGGCCACATTTCCATTCCCTGTCCGGATTTCCACTTGTGTTTCGTAATTCTTGTCTTCAGCGGTGGTCAGCAACACCCGTCCGTCAGCAGGAGTCCGGCCTTTGGCTTTCATCCATAAGATATCCTCCTTGAAAGTCAGGGATTGAGGAGCATATTCTTTCCAGAAAGTCCACTGAAGTCCCAATTGAGGACCTTTGAAATCATCGGACAGTTCCAATCCATGTTTGATTTCCTGCTCCGGAGTGACAGGGGTAGCGGCAGATACGGTACGATACCAGCCGTCCTCCGTCCATTCTACCGGTTCAATCAGAGTGGAGCGTCCCAACGTGTGATAGCCATTGGCATACGCATGATAAACGATCCACCAGTTGCCGTTCACATCATCTATCAACGTGCCGTGGCCTTTAGACCACCAACTATCCGTTACACTATATGTATGCACAATGGGATTGTAAGGTGAATTCTCCCAGGGGCCGGTCACACTTTTTGAACGGGCGGACACAACCATGTGGCTCGTTGCGGGTCCCGCAGTCCCTCCTTGGGCGGAAGTAAGATAATAATATCCGTTGTGTTCATTCAGTTTCGGGGACTCCAGACACATACATTCTGTATCCCAATGGTCAGGATATTTCCATCCGTCATATACTTTCTTCTTTTCCCCGACGGTGGCAAGTCCGTCCTCTGTCAATCGGATCATTTCCCCTTTATCCAAATAAAGATAGCGGTTACCCTCCTTATCCACCACATGACCGGGGTCAATCCCTCCCACCTTCAAGTCAACGGGGCGGCTCCACGGACCACGGATGTTTTTCGCCCACATCACCCAATTGGTTCCTGCGGCAGGATAATAGATGTAATAAGTATCCTTGTATTTCAACAAATCAGGCGCCATGGCAGAACCTTCATATTGAGGCATGACACGACATAACGGCTCCCAGTTCATTAAATCCTGCGAGTGCCAGATTAAGAATCCGGGAGCGTAATAGAAAGGAGAATGAGTCATGTAGTAATCCTTGCCGTCACGCATAATGGAAGGGTCAGGATAATCACCCGGAAGAATCACTTTAGGATAAGTCTGTGCATTCATCTGCAAGAATGACAAAAGCAATAAAAGGGATAATAAAAGTCGCATCATAGTATTTTATGGGGTTATTCATTACCTGTCATCGAGTCCCAACCCGATACAGCTGTTTTTTATTCTTCAAAAATACATATTCTGCTAATAAAAAAGGGGGTATAATTCGTGCAAAATAGGACAGAAATCAGCCAAAAGCCGCTTTTTATTCTTTCTAAAGAAATAAATCACGTCGGATTTACCAAACTGGAGGAAATAAAATGAGGGCATTCTCTTTGAGAGATATGCCCTTCATGCTCTTTCAATATTTTATATATATCTTACTTATATCCGACAGAATCAATAACCTGGATTCTGTTTCAAATTTCCATCTTTGTTCAATTGAATCTCGGTGAGAGGTATCGGAAGCAGTGTATGGATATTGGCATCAAAACCTGTAATCACCTTATTGCTTGGTGCAGCAGGTTCCACATCCCCATTCAGTTTGATACGTTCGGCCAACGTATTGGTCCGAACTAAAGTCATACGACGGTTCTCCTCACTAATCAATTCACGGGCACGTTCATCCAAAATGAAGTCAATGTCAATCTGATCAGCCGTTACTTTACCAGCACCCGGAGCCACCGCACGATAGTCTTTAAAGGCACGGTCGCGCAACACATTGATGTCATCAGCCGCCCCCTGTGTATTCCCCTGACGGAAACGAGCCTCTGCACGAAGCAAGTAAGTTTCTCCCAAACGCATCACAGGCCAGTCCTTCACTACAGCATAACCAAAATCATCGGTTTCATCATAAGCCCCCCATTTAGTGGGATGAGGATAAAATACGTTCAATGAATCTCCCTCGTGAGGGATGACCTGGTCGCCCGTTTTTAATGTCACATTTCTTACACCTTTGTCTTTATCCACCAAGAACCCTTTAGCATCAATACCAACTTCTTTTGAAAAACCGGGCTTGTTATACCACATTACACGACGGATATTATAATTAGAATTACGGATATCACCTTTCTCATACAATCCGTATTTCACAAAATTGCTGATACGCAAACGGCCATTACCACGACCGCCTATGGAATCCGCATTCACCATACCATCCAGTTTATGGAAAGCAGGAACCCAGTTACGACGTTGTTGCGGATTGTCAATCGTACCGCCATTCACATCACGGTTATACTCCATTTCGAAAGTCCAGATAGCCTCCATATTCCCCTGTGAACGACGCTGATTCCCCCAACGGAACATATCATGATAATAATCACCCGGCTCGGCCGCATATTTACCATATCTTGCTGAAATCAATTCATATTTACCACCTGTTATAATAGGCGTCACCGCATCTTCCGCCTTCTTGAAATAGGAAGCATCACGCATACCCATCCGAAGATAGGCTTCTCCTGCCAACTGTCTTGCCATATCCTGATTTATACGGCTTTCATTTTTGGCAGCTCCCACTACCGGAAGATTAGACATGGCATAAACCAAGTCAGAATCAATGACCCCATCCACCTCGGCAACCGCATTACGGGTATAATCTGTACGCGGAATACTAGTAGATTCTGTCACCAAAGGTACATCTCCCCATAATGTCACCAACATATTGTATGCATAAGCACGAAAGAACATGGCTTCGGCTGTTGCCGCCGCATCACCGCCTTCAGCTTGTGAAGCGATAATCTGATTCGCACTATTAATGAGCTCATATAATTTTTCCCAAAGGAAACTTACCCCTGCATTCTCTGCATTCAATTCCTGATATCTGTAAAAAGGAACCTCTACCCCCTGAGTGTCACCGGGAGCACCTACATCCGTACCTACCTGCCAGCATCCTACAAATCCCTGCTGACTGGACATTCCCCATATAGCAGCATATTGACGGTGCAGACCTACCAATTTCGCATTTACATCTGATACTTCCGGACCATAACTAGAGTACATTTTCTCATCCAGAAAACTATCGCTGCATGATGTAGTCCCAATAACAAATGCCGATGCAGCAAAAGTTGTTAATAATATATTTCTAAATTTCATAGTTCTTCGTTTTTAGAATGTTAAATTAACTCCAAATACACAACTCTTAGTCATCGGGTAGTTACTGCTGTCATATACAGTTTCACCTCTTGTACTATCCCATGAACTATTACCACGAGCTACCTGACGAGCTTCAGGATCCCAACCTACCCAATCCGTGAAAGTAAACAGGTTACGTCCGCTCACATAAAGCTGCAAACCACCGATACCCATCTTCTGAATCATGCGCTGTGGGAAAGTATAACTTAATGTGATGTCTTTGATACGTGTATAACTGGCATCACAAGGGAAACCATATCCATGTTTGTTTGAGTTCTTACGCAATGAACGCCATTCGTTACTCTTGTTTTCCGGAGTCCAATAACCTATTTCAGTAGTGGTATTACGACGTCCCATTTCATCACCTGCCATACCGATCAATGAATTGTTCTTTTTCAATCCTTGTGTAGTCTGGATAAAGATACTCAATGTAAAATCCTTATAAGTGAACGTATTCGTCAGACCACCAATCCATTTCGGTGTTGTCTGCCCTTTGATGGTACGGTCATTGTCATCAATCTTGCCATCAGGTACTCCGTCAGGGCCACTGATATCCGCCAACTTCACATCACCAGCTTCTGCAATCGGGTCCCAATTCAAATGGTCGCCACGGGCTATCTCATCTTCCTGCCAGATTCCAACCATTGTATAATCATAAATCACGCCTATCGGATGTCCAAGGAACCAACGGTTACCCAAGTCATTCTGGCCGTCCCCATAAAGGTCCTTTATCTCATTCTTATTCCATGAAAAGACCAAATTGGAACTCCATGTAAAGTCGCCTGAAACAATATTACGAGAATTCAATGTCAATTCCACACCTTTATTAGCTGTTTCACCCATATTGGAGTACACGGTGTTGTAACCAGTTACTTTAGGTAAATTACGTTTCAGAAGCAAATCGTTGGTCTTTGAGAAATAGACATCAATATTACCTGTCAAACGGTTATTCCAAAGTCCGAAGTCCAGACCGACATTGAAACTCTTTGTGGTTTCCCAAGTCAGATCCGCATTCCCCATCAAATCATTGGGCCATAAACCTGCATTCGAAGCTCCGCCTAAAGCCAACATGCCCGAATCCATCTTCACACGTGACTGATATACTCCGATGGCCTCGTTACCCGCTTTACCATAAGACGCACGCAGCTTTAATGTATTCAACCAATTACTGGAAGATTCCATAAATGATTCACGGGCAATATTCCAACCTAAAGCGACAGAAGGGAATACACCGTATTTGTTATTATCACCGAAAACAGAAGAACCGTCCCGACGCACTGTAAATGTAAACAAGTAACGGCTGTCATAAGAATAATTAATTCGTCCCATTTGTGAAACAGTAGTATAAAGGTCGGTATATGAAGCTACGCTAGGTGTTTCCGCACTACCCATGTTATGCCACTGCTGGTCGTCATTAATAAATTTGCTGGCCATAGCTTGCGAACGTTGATATTTCTTACGTGAAGCGGCATACAAAGCTGTCAAATCCAAATGATGCTTTCCAAAATCACGATTATAAGCAAGGATATTCTCTATGGTATAACTTTGTGTTTCTTCATTCTTTATTTCAGCATAACCAGTCTGATTATTTACCGACTTACCTTCATAATTATTATAACGTTTGGGCATATATGCATAACCGCCATTGAATTTATAAGTCAGTCCTTTAAGAGGAGAAATCAATTTTTCGAAATCAATTTCGGCATAACCGTTTATATTAATATTCCACTGACGGCGTTCGGGATTAGTAGTAGTCCACATCAACGGATTGGTAAACAAAGTTTCACTGTACATCGGATTGATGCAATAGCTGCCGTCTTCTTCATACATTTTTGCATAAGGAGACATAGCCTCAGCCATCAGAAAGTTAACACGCCCACCGTCACGGTTATGAGATACTATATATGAATTAGTCCCTACCTTCATATAATCAGTCACACTCATATCAATGTTGGTACGAATGGAGTAACGTTTGTAATTGAACCCTTTCAACACACCTTTCTGACTCATATAGTCGGCAGAAACGTAATACTTCACATTATCCGCCCCACCGCCGATACTTACGTTATGGTCTTGGATGATACCTGTTTGCGATACAGCGTCAATCCAATCGTTCTCTATACCATTGGCCTGATTTTCTGCTTCGTATGCATTCTTCACATAGTCATTGTACATGGTTTCTCCGGGATTCTGTGACACATAATCTCTATAACGTTGAGTGATTTGCGAACCATCACAGAAATCTAGTTTATGAGAAAAATCCTCCACCCCGAAATATCCGTTATAACGAATGGTCGGCTTGCCGGAAGTACCACGCTTAGTAGTAATCAAAATAACACCATTCGCACCGTTTGTACCATAAATGGCAGTGGCCGAAGCATCCTTCAAAATTTCCATAGATTCAATATCATTCGGATTGATATCATTCAATGTACCTCCCGACTTGCTGATAGGCACACCATCCACAACAATATATGGCCCGGAATTAGCATTGATGGAATTCTGGCCACGCACCAAAGCATCCGGCGCATCGCCCGGAATGGAAGATGTTTGTGTAATAGTAACACCTGCTGCCGCACCTTGAACAGCTTGTAATACATTCGTCACAGGAAGTTTTCCCAGACGCTCCTTCCCTACTGAAGTAACAGAACCGGTCACATCTGATTTTTTCTGCACACCATAACCGACTACCACCACTTCCTCCAACGTTTCTGTATCCTCTTGCAAAATAATGTTAAGTGATTTTCCCGGAATAACTTTCATTTCTTGATTCTTATATCCTATATAAGAAATAACCAATGTAGCTCCTGGAGCCACATTCAATGTAAAATTACCATCGAAATCAGTAATTGTACCATTGGTAGTACCTTTCTCTAAAATACTGGCACCAATAACCGGTTCCCCTGCCGGATCTTTAATAGTACCTGAAACGGATTGTTTCTGTTGCTGGACAGTTTGTACGGCAGTCACAATTTCTTCAGCCATCACACTGAACGGCTGGGTCGCAACGAAACCTGTACAAAGCAATAAGGCAGTCAAAGCCTTTCGATTTCTTAAGAACGAGTTTGATTTCATCGTTTTTCTTATTAAATTAGATTATAGGTAATAATATTATCCGAATAGAGTTGTGATTAGAAACTCCTTGGGCTGAATTTTGTCACATTCCCAATATTAATCGGGAGCAGATTTATTCCTCATAAGCATTATATTTAAAGTTCGTTTTATCTATTTTTCACATTGCAAACTTAAAGCTTTAAAAGAATAAAAAAGGCTAAAAAATAATCAAGAGTAGTAGAAAAATTAAGCATGAACGATTTTTCTATAGTGAATTCCGAAATTTTATATTCCTCTACTTAAAAGGGATAAAAACGGACTACGGGTTAAAATCACTTCAAGCCGTAGTCCTCCTATAATCTAATTCGCAAGTTAATCAGACTTGCTTTATCAGTATCAACAACGCCTGTTGAAAACTATCATTATTTTGTCAATTCTTCATCAGCCACTGCTTCTTCCCAATTAGTAAACATCGGAATCGCTTCATCATAGCCGTCATATCCATAATTTTGCCGCAACCGCGCACCTGTATTAGCAGTAATAGCCGAGTTGGGAATCGGCCAAAACAGATTACGTTTATCTACTTGATAATTCAATTCCTTGTTGGAAACAATAGGCCCATGATTGAAAATATTGTAGCGCGTAGTACGCTTATACCAGTAGCTTCCTCCATTCAAATCCGTACCACTCTGCTTATCCCAAGTAGACAGATTATAAGTTTCTCCCCATTCATCCGGCTGACCACTGCGAGCAAGACACCAAGAAATACGAGTCAATTCAGGCTGTCTCCATTCTTCCAAATACAATTCCCGAGCACGTTCATCAGCAATGTCACCGATAGTTACAGTAGTAAACATCTTTTTGGCATTAGCACGACGACGAACTACGTTCACATCCTCTGCAGCGCCAATCGGGTTACCTTGGTAGAACTTAGCCTCAGCGCGAAGTAAGTAAGTTTCTGCCAAACGGAACAAGTATAGATTACCATTAGACACACTATTGCCCTTGGTTGCTCCATTAAACTGATTAGCCCCCATATTTTCTTCAGCATTTTGATCAAGTATATATACTTTGTACAATGGGGTCGGGAACCAACTACGAATAGTATCAGAACAAAGCAAATCCCCTTTTCTCACCAACAAATCACCTGATTCCGGATCATAATAATCTTCTGGTGCATAAAGCATCATGTTTTTCCCATAATAAGCAGAATTTGGATTATTGTATTTAAGATCCGTCATTTCCATCCAATTACCTATTTCTCGATTATGACGCATATCCTGCCAATCTGTTTCACCATCATAATTCCAAATGGTCTGATTATAATGATAAGAAGTGCGGAAACAACCAATACCACGTCCCATAGCGCGTACCCAATCTAATTTCGCATCATATTCCCCAGCAGTACGTGCATAATTATAAGTTGGAGATCCTAAGTTATGAGGATCACGGATAATACCATTACTCCAATGCACACACATAGCTCGCATCTGCGGATAGGAGATGAAACCTTCAGCATAATAATTCAAAATAGGCATAATCATTTCCGTATTAGAAGCATCAGTTATATTTACTCCACGATGCAAATCCCAAATTACATTACGTTCTACCGGCCATGTTTCCGGATTACCAGAAGAAACATTCGTTCCAAACGGAGCATTCATTAAAGCCAAACCATGATTGTTAATCAAATCGGTAGCTAATTGTTCAGCTTTCTGATATTCACCTACAACTAAATAACACTTGATAAGCAATTGCTTACATGCTTCTTGGTTGACAGTACCTATATAACCGATCTCTTTCTGTGGAGACACATGTTTTACAGCGAATTCCAAATCATGCACCAACATTTGGAAGATTGCCTCTTTACTCGTGGATTTATAGTTTTGTTTAGGTACTTCAATCAGCTTCGTAATTAAAGGTATATCGCCAAACAATAATACACCGTGATAGTAGGCATAGGCGCGATGAAAGTAAGCACGTCCTAAATATTCATCGCGCAAAGTGGGATCCAACCCTTCTACTTTACCTACATTGGAGATAATAGTATTTGCAAAAGTCACACTATTCCATGTGCGGTCCCAGAAACGTGACATAGCATTCTCATCCCCACCACCTTTCATACCGGATGTCGGAGTTATCTTATTGGCAAAATCGTCTTGCATATCGCCCGCATCGGTTTTCCCATACAGACCAATATCTGTCATGAAATAAAGGGAAGCCATAGGCATCACGTTACCATTTCCGTCCATCAGCATTTCTTTCAAGCCATAATCACACATAGCCAAGGCTGATTGCAAACCAGATTCTGTTGTGTAAGTATTTTCGGGATTGTAAAACGATAAAGGGTCCTGTTTCAAAAAATCATCCGTACAGCTAACGTTCACCAAAGCAGTCGCAGCCAGTACCATACATGCTTTTGTAAATATCATATTGCTTGTTTTCATAATATTTTTCAGAAATTAGAGTGTTACATTAATACCAAAGTTTAAAGTGCGTGTAGCCAATCCGCCAGTTTCGGGATCACCATATTCCCAATTATCAAAGGTGCAGACGTTTTTACAACTTGCAGTAAGACGGATGCGGTCTATCATAAATTTCCTAGTCCATTTCTGTGGCAAAGTATAACCCAAAGTTATGTCATCCAAACGAACGAAACTACGGTTGTAAACTTTATCTACACCATTAGCCAGCCCCGTATTGGGACCTGCAGCATTCAAACGACAATAATCATTAGTCGGATTATCAGGAGTCCAATATTTACGAGCTGCCACATTAAAGCCGTTAGTTACCTGTGACCCTCCGTTCTCCTGATTCAACCAATAACCAGCACGGCTCTTGTGTCCCATATAAGAGTATAATGAAACAGAAAGAGTCAAATCCTTCCACAAAGTGAAATCGTTACGTAAATTCCAGTAAACAGGAGGAGCTGTAGTCCCTTGATAAACCTTATCATTATCATTGTAGACAGGTATGCGAGTACCATCTTCCAAAATCCGGTCATCTTCAGTATAGTGATTCACCACTTTCGGATCACCCGGTTTCTGCCCTACCAAAGCAGCAGAAGCAATGTCTTCAGGAGTATTCTGCCAAACTCCATCGGTTTCATAATACCATATAGTACCGATTGCCTGACCGATGAACCAACCATTGGAGGTATCATCCTTCTCTACACCATTCTCGTCATAATCATAGTAGATATGGTTAATTTTATTCTTATTAATAGAAAATCCTACGGAAGTATTCCATGTAAAATTCCTATTTTGAATATTTGTAGAATTCAAAGCGATTTCAAAGCCTTGGTTCTGTACTTCACCCAAATTGGCCATGATGGAACCGAAACCAGAAAAACTCGGCAAACGCTGGCTCATTATCATGTCTGTTGTTTTCTTCAAATAATAATCCATGTTAGCAGTAAGTCTTCCATTCAAAAATGAAAAATCCAAACCGATATTCCACGCTTTAGTCTTTTCCCATTCTAAATTAGGTGCAGCCAAACGACTCATATAAAGTGGATTGACAACGTTCGAGTTACCATTTTGGTAATATACCATACTTCCACCTGCCAGTGACAAATTAGACAACGTAGAGTAAACATCTCCAAATTCACGGTTACCATTAGTTCCCCAAGACAAACGCAACTTACCCATATCCATCCAATCGTGAGCATCAGACATAAAGTTTTCTTCAGAGAATACCCAGCTAAGCCCAACAGATCCAAAGTTACCCCAAGGATTATTAGAACCGAAACCGGAATAACCGTCACGACGGAATGTTCCTGTAAACATATAACGATCCTTGAAGCTATAGAATAAACGCCCCAAATAGGAAGCAGCAGTATAATGAGTATCATTAGTACTAAAGCCACTCTGAGTCTTGTTAGCCCCTTGCGTATAATGGAAACCTAGAGCATCACTCGGCGTGATGTTACGTGCATTAACATTGTCACTCCAATATCGGTGTTCTTCAGCCTCTTGTACTAAGGTTGCGGTGAAATGATGCTCGCCAAATATCTTGTCCCATGTAATGGTGTTGTTCAAATTCCAATCAAAATTTTTCGACCAACCACGATTCACACCTCGATCAGCAGCAGATGCATTAGGCAAATCAGCAGACATCCAATAACGGTCATAGAACCACTGATAACGAGGAGCAATATTGAATTGATAAGAAAAACCTGCTGGCAAAGTAATTTTTGCATTAAAAATAGTATTTAATACGGTATACCCCTTTTCCAAATCATAATACTGACGATCAAAGTAGTAATTGTACCCACCATTGGTAGGCAAACCAGACATAGGATATTGCTCATAATTACCATTGTTATCATACATGGAAGCATATGGAGAATTACGCAACATATTATTATCCCAATAATTACTTCCAAGAGACACTTGAATATCTCCATCCGAACGGTCCTGGAAATTAACATTCGCTCCTACCTCCAACCAATCTGTAATCTTCGCATTGATTTTCATGTTAGAACGGAAAGCATTGTATTCATTACCCTGTACAGCTCCTTCATTATTAATGTAACCTAATGAAAAGTAATAATTCACACGTTCAGTAGCTCCCGAAATACTTGCATTATAATCTTGATTGAAACCAGTGCGGAAAGTAGCATCATTCCAATCAACCATACGACCATTCAAAAAATTTTCCATCATCATCGGAGAATTATTGAATTCTAAACGACGGGCAAACAGACCAAGCATGGATTCACCTTCACTAAGACCAATACCACTGACACCTATATTGGAAGCCCATGCTTTCTGTTCTGCTTCTGTCAAGGTACGGGGGTCATCATAATAACCAGCTGGATATAACAAATTACCACTACCATCTTTTGCTTGATAGTAGTCATACAAACCATCCTCACCCTGTCCATACGTATAATACATTTTACGCCAGTCCTGATGAAATTTCAAATAACCAGCCGCATCAAAATAATCGCGATAATCTGATTTTCTAGAAACCGAAAGATTAGCACCTACATTAATAACCGGCTTACCCTCCTTACCTTTCTTTGTCGTGATAATAATGACACCGGCAGCAGCTTTAGCACCATAAATAGCAGCAGAAGAAGCATCCTTCAACACATCAATTTGTGCAATATCATCAGGATTAATTTCAGAAAGTTCACCATAAAAAGCCATACCGTCCAATACAATCATTGGGCTTGCATTGGTACCTAAAGAATTCTGTCCACGTAGCAAAATAGAAGCATCACTACCTTTAGCCGATGCATCATAACCTATTTGCAATCCTGGTGTACCGCGCAAAACATCTTGAACAGAAGTCGGATTTTGATCAGCAATCTTGGAAGGGTTAATTTGTACTACCGAACCTGTCAAGTCTTTCTTACGCATTGTACCGTAACCTACCACTACCACTTCTTCCAACATTTCGCTGTCCTCAATCAATGTTAAATTTATTGGTTGTCCTGCTACAGTTTTCATTTCTATCGTCTTATAACCAATATAAGAGATTATTAGTGTAGTGCCAGGAATTACATTCAACGTAAATCTACCATCAAAATCGGTAATTGTACCATTCGTAGTCCCCTTCTCTAGCACACTAGCACCAATTACAGGTTCCCCCGTAGCATCTTTAATAACTCCTGAAACGGATTGTTTTTGTTGCTGAGCAGTTTGAGCAAAAATCATAATCTCTTCAGCCATAACACTAATTGGCTGAGTTACAATGAAACCTGTGCAAAGCAGCAAAGCCATCATAGCCTTTCGATTTCTTTTAAACGAATTTTCTTTCATCGTCTTTCTTTTATAATTAGATTTAATTAAGGTAATAAACTCTCATTCCTAACTCCGAATTGTATATAAAGGCATCCGGACCAAACCTGCAAAGAACCTAAGTCTATGTTTTCATAAGCATTAGAATTTTTAATCTGTTTTATTTTCCCGAGACAAATATAAAAATATTGTAAAAGACAAGTAGAGAAAAACTGAGCAAGAAGGATATAAAAATCGTTCATAACGAGTTTTTAGTTGTCGTATGCTGAATATGTCATGTACATTAACAGAAATATTTTAGAAAATACTATATATTTGTACTCATAAAAGTACCTTTATATGAAACACACATATTCATTTTCAATCTCATTATTATTAAGTTTTATTTATCTGTTCCATGCATCTGCACAACCTTATGTTATCAAACGCCTAGGAGTGGAAGACGGTATGTCCAGCAATTATGTAGTCAGTGTCACTCAAGATAAAAAGGGTTACTTATGGATAGCAACCGAATCTGGTCTTAACAGGTTTGATGGACGTCAATTCAACATCTATACCAAGAATAATTCAGGATTGAGTGGTAACGAACTGAATGTCGTACTTGCAGACCCCTATGAAAACAAAGTCTGGATAGGCACACAACGAGATGGACTTTGTTATTTTGATTATGAAACAGAAACCATATCACGCATTCCTGCCACGGGCAATTATATGCTCAGTAATGATATCACAGACTTATCTGTTGCTGCCGACAGCGGCTTATGGATCACACATTATCATTTCGGAGTTGATTACTATGATCGGAAAACCAAACTGTTTACCCCCTATTCTTCTAAGAATGTAAAAGGTCTGGAAGGTAATAACTGGGTATCAAAAGAAGACGGTAACGGCAATCTGTACATTGGCCATCATCTCAGAGGATTAAGCATTGTATCCCTTAAAGACCGTACTGCAAAAAATTATCAGCATGACCCCAATAATCCTTATAGCATTCCCGATAATGAAGTACGCGCTCTATGCATAGACAAGAATAAGAATGTATGGGTAGGCACCAACAACGGTCTGGCACTTTTCAATCCGCAAAGCGAAAAATTCATCACATTCAAACACATAGAAGGAAATGAAAACTCATTATTGTCAGATCAGATTCTTGATATCAAACAAATGAAAGACGGCACTCTATGGATATGTACCAACATGGGAGGAGTGAGTATTCTCAATCTCAGGGAAAATACATTTATATCTCCAGAAAAGATTACATTCTCCAATATTACGGTAACAAATGACAACCATGGATTATCCGGACCCAATGCACGAAGCATCATACAAGATTCATTCGGAAATATTTGGATTGGCAACTACCGCGGTGGAGTGGATTTTATCAGTTATGCACAGCCATTATTCAACACCATTGCCTATACTATTGAAAAACAAGGTAAGATTAATAATAAACAAGTATGGGGATTATGGGCAGATAATCACCAAATATGGCTGGGAGGAGAAGGTGAATTAGGAATTTATGAAAAAGGAAAGAAAACAAAAAACTTCTCTTTACACGAATGCCGGCTGCACCCACAAACACATATCAATGTGATTTACCAAGACAAACAAGAACGACTGTGGCTAGGCACTTATAAAAATGGCATATTGCTTTATACTCCCAAAGACGGACGTATCACCCGGATAGGAGATAAAGGCTCGGAGTTCCTCGATATCTGCTCCTTCAGTGAGGATATAAACGGCAAGATATGGATAGGTACCCAAACGGGAATTTATTCTTATTTTAATAACCAATTGTCGTACGAGAAAGAATTAAACGCCCAGTTACCCGATATTATGGTACACGGTATCATACGGGACAAAAACGGAAAATTATGGGTAGGAACATTCGGCAAAGGAGTAGTGGTGTTTGATGAAGATGATAAAAAGCTTTATAATTTCACAACAGACCATTCATTTCCATCCAATGCCGTGAATTATATGATGGAAGATTCTCGCAAACGCATTCTTGTTGCCACCCGGGAAGGTATTATTATTTTTAAAGATGTAAGTCAACCTAATATCTTTGTGTCATTCGGTGCAAAGGAAGGTTTGGAAAACACACAGGTACGTGCCATACAGGAAGACCATGACGGCTATATATGGATAAGCACCAATGGTGGCATTTCTCGTCTAGATGAAAAAAACAAAAGATTCTACAATTATAATTATCATGACGGTATACCTATGGGTGATTTCATGGATGGTTCCACTTGCATCACTCCAGACGGTACTCTGTTTTTCGGCTCCCAAAACGGGGCATGTTATTTCAATCCGCGTGAACTATCATCACCACGCGAAGTTTCCCCTGTTACCATCACCCAATTCTTTATCTATAATAAACAGACAGAAAGCAGGGATACCCGGTTACCGGTTCCAATCAGTAACAGAATTGTTGAGCTACCTTATAATCAAAACACTTTCAACATATCTTTCAATGTGTTGGATTATACACAAAGTTCACAAGTAGAATTTTCATATATGCTGGAAGGACTTGAGAATGCATGGTACAGCACCCAAGGAGATAATCAGGTCACCTTCCGTAACATACCGCACGGCAACTATGTGTTTAAAGTGAAAACCCGATTTCGCAATCAGGAATGGAACGAGAATGCAGCACAACTGACAGTGGTAATTGCTCCTCCCCTTTGGCTTACCTGGTATGCCAAATTGAGCTATGTCATATTGTTTATCTTCGCATTATATGCATTGCTCCGTTTTTATAAACGTA
>ERZ773107.1879-NODE-1879-length-17252-cov-10.800256_pt1 | contig 17252 bp, 6 predicted proteins | sample MGYA00580571_ERZ773107 | MGnify/ENA primary metagenome ERZ773107 (study PRJEB29015, sample SAMEA2737843) | human gut metagenome | biome: human gut; feature: human-associated habitat; material: faeces | place: China | collected 2012 ... | reverse complement strand
CAGCCGCCGGAGCAGTGCTTAAGCCGTAAGGCGGGAATTGTGCGGTGTTGCCTTATAATTATCTACTTTTCTCTCAGGTCTGGGTCGATAAACGCAACCCCACCTGGTACCCCAGCAGGGTGCGGGTTTCCACCGGCTGATGGCGGATGAGGGAAAGCAGCTGCTGTGCGGTACGGCGGCCCAGCTGTTCGGCATCAAAAGAGACCGCCGTGATCTGTGGCGTACACCCCTGCAGCGCTTCGTCGTCATACAGGGAGGCAAGACGGATATCCTGCGGCACGCGCAGGTTCAGCTGTCTCAGGGTGCTCAAAGCCAGCTGGGCAACCTGGTCATCCATGCACAGGATGCAGTCCGCCCCACGCTGTACCGCGAGCTCCACAGCGCTGGTGCGTAGATCGTCGCTTTCCAGCTCCAAAAACAGCAGGCTCTCATCAATCTTGCAGCAGGCGCGGTCATGCGCCTGCTTATAGCCTTCCAGGCGGGACTGGTTGACGGTGTACAGCATGGATCCGCCCAGCAAGGCAATGCGGTGCAGGCCCTTCATCAGCAGCAGGCTGACCAGCTCGCGGCAGCCGCCCACCTGATCATGGTCCACCGAGATGACATCCTGGTCAGCCGGGCGGCCAATGGCAACAAAGGGGATGCCGCTTTTTTGCAGCATGGGGATCAGCGGATCACGCTCCAGCGTGCGGGCCAGAATCACGCCATCGATCTTGCGGTTGACCAACAGACGCTGCATCGGGCTTGTTTCCTGCTCGCCCACCATCGTCATCAGCACATCATAATCATTGCGGGCGGCAATATCGTACACGGCGCTGACGGTTTTGCGCAAAAATGGTGCGGCAAGGTTGCCGAACTGGCGCGAGAACACCAGTGAGATATTATAAGACTGCTGGGTTACCAACCCGCGTGCCAGCATATTGGGCACATAGTTTTTCTCTTTGGCGTACTGGACCACGCGGGCGCGGGTCGCTTCGCTGACACGGCCATTGCCCGAAAGGGCACGGGATACCGTGGTCTTGGACACACCAAGGTCTTCAGCCATCTGGCTGATGTCAATTTTTTTCTCTCCTTCTGTCTGTTTACGGCGCGGCATGGGTTTACTCCTGTTAACGTTTGCTTCTATAAGATCTTCTTTCTGTCCTTGCCGGTTTTCCGCCCCACGGGCAGTTCCCAGGGTACTGTTCCAGAAACCAGTCCCCCACCCCGGCCATTCCCTACTTGGTTAATAGGCTTAACATATTATACCACATTTCCCTGGATCATGGTAGCCCCCTGTGCAAAGAAAGCAAAGAACACGCTACCCCAGTATGGGGTCATTATATCATTCCTGGCTCTGTTTTTCAACCGATTTCTGGCTCTGTTTCCGTTTTCCAGTGTGTTTTATAACCTGGTAAAGTTTTCTCATTTTGTCCGCATCCTGCTCAGTCATCGTACCTGCGCCAAATTGGGCGGCTTGGGCCAATGCCAGCAGAGCTTCGGCATCCTGGGGTTCAAGGGCGGGGACACAACTTTGCAAAAATGCGGCAAACTCCGGCGCATCAGATGGTGTATCCGGCGGCAGGCCGCGACGCACCAAAAGGCGGTAGATGCTGCCAAACACGGCCAGCACCCGCGCGTTGCAGCTGCCCCGGCCATACCCCATGGCATGGCGGCGGGCCAGCACCAGCAGCACCGCAGCAGCCAACAGGCACCCCCCCAGCAACGCCGCCAAAACCAGCCTGCTGCGGGGCACGATGGTGGCTGCGGGTTCGTTTGCGCTGCTCTCCCCTGCTGCGGGGGCGGTGTCTTGACCTTGAGTTTCGGGCAGCGGGTCGGTGCGCAGGTCGGCCTGTTGGGCACTGACCAGCACGCCGGGGGTCATCTCCATGGGGGTCCAGCCCTGGCCGGAAATGTACACCTCCGCCCAGGCGTGGGCGTTATCGTCCTGCAAAATGGCGTGCCAGTTGCCGTCCTCCTGTTGGGTAAACAGGCTTTGCGGCGCGGCATAGCCCACCACATAGCGCGCAGGCAGCCCGAACATGCGGAACATAACCACCGCCGCCGAAGCAAACTGCACACTGTACCCCTGTTTGGATTCCGTTAAAAAGTAACGGATGGGGTCGGCCCCCTCCGGCGGCTGGGGAGCGCTGGCGTTATACTGGTAGTTGGTGTTCAGGTAGGCGCGGATGTAATCGCCAATGTCCGCAGCTTCGGTCAGCTTCTGGTCCTTTTTGGCTTCATCGCACAGGGTTTGCAGCTCGTCATAGCCGTCCGGCACGGCGGTGTAGCGGCTGGCGGCGTAAGCGGCATAGGATGCTTCCATCCGGTCCAGCACGCTGGGGTCGGCATCGGCGCGGGCTTCCAGCTGAGTTTGGGCGGTATCTCGCGGGTAATACAGGAACACATCGTCCTGCGCGGTCTGGCCCGCGGCGGCGCCATCGCCCTGGATGGTGTAATAATCGCCCCAGTAGGCGTTGTACGGTGCATAGGTGTACTGGGTATCGGCGTGGATGCGCTCCACCGTCAGCGTCTGGGGCTGGGCGGTGCCGTCATAGGCGGTGCGCAAAAACGGCAGGCTTGCAATGGTCAGCCGGGCGTTATCCTCGGTTTTCCAGTTCATAGCGGCGCTGTCAAAGGCATCGGCATCAGGGGCCTGCCAGGTGGTGCCGTCATAACTGCCGCCGATAAATCCCCGCAGGTATACGGTTTCTTCGGGTTTGTCGCTGGCGGTCAGGGCCAGATCCGTCACTCCGCTGACCTGGATACCCCCGCCCTGGCTCAAGGTGCCATCCGCCACACCACCGGCAGCGGCTTCTACCTGAATGTTCAGCCTGCCGCCGCTGACCCGCGGCAGCCAGGTAATGGCGGTGCTCAGCGCGGCGGATTCCACCCGCTGGGCCGCGGGCTGCAGCCAGCCAAGGGGAACCCCCAGCGCCGGGCGCAGCAGCCACCAACAGGGCAGCGCCAGCGTAAGGCAAAGCCCGCCCGCCGCCAGCGCGGCAGACTTTTGGATGTTATAATGGCGGCAAAGGTTCTGGCGGTAGTTTTCGGTATCGCGCCTGCCCCACAAGGCCCGCCGCTGCACCGAGCAGGAAGCCGCCCACGCCCCCATCCAACCGGCCAAAAGCAACAGGCAGGCGGGCACAGCAGGCGCGGCCCCGGCCAGCGCCAGCAGCACAACAACGGGCAGCAGCATTAGATCCAGCAGCAGGGCATCCGCACGGCGCAGGGCCGCAGCGGCCAGCGCCCCGGTAACGGGCAGGGCGGCCAGCAGCAAAAACAGCCCCAGCTGCGCCGCACTGCCGCCCTGGGCCACCGGCAGCGCGCTGCCAAGGCGGGCGTTCAGGCTTTGGGCAATGTTCCCGGCGCACTGCTGCGCCCCGGCCAAAAAGTTCCGCTGGCAGATGAACAACACCACAAGATACACAATCACCCCCGCCAGCAGCCCCCAGCGGCGCAGGGCTTGCGGCGCACGCAGGAACAGCGCCCACCCGGCGCAGAAAGCGGCTGTCGCAGGCCACACCCACAACGGCACCGCAATGCCGAACCCGGTGGAAAGCACCAGCAGCAAACCAAAGGTGAGCGCCAGCAGCAGCGCGGCATCTGCCGCCAGCCACAACGCGGGGTGCGCTGCGGGGCGCTGGGTGCTCACCAGCACACGGTCCACAAACTTCAGCCCACTGCCGGGGTCGGCAGCGCCGCGCCGGCTCAGGGCAGTACGTTCTTTTTTGCGCTTGGGCGGTTTTTTGCGGTGCTTCGCCGCCTGTTGGGGAAAATCCCCCCATTCCTCCGCTCCGTCCAGGTCCCCACCGGGGGTCAGGGCAGCGCGCAGGGCGGTCAGCGGTTCGCGCACCATCAGGCGGTCCAGCTTGGCGCTCAGCTTCCAGTGTACCTGCTTGATGGTATCCCCGTCCCGGTACTCCCGCAGCTCATAGCTGCCGCCCAGGGCGGCGCGGGTGTCGGCTTCGTCGCCGTCCTCATCGGGGGCGGTTTCCGCTTTGGCTTTGCCAGCCGCGGCAGCGGGCAGCACACAGATGCTCTGGCTTTGCACGGCAGCCGGGCATGCCGCGGTGAACACCCCCAGGTGATCCCGCAGGGTGATGCCCCGCACCGCAATGCTCCACACGCCGCTTTTGCCTGCGTTTAGGGTAATGCGCTGTTCGGCGCTCTCCTTGCCGCCCAGCATGGCAGCGCAGCGCAGGGCGATCTGCCCCCCGCCCCATTCATCGGCGGCGTTCAGCAGCACCACAAGCGCAGGGATGGGCAACCGGCTGCGGTTGTGCAGCCGAACCGTCAGGGTAAAATCTTCGCCCTGTATCACGGGTTTGTCCGGCACCAGCAGCTCTGCCGTTACCTGCCTGCGCAGATAGGCGGCGTCCAGCCGCAGCAGCACCAGAAGCACCAGCGCAAACGCTAACAGGAACACCGCCAGCGGTGCCTGGGTGATGAGCGCCGCAGCCAGCAGCACCAAAAGCACCAGCGCCCGGCCCAGCTTACCTGCCATGGCGGTCAGCCTTTTCGGGGCGGGGGCGCGGCACGGTGCGCAGCAGGTCCTGCATTACGCTGTCCACCGTTTCGCCGCCTGCGCGGGCCTGGTCGCTCAGCACCAGGCGGTGGCGGGCAACCGCATCAAACACGGCGGTCACATCCTGCGGGGCAACAAAATCCCGCCCCGCCAGGTACGCCGCCGCGCGCGTCATGCTGGTCAGCGCCAGGGTGGCACGGGGGCTTAACCCCACGGCCAGGCGCGGGTCCTTGCGGCTGGCCTGGGCCAGCGCCACAATGTAGCGGTACATCAGCTCATGCACAAATACCGTGCTGACCTCCTGCTGCATGGCAAGCAGATCCGCCTGACCGGCAACGGGGCGCACACGGTCCAGCAGGCGGCCTTTGCTCTGCCCGGCCAAAATTGCCAGCTCCGCTTCCTCATCGGGGTAGCCCATTACGGCGCAGACCATGAAACGGTCCAGCTGAGACTGCGGCAGCATCTGCGTGCCGGCGGCGCCGATGGGGTTCTGGGTTGCAATTACGGTAAAGGGTGCGGGCACCGGGCGGGTGACGCCGTCCACCGTCACCGTGCCTTCTTCCATCACTTCCAACAAAGCCGACTGCGTGCGGGAGGAGGTACGGTTGATCTCATCGCCCAAAAACAGGTTGCACATCACCGCACCGGCGTGGTACACAAACTTGCCGGTCTCTTTCTGGTAAACGGAAAATCCCACCAAATCGGACGGCAGAACATCCGGCGTAAACTGCACGCGGCTTTCTTTCAGGTCCAGCGCGCGGGCAAAGGCCAGCGCCAGCGTGGTTTTGCCCACGCCGGGAATATCCTCAATCAGCACATGGCCGCCCGCCAGCATGGCCATCCAGATGGTGTTTACCGTTTGCTGTTTACCCTGCACGGCCTTGTTTACTTCGGCCGTAACGGCGGCGGCCTGCTGTGTGTACTGCATGGTTAATCCTCCCGGTGTTTTTTCCATATCACCATAATACCAACGGCGGCGGCAATAACCACCAGCCCGGCCCACAGTGCGTTGTTTTCCAGCCAGATCATGGTATTGGAGATCGCGCTCCCCTCGGATTCCGCGCTGCCCTCCCCCGGCAAGGGGGTCAGGGCCTGGGGGGCCACTTCGGCAATGGAGCTGCCGCCGGCATCCTCCACGGTCACCTGGCGCGGCGTTTCGTCCCAGGTAGCGGCGCTTTCCTGCAAATCCTCCTCTTTGGTGGTATCCGCAGCGGCGGTGTCGTGCTCCGCAATTACCAGGTAGCGCTGGCTGTTGCGGGTGTAGGGGTGGCAGGTGGAAAGGGTCAGCAGGTCCCGCCCCGGCTGGATCAGCACGGCGTTGATATCGCTGGGGTCAATAATTTTCAGCTCGCTCACGCGGTAAATCAGCGTTTCCCACGGGGTGGTCAGCTGGATCTTGTCCCCCACCTGGATCTGCTGCACGTTGCGCAGCATTTCCGCGCCATAATAGCCGCGGTGGGCGGCAATCACGGTGTTGGTGTTTTCGCCGCCCAACGGCATCGAGGTCTGGCCCAGCAGCGCCGCGCCTTTGGCCAGGTTTTCGCGGCTGGCGCCCAGGTAAACGGGCAGCTCCAGGTTCAGGCGCGGGATCCACAGCACAGCCAGCACATCATCGTCATAGCCATAGGCAGCAAGGTCCAGCGGGGCTTCCTCGTAGGCGAACGGGTCGGTCAGGCCGCTTTGGCCCCCGGCGTAAATTTCCGCGTTATAGTCCTGCATCGCGGCGTACAGTTCAGGGTAGGCGCGTTCCGGCTCCGGGGGGTCGGCTGTGGTTTCCTCCGCCGCGGGGGCGGTGGGCTGGGCTTCGGCGCGGGCCGCAAACTGCGCAGCGGTTTTGGCGTTGCGGGTGCTGGTCCACCACTGGGCAGCGGTGGGCTGTATCAACAGCGCCAGCCCCAGCAAAATGGCCAGCCAGGCCAGAATTTTAGCAATCAGCCGTCCCATTTAGTCATCCTCCTCGCGCTTTTTGCAGCGGTGCAGCAGCAAAAGCAGCAGCAGCGCTTCGCCGCCGATCACAATGCTGCCCGTTACCGCGATCCACGGCCAGGCATCCACCACGCGCTTGACCACCGTTCCGGTGCGCAGCGCCTGATACTGCACGGCCTGCGGGGTGTTGGTTTCTTCCTCTCCATTATAAGGGATGCGGGTGCCGCGCACAAGCATGCGGTGGGTGTTGATGGCATACGGCGTGCAGGTAACAAGGGTGCAGTAATCCTGCCCCGCGGTGATGTCCAGATCCTCGGTGTGCTCCGGTTCCACCACTTTGATTTGATCCACCTGGTACGCCAGCGTTTCATCCAGAATATGCAGGTAGAAACAGTCGCCCTCTTCCAGCTTGTCCAGGTCGGTGAACAGCACGGCTTCGGGCAGGCCGCGGTGGCCGGTCAGCACGCTGTGGGTGCTTTCGCCGCCAAGGGGGTAGCTGGAGCCTTCCAGATGGCCAACGCCCCTTTGCAGCACATCATCGCTGGTGCCTTCGTAAATGGGCAGGTTGACGTCAATTTTCGGGATGGTGATATACCCCAGGCTTTCGCCCACATCCACAAGGTCCACATAGCTGGTGCCGGTATCCTCCGCTTCGCCTGCGGCATCGCGCTCCACGGCGCTGTCCAGCTGCTGGTTATAGCGGCGGGCGGCCTCCTTGGCGGCGTCCAGTTTTTCGGTATCCATGCTTTTTACGGTATCATCGTAATTTTGGATCGCTTCGCTGGCGTGGCGCTGCGCCACCGCGTTGCTGATAACCGGGTACGATGCCACCCCAATGCCGGACAGGATCATCAAGGCCGCAAAGCCGACTTTTAGTTTTGTTGTGGTATCCATAGCGTCACCGCGAACCTTTCCGTGAGAGGGTTGAAGTTGGGAACTGATGCAATTAGAAATTAGGAATTGGAAGTAGGCAAAAGAATAAAGAATAAAGAATAATGAATAATTGTGGTGGACCGCGCCGCATTGCGCCGCTCAGGAGATATTGGGTTGGGGGTGGTTTTTAGGGTAGTGAATAACAATAAAATAATCTGTAGGGCCTTACGGCGTTGCACACCACAAAATTGTAATAAACCTCGCCCTGCATGTAGGGGGCGGCGTCCCCGACGCCCCGTTTGACGGGCCTAATAATTGCCGCCCATCCACCCCGCGCCGCAAACATTGCAAATCATTTGTAGGGGCCGATGCTCGCCATCGGCCCGTTGACGGGCCTTGCCCTATTTATTTTTAGGTTCTGCACGGGGAACCACCACTCAGTCTGCGTTGCAGACAGCGCAAACATAAGGTGAGATATTGGCGCCCCTTGAGGGGAGCTGGACGCGGAGCGGCCTGAGGGGTGGTTCCCCGCCACAAGCCTGACGCCCGTGGGGTGGTTCCCCACGCAGAACCTAAAAAGTCAACCGAACAACGGCCATGTACACCCAAAAAAATTTATTTCCCAATAACCCACCATAGGGGGAGGGCCAAATCCGGCCCTCCCCCTGTGTATGATGGATTATCCCTCTATACCCTATTGGTGAATTGTAACATTGTTTTGCCTTGCGGCGGGCGCATCAGGCGCGGTTCTTCTTTTTCAGGCTCAGCAGCACGCCAACACCGGCCACAACCAGCAGCACGCCAATGCCGCTGAACAGCAGGGTGCCGAAACCACCGGTGGTGGGCAGGTTGAAGCCCTTGCGGTTGATGATGGTCGTGGAGATGACACCGTCACCATCCGTGCTACCATTCTGCGTACCGCCATTCGTTCCCTCTTCTTTAGAGTCGAATTTTTCGTGCTTCGCGGTTACATCATGCTTAACCCAAACGCCGTTCTCGTAATGATTTGTCTCGGTCCAAGTAGTCTTGTAAGCAATATGCAGCGAAACATCAACAGGTTCTTTCAGCAAGTTATAATCTTTCAAGGTCTTCGTTTCAACAAGCTTGTAAGTACCGTTCGCCAAGCCCTCTACTACAAGAATACCGTCAACTCCGTCAGCGTTCTTTGTTGTTAGCGGCTCCTCATTAACTTTGAGCCAGGACTTGTTTTCATCCAAACCTTTTGCCTTTGCTTCATTGCCAGTAATCGCATTTGTCGTTTCAGCAGGAACTTCTTTATACAGGTCGAACTCTACACCATTTAATCCTTTTCCACTTTCATCAGTTTTGGTGATTTTAATCTTAAAGGTGTACACAACCGTTTCGTCCTGAACGGTCTTCTTATCATCGGTACCCGGATCTACGTCCGTCTTAACTTTCTTCGAATAGATCAAAGAGACCTTATTCGAGTTGCCAACCGTCGTGGTCACAGCAGTATCCAACAGTTCCGCCTGGTATGTAATTACAATTTCTTTCCCGGCATATTGTGCCATCTTCTCGGGGTTAAACTGAATCTCAAAACCGTTGTCGACTTCTTTGATTTTTTTAATTTCATTAATTTCCGTTTCAGTACTTTGCTTCAGTTCTGTTGTTGTTTCACCCTCAACATACTGGACTTTAATAGTGCTTACATCATCTTTCAAATTTGTCGGGGTATCTGTCACGTTAAAAGTCTTCAAGCGGGTAATGTTTTCAGGAACAGTAACAGTAACCTTATAAGGAACCTTATCGCCAACATTATAATCGGCTGCTTCCTGCCAAGTGTTTTCATTGCCGCGTTTCTGTACCTGCTTATTTACATCGGGTGCATAGTTGTAAACAGTAACAGTATTGTCGTTTGCCACATAATCGTTATCGTTATTGTTATTTTCGTTCTTCGGCTTCGAAACCGTCTTACCATCCTGGTTCACAATAAATACATAACGATCCCCAGCGTTTACAATGTACTTTTCATCCTGCTTTGTCTCATAATCAATTTCGGTAAAGCGATAAGTACCAGGTGTCAGGTCATCAACCTGAATCTTACCATTTGCATCGGTTACAAAATAATTCTTTTGTTCTTCTTCATCTTGCTTTTTGGGGGGCTGAATCAAAGTCCAGTCTTCATCTGTTGCCTTTTCAAGCTCAACACCATCCTTCAAACGTTCAAGCTGGAATTTCACGCCTGGCAATGCTGTTGAATGCTCTTTATCGTTGCCGATTACACCCTTCTTTTCAAGGTAAATCGTTCCCTTAACCGTGCTGTTTTTCGGGTAAACAACAATGTCATAGAGCCATTCCTGAAGCTGACCATTCGTTGCCTGGTCATCAGTCTGCACTCTCGTCATAGGTACGGAAACTAGGAACGGCGTAACAGCTGTCACAACAGACTGCGGCTTTTTAGTCTCAATAACCAAATACAGACCCAAATCCAAATTTTCGAACTGAGCAAAACCTTCATCATTTGTTGTTTGAGTACCTTTAACTTTATCTGCAATGCCTGTAACTAAATTAGAGGCTTCATAGCTTATAACTACACCATTCTCTTTATTGAAGTAATCATCAACTTCAGGAGCCTTTTCTCCCTTGGCTAATGCTCCCCCGCCATAATACGTTTGCAGCCAATCAGCGTTTTTAACCTGATAAATGGTAAATTCTGCACCACGAAGCGGCGTTGCTCCAGCCGGCGGGGTCTGAATTTCGCCCGTTCCCGTTGCACCTTGTGCGGTTTGTTTTGTTGTGTTGTACTTATAAATAGTAATAGAGCCTTTTTTTGATGTATCAATCACGCTCGTGGTCTTTTGGGGGTTACTCGTATCTACGGTACCCCCCTCCGCTGCCATTGCTGGCATGGCGCACAGGCTGAGGGCCAGGGCGGCGCTCAACAGGCCTGTGAGAAAACGTTTTGCTTTTTTCATTTCAGTACCTCTTCTCTTAAAAAAATCATCATCGGATGGGCGGCGGGGCCGCCCGGCTTAAGGGTTCTGCATCAGCACGGCGTGCAGTGCGGGGCGCTGCAGCGGTGAAACGCTGCCGCGCCGCCCGCACTGTGCCGTGAAGAAAAAAGGAGGAAAAACTGGGCCACTTGCCCACTTGGCTTAAGGTGCATCTGAAACCAAAGGAAATAGCGGATATTTCGCAGCCACAAGCAGGATGTAAGGCAAAGAGCCACCGGAATCCTTTCCGGACCCCAAGGCTTTTTAAGCCTTAGCGCAAAATCCGGCTGCGCTTATAGAAACAGGCGATATTTTCAGCTTTTCAGTTATACCCCGGCTTATGGCTGCGCCCTGCCGTAAAACGGGCGCGCACTGGCGGGCTGTACCCTGGGGGTTGCTGGGTTTCCGGGGGATGGTTAATGTCGCCGGCCCCCTTTCCTGTTGTAGCGGAATGTGAATATCAACAGCCCTGCCACCGCCAGCGGCATGCCGATCAGCAGCCACAGGCTTGGCGCGTCTGCACCCGTGTGGGGCAGCTCAGGCGTTTTACGGTTCAGAACGGTAAGGTTCATGGTGTAGGTGTTATTGGTGCCCGGAATGAACGTCTTATCGTCTTTCTTAACTTCCGCATCATCAATATAACACTTGCCGTCTTGGGTAAATTTGATCACAATTGGCTGTGCCAACAGGTTGTACCCCCGATGTGCCTTGGTTTCCGTCAGGCGGTATGTACCGGGTTCCAGATTTGTGAACGGGTTCGGGGTTATTTTGCCGTTGTCGTCCGTTGTACCGGTAATGGAACCTATGTTTGTGCTATCGAATGGGTAGTTTTTATCTACTACCCACTGCGATTCTCCTTCGGTTGTTGTTTCGACCAGCTTTTCCAGCTTGAACTCAACACCACTCAAGAGCACGTCATTGCTATTTTCGTCTTTTTCCGCGTCCTTCTTGATGATATTCAGTACAAACTTCGGGTTCTGCAGCGTGTTGGTCAGCACAATCTTGCCGCTGCCGCCGGTGATGGTTCCATCGGGGGCTGTGGCTGGCGTTGTAGTTGCGCCGGTTTCGCTGTTCGTTTCGCTGTTTGCTGTGGCTGTATTGCCTGTTGAGCTGCCCGCGCTGTCCGTTTCGCTTTTTGGTGTTGCTTCAGCCTTTACCGTTACACCATACGTATTGCCGTCAATCGTAATGGTTCCGTCTGCCCGGGTAAAGTTGTCATTCTTATCTACCGTACCTTCCACAATGCGGTATTGGTAATCCGTGTCGGTATTGTCAACCGGGCGCTGATCCAAACCGCTAAAGGTATACTTCCAGCCATTTTTATCATCGGGGGTAATGGTAACATAGTCCGTGCTGCCGTAGTTTACCGGTTCCCAGTCTTCATCTTTTATGCTGGTTGCCAGGCGGCGCTGGAGCTGGATGTAGATTTGTTTCGGCTGCTGCGCAGTGCTAAGATCGTCCGTACCATTTGCATCTTTCCAGAGCTTATCGAACTCAATGTTGATCAGTGTGCGCTTGGTGTTGGTAAAGATTGCGGTAAGTTCCGGATTGTTCGGATCTTCGCTCTCCACAATCTTGCCTTCCACCATGGTGTTGTTGATCACATGGGCGGATTGACCTTGCGGAACGGTTACGCTTTGCAGTTTGGCACCATCAACGGTGCTACCATCGGCGCTCTTGACTTCCCCGACTTCCTCGATGGTATAGCGGGTGCCAACGGGGATGCCGGTGATGGTTCCGGTGTGGTCGCCATTTTCGCCCATTTTGATTTCAACATACTTTTCGATGGGCTCTGTTGTTTCCAGACCCTCACCGCCAACATTATTAAAGGTAACTTTGAACTTGTAGGTTCCGGTCAAGTTTTCGCCGTCTGCGGCCCGCTTTTCGATTTTCAGCCCGCCGGTTTTGACCTTGTTGACGTATTCTACCTTTAGCTTTGTCAGCGTGGAGCTTGTTTCGTCCGGGTCCTTATAGGAGCGGAAGACGATGGTGTCGGCGGAGGGTTTGTTTCCGTCATACTTGTTGTCCTTCTGCTCATCATCCGTTCCCTTGTTTTCCGTTCGGCCATCATCGGGGCCGTCGGCGGGGGATTTCTGGCTATCCAGCGGCCTGGGCTTTTCGAGCGTTACTGATGTATAATTCGTACTCGTCGGCTCCGTCGACTTAACCGCCTGCCCGTTCTCGTACACCGTCCATGTGGTGTCGTACAGTTTTGGGTTCAGTTCCTCTTTGAGCGAAATGTAGCTGCCGCGGCGGAACTGGTCGCTGAAGGTAACGGTTTCTCCAGCTTCCAGAACAAAGCGTCCGTCCTTGTCCACCAACTGGGTGTCTGTGTCCATGGTGGAGGTGTACTGTGCGTATTTGGCGTTTTCCAAATTACCGCTTTTGGCGGAGCCGTAATCCGGGATTTTCTCCTGATCGGTTGTAAAGCCGGTCATCTTACTTGGCACCGCTTTGGGAATGAAGGTAAAGTTCCTGAAATAGATGTTGCGGCTATAGTTATCACCCACGCGGATGGTTGTAACATTGCCGCTAAATTTGCCCTTCTCTTTCATCTTGTGCAGGTCCAGCTTTACGGTGACCCATTGGTCTGGCTTCACTTCGACCGAGCCATACGTTGCGCCGTTAATGCCTGATGTGTCAAGGCTGCCTTTTTGGACGGCGGGGTTCTGATCATCCAGCAGTTCCAGATACAGGTTGTTGAGGGAAAGGTCACCTCCACCACCATCATTTGAACCAACGTAAACCTGGAACGTAAGGAAGCGCATGTTTTCGATATTGATGGGGTTTCCCAGCGTCAGGATGCCACGACGTTTCTCACGCGCTGCACTTTGCGTATCCGTATAGCGTGCGTACCAGTGAAGGACCTGTTCGGTATTTTGCCCGGTATCTTGCCCGGGATCTTGCCCGGAATCCGGCTTGGGATCTGGCCAGGGGTTTTTAACCAACTCGAAAATGTAGTCATCTTTCTTTCCTGGGGTTGCGGGTTCAATCATGTTACCAGTCGCAGTCAAATTCACCACTTCGGTATCGCTTGGATCCGGTTCAGCGGCATCTGTTTTTCCATAATGGGTTGCCTGGTTCTGGATGGTGAAGTTGAAGATTTTCTGTTTTTCAAAGCATTCTTTGAATTTCTGATCAGTAACGTTGGTCAGATCGACCTTTTTTTGAACCTGCAGCTCGTTATTATCCGGGAAGTTGAACGCCACCGCCATGTTGGACTCCCACATACCGCGTTCCATATAGTACATGGTAAGGGTGTGCTTTTGGCCTTTGTCGAATGTAAGAGTAGTGCCTTGCGCGCAGAAATTGATGTCCTCGCCCTTATATTTTACGGCCTTGACAGGATTTCCATCTTTATCACTATCTAACGTTCCGTTTTTTTTGACCTTACTGACATAGGCTGTTACACTATTCTTTCCATCCCTTGTCTCGCTAAATTCCAGCAGGCCGGAAACCTCACCATGAGCGCCGCCAACGTCAAGCGCCAGCTGGCCATCAATGAATACCCAAACGTCATCGTCACCGGAGAAGAAGAACTTGATATTGGTTTTTACCTTTTCTCCATTTGTCTTTTCTGTTTCCACCATGCCGTCATCCGTCAGGGTAAAATCCATCTGCAGCTTGGTGCCAAAACCGTAATTGTAGGTAGAAGCCACACCAGGGTCTGCTGTTTCATTGAACGGGAAGTAGCCATAAGGGTCTTTCGAGCCCTGTGACGCACTCACATTCTTTGAAGACTCTCTGTTATCGGTCCTTTGGAGAAAATATTTTGAATCCGAATTTTGTCCCGAATCTTGTTTTAGATACAAGGTTGTATCCTTGCTGTCAAAGCACCAATAATCAACGTCCTGCTCATTATCAAAAAGACTTTTCACTTTAGTAAATGGGAACTTTACATTCTCATACACTTCACCAAGCTTTGCATTTTTACTATTCTCTCCTAAGAGGAAGTCTTTGTTAAAGTGCGGTTCTACTGTTGCTTTTTCTGTTCCGTTTAACAACGGTGCTCCATCTGCGTTACCGGTGGATGTTTTATCCGCAACCAAGCCTTGATAGGCATAGTATGTATGGTCACTTCCACTGCTATAATCCTCGTTACGCTGAGAGTTATTGATTGCCATAAAACGATTAAAGTTGCTGTACCCAAACAAATTTAATGTATCTGCAATCTGGCTAAATTCATGTCCATTATCAGGCTGGAAATGTCCGGTATAAAGCGGGTATGGGGCCTTTGCAGCCTGATAATAATCGCTCAGCGCCTGATCAAATTCACGGAAGGTTACCCAGGTGCGGTGACTTGCATCAGTATATTTACCGTATTTATCACGGTTCTTGCCATTCAACTCGTAATCTGTATAATAGTCATACAGCGTACTGGTAACATATTTTGTGTTTGCTTCTTCCGTAAAAGGAACGGATGCAATATCTACTACTTTAGTTTTAGTAGTGTCAGTAGTGTCAGTATTTTTCCACGTTTCGGCATCACGCAGGGTACCTTTTGGAGCCCAGTAGCCGCCACGAGTGGTATCTTTATATACTGCATCGTCATTCGTATCCGCATAGAAGCAATTTTTGTCATCTGTGGGAATCGGCAGCCACTCTGTACTTAGTCCATGTCTTTTTGTCTCCTCGTCACCGTCAATTTTTTCACCGGAAAAGATGATTGAACTATATCCTTGGGGAATGTCAATATAATAAAGATTTTTGTTTGTACCATCTTTTACCAGCGTGCCGCTTTCGGATTCTGCGCCGTCTCCTTTTATTCGATAATAAATGGTCTCTTTTTTGGCTTTGGGGATTGAATAGTCGCCGCCAGTATCATTCGCTCCTGTTGTTGGCAGCTTTGAGAAAGTAGCATCGTAATAGATACGGATGGCACCGGGACGCCCCCATGTTGCATCATCATTGCCATTGTACATGTAGCAATAGCATTGACCTTCGGAATACTGGAAGCGTTTCTGATTTTCTCCTTTTACTTCCTCATTATAAAAATTGTAGTATTTACTTATTTCTGTATTATCATCGCCCGCGGTAAAGCGAACAAAAGAGCAAAGAACTTTAGGAATGGTAAAGGTTGCTGTGGAACCAGAAGCAATACCAGAATCCAACCCAGTACTATTTAAGGATATTGGGTTATCGACCTGGATAAGATCTCCGCTCTCATTCGGTTCATAAAACCAGGCTTTGACGTTCGTTAGTGTTGCACTGGTTTTATTTTCAAAGGCCATCTTTTGGTTAGCGAAATGCTTATGGCTAACCGTATAGGTCGTCCACTTCGTTCGATCCAAGCCACCCCTCTCATTTCCGTCATAGTAGTTGCCTTTGATATAACGCGCTTCATCACTTGGATCGAACGATATCCACTGATCCCACGGTCGATTATTATAATTATCTACTCGAACAATTGTTACTGTGTCTGTAGGTTTATCGTCTGTAAGTGCATCTTCCTTATATCCGCGAAATTCAAGTCCACCCAACCCTCCATGTGGATAGTGTTCGGCCTTTTTCAGGACTGCAGAATAAATTTTTCTTCCGTCCACCGTTTCGTCAGCTTCATGCATATCAAGATAATATTTTCTATCATTTGTTTCACTTTGTCCAACAATGGCATATATTTTTACCTTTTTATAATCTTTCCAACCATCAGGCACTGCAAAATAGAGCGTGTAAGTCTCCGGCGCTCCCACACTAGCTGCCTGCACGTTATCCACGCTTTCTGCGGCGTACATCTTCTGCGGCTGTTCGGTCGGTTCCGGGGTGGCGGTGGGGGTCACGGTCGGCACAGGGGTGGCCGTTGCGGTGGCTGCCGGTTCCGGGGTCGGGGTAGGTTCTGCCGTGGGCTCCGGCGTTTCGGTCGGGGCGGGCTGCTCCGGCTCGGCGCTTTGTTCCGGTTCCGGGGTGGCGGCATCCGGCACCGGGGTGGCGGCGTTCTGCTCCGGCGGAACGGTATCCTCCCCGGAGGCCGTTCCCTGCTCATCCTCCAGCAGCTCTACTTCGCCAGGTGCGTCGGGCAGAAGATCCTCCTCGGCGTATACAGGCAGGGCCATTGCCATAACCAGGCAAGCGGTGACAAGCAGCGCTGTCAGCCGGCGCGCCCAACCTGTTGTGTTGTTTCCTGTTCTATTCAATCTGCTCACCCGTCTTTCGCGCTGGCTTGATGGAAGCACATTGTTCCACAGGGGATCCCTGTGGAACAGTAAAAGAAGCCAGCTTCTTTTACTTGCGCAACCGTTGCCATGTTGTTTTCAAAAAAAAACCGCATCGAGTTTTCTCATTGCGCATTTACTTTTTATTGTTAAAATATAGCACCTTTACACCAGAAAGGCAATACAATCCACGTAAATTCCTGTTTTTCAGCATTTTTACTGATTGCGCTTTCCTCCGATTATACAATATGTTCAAAGCCTTTGTATAATTTATTTCTAATTTTCTTTTTGGCCGCGGTCATTTTATATACTTTGACCGCGCGTTTTATGATCCTCTGCGCACGCAGAGCGCAACTTTGCAGCAAAATTCGCCTTTTTTGTTGCATTTCCCTTTTTTTGCGCAATTATTTGTTTCGCATGCGCCTGTTTGCGGCGGGGCCTGGCGGCTGGGTGGGCGCCTTGTGGGAGGGATGGCAGGTTTGCGGCGCACGGTTCCCGTTTTTTTGCGGCGCGATGGGTACACCGCGCCCCTGCAAACGGTTTGCGGTGTTTGCGGCGGCGGGTGTGTGTTTGGTGGATTGCACGCCCGCCAACGGGACGCCGTTCTCCCTTTACAACGGGGTGCGGGTTTGCTGCAGATATGCCATTCGCTTTTTTGTCCCCCCTGCCCCGCCCCTGATTCCCGGTTCCCCCTTGCCGATTTCTATTTGCGCCAGCTCCTGAGGTGCATCTGAGAGCAACGAAAATAGCGGATCTTTCGCAAGCACAAAATCCGGCTGCGTTTACTGAGGCAACACCGCACAATTCCCGCCTTGCGGCTTAAGCACCGCTCCGGCGGCTGCG
>ERZ773107.1875-NODE-1875-length-17279-cov-2.836275_pt1 | contig 17279 bp, 5 predicted proteins | sample MGYA00580571_ERZ773107 | MGnify/ENA primary metagenome ERZ773107 (study PRJEB29015, sample SAMEA2737843) | human gut metagenome | biome: human gut; feature: human-associated habitat; material: faeces | place: China | collected 2012 ... | reverse complement strand
CAAAAGTCCTTCATCTGATTCCATCTCATAAAATGTAGATGTTCCAAGTTTTTTGCTCATCGCATCTTTCATATCCGGATACAGACTGATCTCATCGATCAGACCGTTGTTCTTCGCCTGCTTTGCAGTATAAGTTCTTCCGTCTGCCAGTTTCTTTACATCCTCCACTGACATATCACGGCCGTCTGCCACGATATTTACGAATTTCTCATAAGCTTCATTGATCTGATCCTGATAAATAGCAATCTGCTCGTCCGTAAATTTGCTGCTGTCCTTATTCTTTCCGCTCGTGATACTTACATAACGGATTCCAAGCTTTTTATACAGCCCGGACATATCATATCCTGACATGATCACACCGATGGAACCGGTCGTTGTATTCGAATTTGCATAGATTTTATCCGATGCCATAGACACCATATATCCACCGGATGCCGCATAATGTGCCATATAATCCCAGATCGGACGTTTTGTTGTCTCTTTATATTCTTTCAGTTTCTGATACAGTTCTTCGGATTCATAGACAGTTCCTCCCGGAGAATCTACATACAGAAGAATTCCTTTATTGTTAGAATCATCCATCAATTCATCGATATAATTCATCGTTGAATCATGCTGATATCCACTGGATGCCTCCAGTGTACTGCTTCCACTCTGTTCCCGGATCGTACCTTCTACTCTTACGATTGCAATATAATCTTCAGATGGTGGATTAAACTGATACGAACCTCCGAGATTAATTATATCATCTGCACTGTTCTGAAGCAGATTTTTTGAAATTGTATTGGTAAATACGCTGGCAGCACTGACTCCAACGAACAGTGCTGCCGCTACTACCAGACCTATGATCTGTTTTTTCTTCATACGTAATCCTCTTGCTCTTTTTACCGAGCTTTTATCTGATATGAATGAATGTTTTTTTATTTACGAAGTTCGATTCCCATACCCTCGAGTGCCTTTAAGATACGGTCCATAGCTGCAGATACATCTGCATCTTCCAGAGTCTTATCCTTTGCACGGAATACGATAGAATAAGCAACTGACTTGAATCCTGCTTTGATCTGAGCACCTTCATAGATGTCAAACAGGTTAAAGCTCTCTAAATGAGCGCCGCCCTTTTTCTCGATCACATCTTCAATCTGTCCGACAAGGATTTCTTTCGGAACAACCATACTGATATCTCTGGTCACTGCAGGATATTTTGCAATTCCTGTGTATTTTCTATCAAATGTAGCATATGGGATGATTTCAGGCATATCCAGAACTGCAACATATGCGCGCTCACCGATTCCATAGATATCAGCAACTTCCGGATGAACTTCTCCAAGATATCCAACTACTTTTCCATCATAAATGATGTTTGCCTGGCGTCCCGGGTGAAGGAATGACTTTCCTGCATTCGGATCGTATTTCTCTCTGCCCTTCATACCGATTTTCTCAAAGAACTCTTCCACTACGCCTTTCATGTTGAAGAAATCTCCATCTCCATACATTCCAAGTGTAAACTGCATTCTCTCTTCCGGCAGTTCAGTCAGAGGAAGGGATTTCGGAAGATATACATTTCCAAGTTCATACAGTCGTACATTTTTATTTCTTCTGTTGTAGTTCGTTGCAAGAGAAGTCAGCATTCCGTTCAGGGAAGTCGTACGCATTACACTGTAGTCTTCTCCAAGCGGGTTCATGATATCTACTGTCTTACGAAGCTGTGAATCCTCCGGCAGACGCAGTTTATCGAATACTTTCGGGCTTTCAAATGAGTAGGACATTCCCTGACTGAAACCACAGAACTCTGCAATATCTCTTGCCACCTGCTCAATCCTGAGTTTAAAGGTCAGCTTACCTGTCGTTGCCTCTCCGTCAGGAAGTGTTGTCGGAATATTATCGTATCCATAGAAACGTGCAACCTCCTCTGCCAGGTCTGCGATTCTGAACAGATCGTGACGGAATGTCGGTGCGATCACTTCTTTTGTCTCGGCATCATAGCCCAGGTCAATCTTTTTGAAATAACCGATCATCTCTTCCTCCGAGATGTCTGTCCCCAGCATACGATTGATCTTTGCCGCATCAAATGGCACACGTACGGGTTCTTTCTTTTTGCTGTATACATCTACAGCTCCACCGACAACTTCTCCGGCTCCCATCTCTTCTACCAGTTGGCACGCACGGTTCAGGGCATCCATTGCATTGTTCGGATCAAGTCCTTTTTCAAATTTACCTGAAGCGTCTGTACGCAGTCCCACTCTTTTACTTGACTTACGGATATTTACACCGTCAAAGCAGGCTGCCTCAAAAAGCATTGTTGTTACATCATCTGTGATCATGGAATTTTCTCCGCCCATAATTCCGGCGATACCAACTGCTTTCTCTCCGTCACAGATCATAAGGACATCCTGATCCATCGTTCTTTCCTGTCCGTCCAGTGTCGTAAACTTTGCACCCTCTGCTGCATTCTTTACTACAATCTGATGTCCTGCAAGTGTATCCAGATCATATGCATGCATCGGCTGTCCATACTCTTCCATTACATAATTGGTAATATCTACGAGATTGTTGATCGGACGGATTCCAACGGATGCCAGTCTCCGCTGCATCCATTCCGGTGAAGGGCCGATCTTGATATTCTTTACAACTCTCGCACAATATCTTGAACAAAGGTTTGTATTTTCTACAGAAACTTTTACATAATCATTGACATCTTCATTATTTCCAGTCTCTGTTACAACCGGTGGCTTAAATTCTTTATTAAATGTAGCTGCTGCCTCTCTTGCAATTCCAACAACACTGTAGCAGTCTACACGGTTTGAAGTGATCTCATACTCAAAAACTACATCGTGCAGTCCCAGTACTTCTACCGCATCTGCTCCTACCTGGACATCATCGTGGAAAATATAGATTCCATTCTCCGGTGCTTCCGGGTACATATCTCTTGTAGAGCCAAGTTCTTCGATGGAACACATCATACCATAACTCGGTACTCCGCGGAGCTTTCCCTTTTTAATCTTGATTCCACCTGCAACACGCTGTCCCGGTTCATGACCTCCTGCAACGCGTCCGCCATCCAGTACAACCGGAACTTTTGCTCCCTCAAATACATTGGTTGCTCCTGTTACGATCTGAACTGTCTCAGTTCCCACATTCACCTGACAGATCACCAGCTTGTCTGCATCCGGGTGCTTCTCGATCTTCTCGATCTGACCAACCACAATCTTGTCAAGGTCAGCATCCAGCTTTTCAAAACCTTCTACTTTTGTTCCTGTCAATGTCATTGCATCTGTATATTCCTGTGCTGTCACATCAAGCTCCGGCACATACGCTTTTACCCATGATAATGAAGTATTCATGTTCTATCTCCTTTTCTATCTGCCTTTGCTTCTATTCCTGTATCCTCAGGACTGAAGCCTGCCCGCTTTCCCTGTAATTTCTCTTTTTCGTTCATTAAAACTGCTTCAGGAAACGGATATCATTTTCATATAATAAACGCATATCATCAATCTCATATTTCAGAAGTGCAATACGTTCGAGACCTACACCAAATGCAAATCCATTATATTCTTCCGGATCAATTCCGCACATCTCCAGCACATGTGGATGAACCATACCGCATCCAAGGATCTCGATCCAGCCTGATCCCTTACAGAAACGGCATCCTTTACCACCGCATTTGAAGCAGCTTACATCTACCTCTGCACTTGGCTCTGTAAACGGGAAATGATGCGGACGGAACTTCGTCTTCGTATCCGGTCCAAATAACTCTTTTGCAAATACTTCCAATGTACCTTTCAAATCTGCAAAGGAGATATCTTTGTCAATGACCAGTCCCTCGATCTGATGGAAGGACGGTGAATGTGTTGCGTCTACTTCATCAGAACGGAACACTCTTCCCGGTGCGATCATACGGATCGGAAGTTTCCCCTGCTCCATGACACGTGCCTGTACCGGAGAAGTCTGTGTACGCAGTACAATATCCTTATTGATATAGAAAGTATCCTGCTCATCTTTTGCCGGATGATCTGCCGGAATATTCAGTTTTTCAAAATTGTAAAGGTCATACTCTACTTCCGGTCCTTCCACTACTTCATATCCCATACCGACAAAGATCCGCTCTACTTCTTCCAGTGCGATCGTATTCGGATGACGGTGTCCTACGTTGTTCTTCTTAGACGGAAGAGTAACGTCGATCACTTCTGCTTTCATCTTCTCTTCACGGATCGCTTTTTCCATTTTTGCCTTTGATTCCTCTAAAAGTTCTTCAATGGCTGCTCTTGTATCATTTACAAGCTGTCCTACCTTCGGACGTTCCTCCGGGGCAACATCTTTCATTCCTTTCAATACGGCTGTCAGTTCTCCTTTTTTTCCAAGGAACTTAACACGTACATCATTCAGCTTTTCCGGAACGTCAGCCTCCTGAATTTTTGCGACTGCTTCCGCTTTGATCTGTTCCAGTTTTTCTTTCATCATTTACTCCTTTCTGCTCAACAGGGACGAATCTTTCTTCGATTGATTTTTTCTACAAAAAAACCCCGTCCCCCAAAGGGACGAGGTATATTACTCGCGGTACCACCCTGCTTCCTGCAACATCTGTCACAGGCACTCGTGCTTGTGTAACGTACAACATACGGCATTTTCTACTGGTCTTTCAAAAATGCAGCTCACGTGGGAAATTCGATTGCCGATTGAACTTGGGAAAACTTGCAGCCGGTGATCTTCCCTCTCTGACAGAAACCGGTTCTCTACTTTGCACGGTCTTAGCTTTTATCTCTTGTCAATAAATTAGTAAAAACTTACCTTAACTATTTTAACATACGTTTCTCTTTTGTCAACCCTTTTGTCAGGCGTTTCGTAATCCCAAGTCCCTCAAGGATCGCATTGATCTCACCTCCGAGAAGAATGATATACATACATCCATAGAGCCACAGCATAATCAGTATGATCGTCGTAAAACTGCCATACATACTTGTAAAACCTGTAAAAATATCCAGGTAGACTGAAAAGAAGAATGAAAGCAAAAGCCATCCCGATGCTGTAAAAAATGCTCCCGGAAGCTGCTTCCGCAATGTTGTCTTTCCACGGTTGGACCGGTTTGGCAGAAACTTATATACCAGATCCCAGAAAAACGTCAGCACAACCAGTGTAAGGCATGTCCTGATCCTGATGATAAAATTCATCACCTTACTCATAAAAGGGATATGCTCATAAACAACCGTGCTCAGACTGTTTCCAAATACGGACAATACCAGTGAGAGCATGATCGCAATCAGGAACAATACCGTATAAAAGCATGCCCTGAAACGCAGATAAAAATAATTTCGCGTCTCAATATTATCATAAATGCAGTTCAATCCATAGGTCACAGACAGAACGCCTTTTCCGGCCGACCACAGGGCAACCAGTAAAGTAAACGGGATGAATCCATTCGATTTTGTATAAACCTGCACGATCACGCTGCGGATCAGCGGTGAAACCGTATCAGGGAAAACCGGAAGAACCAGTTCCATCACATCATTCATCGTAACCGGTGTGTATTGTACCATCGTAATAAGCAGAAGAAAAATCGGTATCAGAGACAATACAAAAAAATAGGCTGCCTGGGCTGCATAGGCACCGGTGTGGTGCGTATTCACTGTCCGTATAATATTCAGCACCCAGTTTTTCATTTTTTCTTTTTTACTCATATAGCTGAAAATCCTTTTCACTTTTTCCGTACAAAAAGCGGCCGTACAAGACGACCGCCTTTTATCTTTCGTGAACCCCCAAAATGCCGGTCCCTGTATTTTGAGTCCTAGCCACAGCTAGGTGGGCAACCTCATCCTGCCTTTCTGTCGTCCACTGCATACATCGGAGGCCTGACATATTATACAGAAATATTGGAATCCCTTTTTAATCAATGTAGGTTCAAAATAACAGGGTTGTCGTACACCCCAGGTTGGTTCTCTTTTTTACCTAAAGCTATTATACGCTATTTACCCGGATTTTACAACCATTTACTTTATGTAAATTTTATCGGTTGATCTTATACTTTTCACTGGTACTCTGACCGGTTACTTATCTTGTCCCATCCGGGCGGTTTCTATGCTTTTTCTTTGCATTTTTCTTCTGGTCTGCTTTCATCCGAAGGACTACAACAACCACTGCTCCTGCTGCCACGATTGCAAGAACTACAAAGATTCCGATCGGTGCTCCGCTGTCTCCGGTCTTCACTACCGTTACCTGCGGAACTCCTGCTGGTTTCTTATCTGCAGAACTGTTCTGGTTCTGATCTCCGGAAGGCTTCTGACCATCATTCTTATTACCTGAATCAGGTTTCTGATTGTCATCTTTATTTCCAGAATTGTTCTTGTCCTCTGCAAGAGTCTTCACTGTCAGAGCCGCTGCCTCAGAATAATTTCCTGCTGCATCATATGCTTTTACAGTGATCTGATACTCTGTTCCTGCCAGCAGATTGCTGATCATAACAGAAGTCGTATCTGCAGATACTTTTTTGATGCTTACTCCATTCAAGAAGATCTCGTATCCTTCAACTCCGACATTATCTTTTGACTTCTTCCATCTGATCTGGATGGAGTCTTTCGTAACCTCTGCCTTGCTCAGTTTACCTGGTGCAGTTGGAGCCTCTTTATCCACATCCGGCTGCTCTGCTTTTCCTTTTACAGTGACTTTGCAGGTTGCCTCTAATCCGGCTACATTGGATACTTTGATCGTTGCTGTTCCCTCTTTCAGGGCTGTAACAACACCGTTCTCATCTACTGTTGCGATTTCTTCATCAGAAGAACTCCATACAAGACCCTTGAGCATTGCACCTTCCGGTGTAGCTGACGGTGTCAGTGTTACTGTCTCTCCAACTTTCAATGTTACATTTTCTGCATCCAGAGTTACTGCGTCTGCTACTTTCTGTACTGTAAACGGAACAACTTCTGAAATTGCTGCAAATCCACCCTGTCCTTCTTCTACAAGGATCTGGATCTTTCTTGCATTCTTTGCTGTAGTATCAAACTGAGTTGATACCCATGCAGCACCGGCTCTTAAATTGCTCGGAACTGTGATATGGTCACCGCTTTCAATCACCTGATCATTTTCATCAAGGATACGATAGCTGTACTGGTACACGATTCCATTATTTGTGCTAGGTCTCTGCTGGAACTTGAATCCTCCGATATCCATGGATTTTCCAAGGTCTACTGTCAGGATTGCCGGGTTTGACTCGCTTACATTGAAGCCTGTCGTACTCCAGTTGGAATGCCAGTAAGTGCTGGAATCTCCGTCTGTTGCTGCAGAAGCTACTCCACTGCCTGTCGGTTCTCCTGTACTTTCTTCTGTATTGGCACTGGATGTGATATCCGGTGTTTCTGTTCTAGGAATATCATTTACAACTGTATCTTTTACTGTGATATCGAAAGTCAGCGTGCTGCCGTCTGCAAGTGTTCCTGTCAATGTTGCACTTCCTGCTCCGACTGCATTGATCTTATGGTTCTCTGTATCTACCGTCATCACACTGTCATCACTGGATGTAAATGTGATCTGGTCTAAGTTCTGACCTAAGATCTGTGCTGTCTCACCTTTGTACAGTTCTGTCTTTTCAACAGTTGCTGTCACGGCTGTTGCATCTTCTGTGATCGTTAAATTATCCAGGACAAAGTCTGTCTGTCCCATACTTCCGCTTCCGGCAAGTGAACCGTTCTCATAAAGACCGATCCATGTCTGTCCGGTTCCGCTTCCGATCACCTGCATACTTACATGCTGTGCTTCATCCCCGGTTGCTGCCGCCAGATAGGATGTCGGTGCAGAATAGCTGTTACCGTCACCTACGATCATCTGATATGCTGCATTTCCTGCAAGATAATCAAACTCAACATTGTATACTTTTCCGGCCTCAAAACGGAAGTTCTGAGGAATTGTATAATATACAAGACCTGTTACTGCTGCATGCTGCTTCAGTGACCACTCACCATCAATGACATCACTGATCACTCTGTTGTTCCAGCCTGCCTGTGTATACGGTGCATTCAACTGTGCCAGATGAGTCACCTGGTCTCCTGTCTGCGTAAATCCATGTACGAACGGATACATTCCTTCTACAACGGATTCAAAATCCTGATGGAAACTTCCGTCTTCCGCATAGTTGTCCAGTGTCTTCTGTACGATACGGATATCATCCCAGTAAGTACTTCCTTCACCTGCTGCTCTTGAAAGCTTCAGGTCAGCGATCGTACCTTCTGCTGTAAAGGATACAAGGATCCTCTGCATATTTGTACCGTGCTTTTCATCACTTGCAACTGTATTTCTGGAGAAAGAACGCATCGTATAATTTGATACTTCTTTACTTCCTGTATTGACACTCAGTGTCGCCTTTGCATCGCTTTCATTATCTACATAAAGCTCTGCAACATAATCTTTTCCGGCTGTCAGTCCTGTGATCTTTGTAGATACAGTCACATCTTTTTCCGGGCTGTTCATTGCCAGTCTCTGGTCGCCTGTATTCGCATACTTCTCGACCGTCACTGCTGCATTGTCAATGTCCCCACTCCAGTCAGCAGCATCCAATGCACTGTCTGTTCCTGAGTAACCATTGAATCCCGGGTCAACCACATAGTTGTCCTCGCCGTAATCTACCTTCAGTGTCTTAGAGGATTCACCCTTAACAAGCACATAAGCGGTAGCTGCTTTTGCATCCAGAGTCACTGTTCCGTTGGATACTGCAACTGTCTTCTCATTGATACGTCCCTGATCACTCAGTTCGTACATTACAACATTTGCAAGGTTTGTCCATCCGTCAGGAAGCTCCCATGTAGATGTGCCTCCGTCCAGATTCCAGTGATACAGTTTCTGGTCGCCGTTTTCATCTGTCCAAGGAAGAAGATACTTCACATCATTCAGTACTTCTTTTCCATTCAGAGTGATCGTACGCTCGATGTAAGAATCGGATCTCTGCTCTGTATTTCTTGTAACAACAACCGTATCTCCGGTGTCGTTCTTCAGAGTGATCTGCTTCTCTGTATTTCCTGTCGGGCAGGCTTCATCCTCACCGTAGTCTTCCCAGTCAGTTACATAATAATGCTGAAGGAATCTTGTAGGCAGGTTCTCTGTAAATGTCTCTGTAATATAAGAGTTATAATCCTGATCTCCGCCCCATCCTTCAAAGCCATACAGACGATATCCGCCAAGCAGCGGGTTGTCGGCTGTTCCGCCATACCTCGGATAGTTCAGAATCTGCGTATCTCTCTGATCATTGCGGAGGAACCGGATAATCTCACTATTCCATCCCTTCAGGCCTGCTCCACCATAAGCGGCGTCAGTTGCCCAGTGTGACCAGGTAGAGTCATACTCTCCCTCGTAACCAAACTCCGTAGAGAATCTCCATCCGAGTGAGTTGATCTCTTTTGCGATCTGTCTTGTCTCCCACGCATTCTGATACCATACATCCAGATAAATGAAGTCCATATTATCTGTTCTCTTTGCTGCATCTGCTGCAATCTCACTCATAGAAGCATTCAGTGTTCCCTGAGAATCTTTGACATATTCACCCTTATCCCAGTTTCCACTGTAGAAGCTTGTACCGTTGATACGGTCATAAAGCTGTACTAATCTCTTATAACGGGCCTGACTTCCCAGATCCCATAATTTATTGATCGTAAAGGACTGATCCAGCCATCCCCAACCATTTGTGATCGGGCTTGTCAGCATTGTCTCATTGAAAGATTTTGCCTCTGGATAAGCCTCCTGTGCATTGATATGAATACCAACTTCTGTATTATACTGATGTGCGATCTTGATCAGGTTCTGGAAATCAGTAATTCCACCTTCACGCTCAGATACATCTGCATACTCGGAGTTGGCTGAGTCATGACCTTCATTTCCATATCCTTTGAGCATAACTGCCTGCGGCAGTCCATCAGTTGCAAGATATACTTTCTTGATATTATCTGCTGTCTCAAGATATGGATTCGTTGCCATACCGGCAAAGTTCATAACAATACGATAGTTTACAAGATCTTTGATATCATCTGCACCCTGTGCAATGTTCATGATATCTCTGAATGCAAGAGCTCCATCATTCCAGTCGATGTCTCCATCGCCATTTGCATCTCCTGCGATGCATACTTTTGCACACGGAAGATCACTGGTCGGATAACTATAGCTTGCAGCCTGTCCATTTTTATCTCCACGTTCGTAATACCATACAGAACTTGTAAGACTCATGGAGTCTGCACCGCTGTTCATCGTAATTCTCTTATCATCCTCGATCTCAGAGTTACTCCATACACCACCGCTTAAGCTTCCATTTGACAGGAATCCATACATATAAGTTCCTGTTGTAGATGGATTGAATCCATTATCCCATGTAATATGGGAATCTCCGCTCTGGGTAGTCGTTGTAGACGGTGATACACCATCAAATGCTGCATTCTCTTCTGACATATCTGTAGAAAGAAGATTCAGTTGCGGGATCTCGATTGTAGCAATATCTGTACATCCGTCTTTCTTTTTGATGGATGTTACTTCCCAGGTCAGATCATTGTCATCTACACTGATCTTCACTTTCATAGTCAGGTCGATATTTGTCGAAGGACTCACAAGATCCATTGTATAAGTTCTGGAAGAATCATCTCCCTCGGCTGATACATTGGTCGGAGTGATCGCAGTCTTGTTGATGCTGACAGAGTTGATCTCTTCCTCCTGTCCACGGAAGAACGGAGTACCATCAACTTTCTTTGTCGCATAACGTGCAACTACCGGAAATTTCTTTCCAACATATACATCCATATAATCAGAACTGATCTTTGCATACTGGCTTAAATCCAGTTCTGCCTTTGGTGATAAGGTAACATTGAATACATTCTGTGCTGCATTTTCACTTACAGTAACCTCTTCTGTATGTGCCTGGTAGCCTGTACGGCTTGCTGCAAGATTGTATGTTCCTGTCTCGATGGCATCGAAACTGTAGTTTCCTGCATCATCTGTCTTTGCAGTATTGGAACCCAGCTTCACTGTTGCACCCTTGAGTGCTGTTCCATCTTCAGCCGTAACCTTACCGGAAACTGCTGCAACTGCTGTCGTATAAGTTTCTGTTACCTGACCGGATCTTGTAGCTGCCCATCCCCAGGTATCATCCATACAATCTGTCGTTCCGATCTTGAAGTCAGAAAATTCTACTTTTGTAGCTCCGTTCGTCTTCACTCCCGGATGTCCTTCTCCATTGATCGAATCAGAGATCGGAGTCAGTGCCTGTACAGACTGGGTCACTTTCTTGCCATCTACGATTACTGTCAGGTTCTCTCTGGAAACTGTGATGGAAATATCCATTGTCTCATTCAGCACCGGATCAGGAAGACCTGAAAGCTTTGGATAAGACTCTGTTCCATTCACTTTGTACTGGAAGTACCATTTACTTGTTGGATCATAACCGACATACAGCCAGTTATTATCATCCTTATAAGTATAGAAGATTCCCCAGTTCGTACTTGTCACCGGACGGAACTTCAAGGAAACGGTTCCTCCTACCGGTGTCGTTTTTGTCTGGTCAAGAAGAAGTGCCGGGGCAACAACACTGGCATTTCCATAGTTATGTCCATTTCCGTTGCTGCTTCCACCCTGAACGGTGATCCATTTTCTTCCTCTTGCAGTCTCCTGCGTTCCGTCATCTGTTACGGCTGCCGGATCCCAGGATCCCTTCTTGTCATTGTAGACTGTCCATCCACTGTAATCTGAATATGTAGTATCTCCGACTGCCACATCAGAAAAATAAAGATCTGTATAAGAGCTGTTTGTAGCTCCTCCAAATCCAACCTTACCTGCTACATCTTTCAATGCAACAAAGCTGGCATTTGTCACTGAAGCTGTTCCGCTTGTTCCAGCGGTAGTATTTCTTACAGTAACATTCACTGCACTGTCTGTATAGCTGACAGACACCGTAAACATATCGTTCTGGTTAATTGCCGGAAGTCCTGCAACGCTTCCATAAGATGAAGTACCATTATTATTGTACTCATAAATCCAGTCTGTTGCTGAACCGGCACCATCATAACCGATATATGCCCAGTTACTGTCGTCCTTGTATTTCAGGACAACCCTTGCACGCGTATCTGACTGTGCACTGCCAAGTTTTAAGGTGCTGCTGAAGTCTTCATTGGTAAATGTTGCATCCGGAGATAACGCAAATGCTTCAGGCGTGGCACTGCCAAAATGACCATTACCATTCTCTGCACCTGACACGATATGTGCCATTGTCTTGCTTGCTGCAAATACATCGATCGACGGAAGATACGGCAGTGCCGTTGTTAAAACCATCGCCAATGCAAGAAATCCTGCTGCAAGCTTTCTGCTAAGCTTTTTCATAATCCCATCCTTTCTTTTACGACCGAAAGCTTTACGGTCTTATTCTATTCTATTATATAATTTATACGGGAAATAAGCAATCTCTACACGCAAAAAAGAAGAGAAGTTTTAAACTTCTCCTCTTTTTTCCTCAAACCCTCATTTGTAATGGACTGATTATCTTCTGCGTCTTCTGATTGAAATTGTACCAACAACTGCTGTACCTGCCAGCATTGCTGCAATCATCGGAAGAAGCATATTGGCTGTATCTCCGGTCTTTGCTGCTGCATTTGCTTTATTTCCAGCCGCTGTACCGTTATTACTATTATTACCCTGGTTCTTGTTATCTGTTACTCCAGACTGTCCAGGATCTTTCTTTCCGTCATCTGTTCCATTATTATTACCGTTTCCGTTGTTGTCATTTCCGTTATTATTGCCATTATCCGGGGTATCCGGCTTGTCTGGCTGATCCGGATCTGTCGGGTCTACTTTCTTCGGATTTACAGTAATATCATAGATCAGGCTTGCACCTTTATAAGTTACAGTTACCGTTTTGTCTGTGGCAGCAAGTTTTGTATCCAATGCAGGACTGAATGTAAATTCATCTGCATTTGCTTCACTGTATGCCACTGCCTCGGTTGAATCATCATCGTAAACTACGTTGATCACCAGACCGGTTACATCCAGTGTCTCGCCTTCTGTATAAATGACTTTCTCCGGCTTTGTATTCCAGGTAATTCCTGTCATGACTTTTGCCTTCTGTGTAATCGTAAATTCATGCTCCAGAGTTCCTGTATATCCGTCAATTCCCTTAATTACAAGTTTTGCAGTTCCAAAGTCTGTATTGTTCTCGTAAGAGATCACATAATCAACTCCATAGCGAAGCGTTGTATCTCCTGCTTTTACTACAATATCAGAAAGATCGAACATTACCGGATTTTCTGCATCTGCTTTCGCAACTTCGATTGAATCCGGAGCTGTTACTGTTACTCCATTTGCTGCATCTGCAATATCTGTCTTACTCTCTGCCATACGGAGACGGATCTCAGCAGCACTCATGTATTTATCTACATTCGCTGCACTTGAACCGTAAGTATGAACGCCTGTCAGTCTTACATATTTTGCAGCAACCGGTTCTGTAAACTCTGCCAGTTTCCAGTCCTGACTGTCTTCCCAGTTTCCGGTTGAAACAGTTGTCCATGTTGAACCATCTGTGCTTACTTCTACTCTGTACTCGTTTACACGACCATTGTTCTGTCCGTCTGCTGTTCCCTGTCTTGGCAGATAACGAAGTGCATCCAGTACCGTTTCTTCTTCCAGTTCATATGTAAACCATAACTGATCGCTTGTCGCTGCCGGTGCACTCCATCTTGTATGCCATAACGTAGACTCATCTCCGTCTTTTGCATTCGATGCAGGACCTTCAACTCCTGTTGTAGACTGCTCACTTCCTGCGGATGCTGTTAATTTTGATACCGGATAATCTCTGCTGTCGCTGCCCGGTGTTGTCTGCTCTGCTTCATTCAGTCTTACTTCATAAGTATTTCTTGTCTGATGATCTTCTGACTCAACGATGATGCGGATCACATCATTGTAAGCCGGAAGGACTGTTACAGATGCGTTATCTTTTGCTGTTGCCTCAATCTCTGCAAGAATTGCAGGTGTTGTATATACTTTGTTGTCCAGTGCTGTCTGCGGTACTTCTTTTCCATTGACTGTCAGTGTCTGCAGCTCGGCTGTCGTATTGGTTGTACGGCTTCCTGTTGCTACTTTCAGTTCAATCTCTGTGATACCTGTGCATGCCTTTGCAGTTGTTCCTGTTGCCTGAGTACTGTTCGTCAGGTGGAATTTCACAAAGGTTGCTCCAACCGGTGCGAAATCATAAGTATATGGTTTCACATTTCCCGACTCTGTTCCGATTGTCTCGGTTGTATCCAGTTTCGTCCAGGTTGTTCCGTCCGCTGACACATAGATTTCAGTTGCTCCGGCATCCGGATATCTCATACTCCAGCTGTCTCTCGCAAAATGAGTTACGATCTGTCCAAGTCTCTGTTCTGTTGCGTATTCAAAAATGAGATCCGCTGTTGTATTTCCATCCTGAGAATAATCGTAGTTACTCCATACGGTCGGATTTGCTCCGCCGGATGTATTGCTTGAAATCGTTGTACTTCCGTCCTTGATCGCATTCAGTGTATCTGACTGCTTATCTGCCGGCACGCTCTGAGTCAGGTTCAGTGCATCTGCTGAAACGCTGTCACCGATTGTGATCGTCTCTTCCTGTACTCTGACGCTTGCTGTTACAGCAATTTCTTTTCCAAGTACGTTTGCTGTTCCGTTGACTGTTACTGTTCCTGCTTTATCATAAGCACTTGCAGCTTTGTCTTCCCATGTTACCGGGAATGTTACATCCATGATCGTTCCATCCTGAAGTACTGCAGGTCTGGAAGTCGGTAATACCGGTGCTACTCCTACTGCTGTATTCGTAGAATAATTCAGAAGTCCTCCGACCTCATCGATCATATTTACATTAACTGCTACAGAAAATCCGCCTTCTACAGTACCCTTCACCTGGAAGCTTCCTGCTGCTGCGATCTGATCTTCTGTAATTGCATCCCATGTTACAGGGAGTTCTTCACTTGTTCCATCGGTATAACGTGTCACGATCTTCTCCGGAAGTTCCGGTGTACTTCCAACTTTTACATAGTAAGTGCGTGACATTTTAAAGCTGTCGATCTGCTTTTCTGTACTTCCATTGTCCACTGCGGTTGTCGTGATCTTGACACTTGCAGAATCCAGTCCGTCTGCTGATGCAGTTACAGTAATCGTTCCTGCTTCTTTTTTGGACTTCACGATGGCAAGCACTTTACCACTGAAAGCTTTTCTGTTATCTGCCTGATAAGAGTCGTGATCCGGTGAGCTTCCGTTATCCACGCCTACCAGTTCTCCATCTCCCTCTACAGTAAACTTCACACGGTTTTCTGCATCCGGAACGATATTTCCATTTGCATCTGTTACATCTACTGTAATATAGGAAAGTGATTCTCCGTCTGCTGCAATCTTCTTATTATCTGCTGAAGCTTTCAGCTTGGAAGCTTTTCCTGTTGTCGTTACACTTGACTGTCCGACTGTATCCGTGATCTTCTGACCGTTGCTGTCATATGCAACTGCAGAAACAGTTCCGTCTGCATACGGTACATTCCATGTCAGATACAGGTTCTTGTCTGTTGTTGAGTTTTTATCAGAGCCTTCATAGATCTGATAGGTATATCCTGCGTCTGTTGTCTTCTGCGTAAATGTCTTCTTTCCAAGAGAAGTCTTTGTATCACTTCCTTTTGCCTGGAAGAACAACTCAACAGATGCTGCATCGGAATATACAACAACCGGTACATTTCCGCTGCTGTCTTTGCTTACAACGTTGTTGTTCCATGCCGGAAGAACATGTAATGTTGTCACATCATCATTCCACTGGCTCTGGTAGAAGTAGTAGCTGTCCTTTGCAAATCCCGCTGTATCAATGATTCCAAAGTAAGAGTTCTTCGGTGAAGGCCATGATCCAACAGCTCCGCTTCCGGTTCCGTTCCATGGAGTTGGCTCTCCAAGATAATCAAATCCGGTCCACACATATTCACCGGCTGCAAAATCTCTTGTCAGAACAGTGTACCATGCATTACTTGCTGTAGCTCCCCAGCCTACATTAGAATTATCATAGGATGTCAGCTGCTTGTCGCTCGTCTGACCACCGCCTGTTGTACGGTAATAGATTCCACGGCTGTTAATCGCTGATGCAGTTTCTGAACCATAGATAAACCAGTTGGAATTGCTGGAGTGATACTTGTCAAGTACTCTTCCGTCTGCATAGTTAAATCCAACAGTTCCTCCCTTTGCTGCAAGAAGGTTTGCAAAAGTCTTGGAAATCTGCCAGTCTGCTTTCAGCTTATTATCACCGATGGTCATCGGTCTTGTATTATCTGCATCATAGGCCCAGTTAATGAGCTTTGTAGCGGTTGCTTCATATTCAGCATCTGTTCCGCCACTGATTCCTTCCATAACCTCATTTCCAAGAGACCACATGATCACTGACGGTGCGTTGTAGTCACGGCTGATCATGGATTCCAGATCGAACTGTGCCCAGGTCTCTCCATCCGTTGCTCCAAGGATTTCATTGTCTGAAGCTACGGTCTGGTTGAACCATACAGAATAATCATTGCTGTTACCATTCTTTGGTTTTATCCATGTATCAAATGCTTCCTCAACGACCAGAATTCCCTGTTCATTGCAGGCATCGATCAGATCCTGTGCTGCCGGGTTATGTGTTACACGGATGGAATTACATCCCATCTCTTTCAGGATCTTCACCTGACGGTCGATCGCACTGTCGTAAGCTGCTGCTCCGAGAGACCCCTGATCGTGATGCATACATACACCCTTCAGCTTCATATTCTCTCCGTTCAGCGAGAAGCCTGTATTACTGTCAAAATTGAAATAACGGAATCCGTATTCTGTATCATAAGTATCCGTTACCTGTCCATCTACCAGTACTTCTGTACGGACTGTATACAGGTTCGGATCATCTACACTCCAGAGTTCCGGATTGGAAACCGGTACGGTAGCCCTGATCTCTGCTGTCTCACCTGCTGCAATACTCTGTGCATCGGTTGTTACTGTACCGATATTCTGATCTGCACTTCCATCTTTTGGAAATACTGTATGTCTGACAGTTACACTCTTTGCAGTATCTGAATCATTTGCAACCGTTGCAGTTACATTGGTATTCACTGTACCGCCTTTTTCGGTTTCAAGATTCGGAGTTGTAACCTTTGTACCGTTCAGATCTACATGTACATCATCGGTGATCGTCAGATCTACATCTCTGTAGATACCGCTTCCTGAGTACCAGCGGCTGGATGGTGTATTATTTACCACCTTGACTGCAATCGTATTTTCCCCACATGCGCCATGCCCCGCGCCAC